>Ga0154004_1000576_pt1 | contig 10076 bp, 12 predicted proteins | sample TSFL088MetaG_FD_104727 | JGI IMG/M metagenome (GOLD analysis project Ga0154004, IMG submission 104727) | Attine ant fungus gardens microbial communities from Florida, USA - TSFL088 MetaG | ecosystem: Host-associated > Fungi > Mycelium > Unclassified | place: USA: Florida, Lake Talquin State... | reverse complement strand
CAAACATTGAGGACCTTGTATCTCCATGGGATCTTATTGCCTCAGGATCTATTTATAGCCGAAAGAAGCACATTGAAGAGAGCTTCACGATGGTCATTGAAGCAAATGATTATGTTAAGTGGTTCCTGAGATATTGGTGATTTAGTGTCTGGTGACTTGGTGATCACAGACTGATCTGCTGATAACTTGGTGAATACTGATCACTTTGAGACGTTTTTGGTACTGTTAGAAAGGTCTTCTTAAGGGCTTTTGGTGGCCATTTAGATCGTCAAAATTGGTCAAGTATTCCTGGAGTTATGGTCTGAATGAAGTTTGTGATAACTAATATAGCTAGAGATTTATAGTTAGAATTGGAGGCAAAATTCAACAAACCTCACAATATAACAATCTTTAGTGACTTCAAGTATTGCTTGAACTACCGCTTGTCTGGAAATACTGACCCAATATCTAACATCTTCAGAATTGAGGATTATTTCAACTATCTAGCAAACCAAAAATATATAATACCTGAGTTAATCAAAGGTATAATATTATTGAATGTCTTATCTCAGAAATGGCAAAGTGTTGTTAAAATATATTTGCAAGGCAATAAAAAGGTTAATGATATCAAGTTTGCAACTGTGAAGTATACAATCACAAACTGATGGGTACAGGAATAGAAAAGCCCACAAACTGTAAATAAACTATCAGCAATCAAAAGGAAAACAAGTCCTCCACACTTCAAGTAGCAGCAGCAACAGTAGTTCAACCTTTCAAATAATGACAAGGGATTCTAGCAAAAGTGTAAAAAGTATGGTGGAAAGCCTAAAGCTAACAAAAGGTACAACAGTCATCAGAATCATTTTGCAATTACAGACTTTGTTTATGCCTTACTACTACTATAGACTAAAATAACTATTGTTAATTTTAGCTCAAAAGAGCCAAAGTTTTGTGTACAAAAACATGCCAAAACAGATAATCCAAAGAGAAGAGAAAATTTTCTTTATCTTTTTCTTGAGCATACAATGCAGTTATATAAAGAAAATAGTCTTCAAAAGATATCTGGTATACTTGTACCCTTGGAGAGAAGGTTAATTAACTGTTTAGATAGCTCTACTGAGATTAACCTGGCTTAACTTCCAAGCAAACAACACAAGACAACTCTTGACTATGAAGACAACTTAGTAAGTCTTAGGTCAGAAAAAAATATTTTTGAAGCTTCTGTCAAGGAAAACATTGCATAAGCTATAGGACTTGAGGATTATATCTGCAATGGTGAAGACAGCATCCCAAAATATGCAGACATAAACAGTTTGTATATACAAACTCATTCTACTACAACATACCTTACTAATGACCTTTGTAAAATACTGACATCTATCTAGAAAAATACAAATGACTTTCAGTTAAATCTTAATACATCTCATTTATTCTCAGGTTATACTGTATAGTGTTTAAATTGTAGTTAGAATAGAATAGTACAAAATACAAAAACTGAGTGGTTAAAGTAGATAGACAACACAGAAGCTTTTATTTATGTTACCAATAATATTAGAGATTTTGTAGAATATGAATTTATTACTTTGTTCATTGTTGCAACAGCTAAAAAATCACAAGAAGCTATCTATGCAATTGGTCAAGGTACTGTTATAGTGGACCATGAAATAGAAAGTAAGAATAATGGACTTGTTCAAGTAATATCAAGATTCTATCTAGTATACTTTGTTTCTGGATTACAAAACTGCTTGTTCTTTATAAGAACAATAATTCAGATGGGCTATGAATATCAAAGAACTAAGAATTATATTGCCCTCTGTAAGAAAGACATGTAATATGTTTATTTCACCCTAATAGGCAATAATAAAAGCATTTTTATTCTACAAACAAAAAGATCTACAAGAGCACTTTTACAGACTCTTGAAACTCTGCATACAGTTAATTATAATCTCATATACCAACTACAAAGAATGTGCAGAGGGCAAAATGTACTCTAAATCCTTTTCTTTATCTTAAAGAAAAACTCACAATCTATTTAAAAGAATCTACTCTGATTTAAAGAAATTTCCTACACTATTCTACTATAGATATAAATGATTTCTATCTTTCTATAACAACTGCTCATTCTACAGATGGATAATGTTACTAAGGAAAAAGTCAAGTATACTAGAAGCTATTATAGCTTTTTATGTACTGGTTGAAATATAGTATAACAGTCAGATAAGAGAGTAGATGTTTGATTGGGGAAAAGAGTTCAAAAATAAGAAACTGAATAACATTATTAAAAAAAAAGAATAGAATTAAAAAAAGTACATCTTATACTCTATAACAAAATGGACATGCCAAAAGATTCAATAGAACCCTAATGGATAAAGTAGAGGTCATATAGCATACTGCATATATTCTAGACTTGTGGTGGGAATATTTGGTTAAATATACCATTTACCTGTACAACAGGACCTTTATATAATAACTAAATTGGTATATCCCTTATGAAATGATAAATAAAGAAAAACCAAATATTTTACATCTACAAATTTTTGGCAGTATAGCATATGTATATCTGCTAGAAAATATTTATCAAAATAGTCTTGCACCAAAATCTGAATTAATGGTTTTTCTAGGAGTAAAAAAAAGAACAAAATAATACCTATTTATAAGAACAGAAAATATTGTTAAATTTACTGCAAAAACAGCTTTTTTTGATGAAGAGCTATTTTCTAGATATTCTGACTCAAAACAACAAAACTACACTTATGTAGACAAGAACCATGCTAAAAAATGTCCTATTAAAAGGACAGGTGAAAATATTTCTTCTAACATAGAAGACTTATTTTTTCTTTCAAAAGAACCCCCCATTACAACAGTAATGGAGATGCCAACAAAACACCAGAAGATAATGTCAGCTCTCCTGCTCTTTGTCTTTTCACTCTACAACCAGAAAATTAAATAGTCAAACAACAAGAGTTACTACCAGTTTTTGTTTGTATTAAAAGACCGTATAGGATAAGGAACCCTGTTATTTATCCTGAAAATATATATAGAAAAGCTTGAAACTCCATAGATATTAAAAAATATATTAGCAGAGTATATGAATAAAAGAAAATAGTAGAAGATATACTATATAACATCTCTACTACTTTAGCTAACAAGAAGGTTTCTAGACTTATCTTCAAGCCTTTCATAACAACTGAAAATATTAATCAGAAAGAATTGTATATATTGAACATAGTCTGAGAAGAAAGAAGACCACTTCTAAACTTCTTGCTGTTCAAAGCAATAGCAGATGAGAGTGGTATTTCAAATAATATTTATGAATAGACTTGTCACAAACTTTATTTGGACTATAACTCCAGGAATACTTGACTGATTTTGAAAATCTAAATGACTACCAAAAGCCCTTAAGAAAACCTTTCAAAAAATACCAAAAATATCTCAAAGCAATCAGTATTCACTGAGTTATTAGTAGATTAGTTGGTAATCACCAAGTCATCAAACACTAAATCACTAATATCTCAGGAACTGCTTAACATAATTATTTACTTTAATGACCATCATAAAGTTCTCTTCAATGCACTTCTTTCAGCTATAAATAGACCCTAAGACAATAAGATCCTATAGAGATACAAAGTTCTTAATGTTTGTATATAATATTGATCTTTACCTATAGATTATTATTTGTCCTTGAATAGAACAAAGAGCTGCCCTAAGATAGTTAGGTTATCTCTATTTCAAGAACAATAGCACTCTTATATGTAGAAAAATAGATAGTAATCATATAGTAGACTATCCTGGTACATAGACCACTGCAATCATGTATTTAAGGACTTTATGTTCAAGAATAAACCTCAGACTTAACAACATTTTTTGTTATTGTCTAAACTTTGTTTTTTTGAGCTTTTTGATTATTAAATCATTAACTTATAAATCAGTAAGTGACTATTTGTAATAGAACTTACCAAGATATCATGTGCTTATCTAAGTACCAAATAGAGAAATAGCACAAAGCCTATAAAGAGAAGCTTGAAGCTCTAAAAAGACACAATGTCTATAGTATTGTTGTTTTACCTAAAGGAAAAAAAGTAAAAAAATGCCATTGGGTCTTTGATCAGAAAACTGATAGCAAAAAAAAAGGCAAGGCTCATTGCCAAAGGATTTTTTCAGGTAGAAGATATTGATTTTAATGAAATATTCTCTCCAGTAGTTAGGTTTGAGAGTGTGTACTTGATATTAGCACTTATAGCCTTAGAAGGCTGGTATATTTCAAGCCTAAATGTCAAAAGTGCTTTTCTATATGGCAAATTGAATAAAGAAATTTACATACAACAGTCTAATAGCTCTAAAATAAAAGACTAAGAGCATAAAGTGCTTTATCTGTATCAAGCAATATATGGGCTTAAGCAAGCTACACTTATCTAGTGGAAGCAACTAACCCAGTCCATGAAAATATTGGGATTTAACAGATTAAACTTGGATACAGGTGTATTTATATGTAAAAAGACAATAACATTGTTATTGTAATTGTCTATATAAACGATATACTCTTTATAGGAGAAAACAAAGTATTGGTAATTAGATTAAAAAATAATTTCATATGCCACTAGGAATATAGAGATTTAGATAATGCTAGAGAATTCCTTAGAATAAAACTTCAAGAAAAGCATAAAATCTATATTGACCAAGTACTATACCTTGATAAAGTCCTAAAGAAATTTAGTCTAACCACTACACATACTGTCTTAACCCCCTTGCCAAAAGGATACCAACTACTATCATATAATAGACCTGTAAATCAAAAATTACAATCAAGGCTCCAGGTAGTCATCAGATCTCTTTTATATATAATAATAGGAACCCATCTAGATATTGTATATGCAGTAACACATTTGTTCTAGTTTTGTGCAAATCCATCTATCCAAAGAACACCTAGATAAGGCATTATATATATGTTAATACTTAGAATCTACAAGAAATTACTCACTTGTATATAATAAAAACAAAAACTATAGCATTAAAGAATATGCAGATGCTAACTAGACCTCAAACTCAACAATGTAAAGATCAACCATAGGATACTTCTTTAAAATGGCAAGTAAGTAGACAAGCAGTCTGGTATAATAACTTACTAGAAGAAATTGGCTATAACTTAAAGTCAATTTCACTTGCAGGCAACAATCAAAGCTTTATTTTTATGGCCTTGAACACTATTCAAGAGATATGATTTAAAAAACACATTGGTATTAGATATCACTATATCAGGGAATATGTAGAATAGTAAAAGATAGAAGTGTCATTCATTGAAGGAACAGAGAACCCTACCAACATATTAACAAAGAACCTAGAACACATTTAATTTAAGAAGTTTAGAAACTTATTATTAGTATAGGGTTGTAAAGACCCAAGGCTCAACCAAGGTAGTTATTCAGGAAGAACTTGATAAAGTTTTCCATTGAATTCTACTAGATACTTATACAAATATTGGCTGGTCTATATACCTGTCTCCTGCAATTATATAACCCTTTGTTATGAGAGCTCCAAAAGAAGAAAAGTTTCCCAAGCATTTGAACATTTAATCCAAAACCTCAAGACATACAATAGGGTTGAGATATAAATAGTGTGACCTTAGTTCCTACACTATTTATATCTCAACCCTATTGTATGTCTTGAGGTTTTGGATTAAATGTTCAAATGCTTGGGAAACTTTTCTTCTTTTGGAGCTCTCATAACATGGCCCTCTCTTCAAGTTTTCTTATTCTGAGGAATTTTTCCATCGATTCCAGTTCTCATCCCACCTCTTTTCTCTTTCTTTTTCATACCTTCTTTTTCCCCATTTATATATCAATTTTGCTATGAACTCCCTTGGTAATTTCCAACTAAATTCCCTCTTTTCTTCTTCCAGCTCCTGTTATCTTAGTTCCTCAACCTCTTCTTTGTACTTTCTCTCGAATTCTTCTACCAATTCCTTTGTATTCCCCAAGTTTTCTCTATTTTTCCAAGTATCTTCTTCTGCTATATATCCCTTTCATCTTACTAGAAACTTCTCCTTCCCTCTAACCGTCCTTTTGTTTAAGATTTTTTCTACCTTGAATTCTTTCTCTCCTTCAATAATGACTGGTTTTGGTGGTATCTTCTTCTGTTCCTCTACCTGTAGTTTATAGAGTTATACTCTACTTATGTTAACTACAGGGTGTATTTTAATAGACTTAGATAGTTCTAATTCTATTGCATTACTAGAGACAATTTCCTTAATTTTGTAGGGGCCCACAAAACACTTTGTCAATTTCTCTGATCTTCTCCCTTTTATTTGCCATTCCAAGTCCTTTGTACTTAGTAGTACTAAGTTCTCTACTCTATATTCCTCTTCCTCTCTTTTCCTTCTGTTCACAAACTTCTTTATCTCTTCCTGCACTTTCTCTAGTGCTACTTTTGCTTCCTCCTAGATTCTCTTTATCCTTTCTGCAAATTTTTCTACTGCTTTGTACTTCTCCCTTCTTCTTCCCTCAAATCCTATTCTTGGGTCTTGACTGTAGTTTGCTTTGAATGGCAATATTTTTGTTACCATGTGAATTTTGTTATTGTATACAAATTCCACTGTTCCTAATCAATCTGGCCACTACTCTTGTCTGTGGTCAATGAAGACCCTTAGATACTGCTCTAACTCCTGGTTTATTCTTTCCATTTGCCTATCTGTTTGAGAGTAATAGGCTGTTGAGAGTTTTGTCTGGATTCCCAACAAGTTATTTAACTCCTTCATCATTCCTACCGCAAACTGTACTCCTCTATCTGATATGATACTTTCTAGAAGTCTGTGTAACTTCCATATATGATCTTGAAACAGCTTTGCAAGTCCTTCTGCTAATATTTTCTCTGTTGTTGCTATGAAGTGTGCTATTTTGCTAAAATGGTTACATACTACTAAGATAGTATTGTATTCCTGGGCTAATGGTAGTTTGGTAATAAAGTCTGCTGAGATATAGCTCCATGGTTTTTCTGGGATTGCATTAGGCATCAGCTTCCCTGCTAGTGCTTCACTTTGATTCTTGTATCTTTGACAAGCATTGCATCCATTCACATATCTTTCCACCTCTTTTGTTACTCCTGGCTACTAGTAATTTCTAGCCACCAACTCTGTTATCTTCCATTTCTCTCCATGTCCTCCTACTGGGGTATTGTAGTGCAATCATATGATCTCTTTCCTAAGTTCTCCCTCTGGCATATATATTCTTCCCTTCTTCATTACTAACCCATCTTCTATTTCCCATTCTTCATTTTTTAATATCTTTATTCCTGCCCTCTTTAGCTCTTCTACTGCCTTTACTACCTTTTCGTCCCCTTCCTGTGCCCTTCTGATCCTTTCTTTCAGGTTTCCTTCCTCTATTATTGTTTTCACTCTCTTGATCTATTCTGGTTTTATCAACTTCTGGTCCTCATTGTCCTTTTCCACTCTCTCCTGCTAGTCTGGTCTCCTGCTTAATCTGTCTGTCTTTCCCATGCTCTTTTCTGGAATGTGCTTTAATGCAAAATTAAATCGCAATAGGTATAGAGCCCATCTTGCTTGTCTACAGTTTAATTTTTAACTTGTCATAAAATACTAGAGGTTTTTATAGTCTATTCAGATTTCAAATTCGAGTTTTGCTCCCTCCAAGTAGTGCCTCTATGTTTCTAGGCATCTTATAACTGCCAATATCTCCTTGTTATGAATTTTGTAATTTTGTTCTGTTGTGTTTAGCAATTTAGAGATAAAGGCCACTGGTCTCTACTTGCCACCCTCACACTTTGTTGACAATACTCCCCCTGTTGCATAGTCTGAGGCATCCGCTTCCACTCTCATCTCCCTATCAATATCTGGGATAGCCAAGATAGATTCTATGGTAAACACTGCCTTGAGTTTCTCAAATGCCTCCTTCTGCTTCTTTTCCCACTTCTATTTCTGCTCCTTCCTGACCAGCACATGTAGCAGTACTGCTATTTTGGCAAAGTCTTTTATGAATCTTCTATAGTAATTGGCAAGGCCTAGAAACTTTTGTACTTCTTTGATATTTCTAGGTACTGGCCAGTTCAGAACTCCTTCCACCTTCTCTCTTTGTATTTCTACTCTCTTGGGACCAATCACTACTTCCAGAAATTCCACTTCTCTTACTTTCCATTTGTACTTCTCCAGCTTCATAAATAGGTCATTTTCCTCTAGTCTCTTTGATACCTCCTCTACCAGCTCATTATATCCCTCTTCCATATTTGTGGCTACTAAGATATCATCAATAAATGTCACTGTGTCTCCTTGGTTTATGAGATCTCTGAACAGATCATTTATCATTGTTTAGAAAGTAGCAGAGGAGTTTGTTAACCCAAAGTACATGACTGTGGGTTCATAAGCTCTAATGTATGTTGTGAATGCTACCTTCTATTTGTCCTCTTCCTTGATTCTAACATTATTGTATCCCCATCTCAGATCCAGCTTTGTGAACACCTTTCTCTTTCCTACTCCATCCAGTATATCTATGATGAGGGGTAAGGGATACCCATTCTTTATCATCTACTGGTTTATATGTCGATAGTCTTGTACCATTCTCTGTATGCTGCCCTTTTTTGCTATAAAGTGTACTGGTGATGTTTGGGGTGACTTAGAAGGTCAGATGTATCCTTTCTTCAACTGATCTTCCATGAATACCTGTATTTCCTCCCTTTTCTTCCTTGATAAGGAGTATACCTTTCCCTTTTTTGGTATGAATCCCTCTTTCAATTCTATGGCATGGTCCCAGGTCTTTCACACTGGCATTCTCTCTGACTCCTTTTTTCCAAACACTCTTTTTCACTTCCAAAATCTTTTGGATACTAATTTTTTTAATGTTTCTTCATTCTCATTCTTTTCTACCTTCTTTACTTCTTTCTCCTTCTCTTCTTGCTTTCTCCTTTCATATATAGGTAGACAACGTGTTATTTTTACCTTCCCTTTTTCCCAATCTATTTCTGGGTTATGGACTGCTAGCTACGGCATTCCCAGTATTACTTCTGTTTTCCCTAAATTACATATATCCATTCTTGCCCTCTCCACATGTTCTTTAAAGAATATGTTGTACTCTACCTGGTACATTATGGCTCTCCTTACATTTACTGTCCCATCTACATTTCTAACTAACAGAGGTTTCTTTAGCTTCTCTATTTTAAACCTCTTTTCTCTGGCAAAGGTTGTATCCATAAATAGGCCTATTGCCCTGTTATCTAGCAATGTCCTTACTGCTACCCCTTTGTGGTTATCCAGCTTCTCTAGTTCTACCTTCATCCAAACTTCTTTTAGCAGCTATAGAGTACACCGCACATCTCTTACTCTCTCAGTTGTATTGGTGCAATTGAATTTATTTTCTAGCTTTTCTGGGCACAATACACTGTATAGATTATTGGAGGCCAGCCAAGAGCTTACTGTCCTCTATTTTCTTTTGCTAACTCCTATGGCATTTTCACTATTCTTCCTTTATGTCTTTTCCAACAATTTTTGGCCATATGGCCCCACTTCCTATACATATAGCATGTCCTGTCTCCTCCTCTTCCTCTATCTATATCCATTGCATTTGGGTCTCTCCTTGGACCTATTTGAGTTCCCCCTCTATTAAGCATATTTCCTCCTTCTCTTCCTCTATACTCTCCTTCTGTTCTCCATGTTATTTGCCCCCCTCTTCCTCTATACAATCCTCCCCCTCTAGGCTGCACATTTCTCTCTAAATGCATTGCATTCCTCTCCAATATCCTCTTTTCCATTCTGCTTTGCCTCTGATTTCTATCTAGCCTCACCACTCTTTCTTGCTACTCTCCAATGGTGGTCAGCAGTTCTTCTGCTTCTGCCAGCTTTTTCCTAATACTTCCATTCAACCCTCTCTTGAATTCTTCAATAAGGGGTCTTCTCTCATAGCCAGTCCCTCTAGTAACCTTTTTGAATTCCTGCACATACTCGTCGTAGGTCCTCCCTTCTTGTTCAATTATTCTCAGCTGTTCTATTTTCCTCTTCTCTTCTGATATTTCCCCAAAGTCGTTCCTTATCTTTGTGAACAGCTGCTCTACCAATTCCACTTCTGACTTTCCCTTAGCTAGCTTATCCAGCAAGTTAT
>Ga0154004_1000565_pt1 | contig 10157 bp, 11 predicted proteins | sample TSFL088MetaG_FD_104727 | JGI IMG/M metagenome (GOLD analysis project Ga0154004, IMG submission 104727) | Attine ant fungus gardens microbial communities from Florida, USA - TSFL088 MetaG | ecosystem: Host-associated > Fungi > Mycelium > Unclassified | place: USA: Florida, Lake Talquin State... | reverse complement strand
CTAACTTACTAGTATAAAAGACTAGGTGCAGTACTTGGTAGCGAGGTAGCATCCTAAGCCAGAATGTAACCAAGGACAACTTTTCTATTATTTCAAATAGTCCTTCATACCAGGGTCATAATGCTTGCTCTGTAGTCTGGTAATCCTTCAGATTAAGTAACACCTTGTTGCCAACTTTAAATAGGACACTTTGGACTTTTTGGTCATAGTACTACTTTATTCTTTCCACTGTAAGAATAAGAGCTACTTTTGCCTGCTCCAAGGCTTTTTGTCATTTATATGTCAGGTCATTCAAGTCTCTTTGTGGTGACTCTTTGACTAAAATTGGGCCTGCTCTTGGGTATCTGCCATATTCAAGGAAGAATAGACTTTCTTTAATATCTTCATGTACTTGATTGTTATATGCAAACTCTACACTAGGGAGTAGATCCAACCAATTACTAAGATTATAATTTACATAGCACCAAAGATATTGCTTTAACACCTGGTTTACTTGTTCTGTTTGTCCATCTGTTTGTGGATAATATGCTATTAACATTGTAGATTCTATTCCTAAAATCTTGTACCATTCTTGGAATAGCTCAGCTGAGTATTGTACTCCTCTATCCAAAATGATTTGTAATGGTAGTCCATGCAATAGATAGACCTTGTCATATAGTAACTGCACTATATCTTTGGATGAGAACTGATTGTTGATAGGAATGAAATAAGCCCTTTTGGTGAGCCTGTCGACAATAACACAGATAGCATTGTAACCATTTGACTCTGGCAATTGTATGATTAAGTCTGTTGAGATTATTTCCCAAGGCCTGTTAGGCACCTTGTTAGGCACAAGTGGTCCAAAAGGTTACTGTGGGTGATTTTTTATCCACTGATACATATCACAACCTGTAATGTATTTCTTAACAAATATTGTCATCCCAGGCTATCAGTAATTTCTAGAGACCAACTCATAGGTCTTCTACCAACCTAGGTGTCTGGCAGATGGCAAATCATGGTGCATCTTAACAATCTGTTGTTGTAAGGTGTCTTCTATACTATGGAGAATATAAACTTTCCCTCTGTACAGGAGTAGTCTGTTCTCATAGTTCTAGTCTTGCAAGGATTTTCCAAATTCTCTTGGACTAGACTTGAGTAATGTTTTATAGTCTTTGGTAACTTTGTCTAATAAGAGTGCTGCTTTGACCTTCTTTAAGATTATCTCATCATTTATTGGCATCTCATGAGTAGCCTCTAGTACATTGATAGCAAAGAACTCAGGTTTTAGCAACACCTAGTTTGTATTGTTAAGATCTGTCCCTATCTCATAGTCTGCTTGTCTGGACAAGGAATCTTCTACCTGCATTGTCTTTCCTGGTTTATGATAGAGCACAAAGTCAAAACAAGTCATAAAAAGTACCCATCTTGCTTATCTCCTGGTCAGCTTTTGAGCTGTTCTGAAAAATGTGAGGTTCTGATGATCTAACTAGATCTCAACTTTATATGGATGTCCCTCCAAATGGTATCTGTATTTCTCTAGTTCCCAAATTACTACAAGTAGTTCCTTGTCATAGATTTCATAGTTCCTTTCATAGACATCTAATAACTTAGAGAAGAAAGCTACTGGATACCACAGGTTAGTTTGCATGTCCTTTTGTGATAAGACAGCTCCTGTTGCAAAGTCACTGGCATCAGTGGATAACTTAAAGAGATCTTCATCATTTGGTATTCTCAGGACTGGAGCTATAGTAAAGGCCTTTTTCAGCACCTCAAAAGCATTCTGTTGCTCTTTGCCCCAAGTCCAGATACTATCCTTCTTGGTCAAGTTGGAAAGTGGCTTTGACATCTTGGCAAAGTTCTCAATGAACCTACGATAGAAATTTGCAAAGCCTAAGAATGCTTGTACTTGCTTGACTTTTGTCAGTACTGACCACTCTAGAACTCCTGAAAGTTTCTCCTTATCCATCTATACTTTATTTTCTGAAATAATTATGCCCAAATACTTAATACTACTTTGCTCAAAGAAACACTTTTCTACTTTAGTATAGAGGTCATTAAATTAGAGCCTTTTCAGCACTTCCTTGACCAATTACCTGTGTTTCTTCAAATATGTCCCAAATATCAGAATATCATCTAAATACACCATTACTAGTCATATGCAAATTAGGTCTCCCAATATGTTATTCATCATGCTTTGGAAGGTTGCTAGTGCATTGGAAAAACCAAAATACATAACAGTTGCCTCAAAAAGACCTCATCTTGTAATAAACACTGTCTTCTATTTATTCCCTTCTTTGATGCAAACATTGTTGTATCCCCACCTCAAGTCAATTTTGATAAAGATTGAGGCTTTGCTAAGTGGTTCAATTAAGTCAGCTATTCTAGGGATTGGATAGCAATTTTTGATGGTAATTCTATTGAGGGCTCTATAGTCTATGACAAGTCATAAGCTTCTATTGTGCTTCTTTACAAAGAAGAATAGAGCTGCTATTGGGCTAGTAGATAGTTAGATATATCCCTTTCTGAGTTTTTCATTGATCCACATGTCAAGAGAGTTTCTTTCCGCTAGAGAGAGCAAATAGACCTTGGTTGGTTTGGGAAGCGTTGTACCTTCTACAAAGTCAATCACATAGTTATACAGTTTCTGTATTGGCATTCTCTCTGACTTATTTTTTGAAAACACATTCCTATACTTGTATAGCCATTCTGGTATATGAGCCTTTCAGGTCTTTGTGTCTTTGCAATCTGAGTCTCTATATTAGTCTCGATTGTTGAGTATAGCTGTAATTATCATTGCCTGCTAATGACTGCCTGGATCAGTCATGTCTGTCCAGCTAAGAATATAGTTGTTGGGGTCCTCATCTCCTATGTTGTCCAATGAGGAAGATCTACTGACATCTAGTTCGAGGTGAAGTTCATTAGCTCCTACTTCTACATCTCGTATTTTATGGGCTTTACTAGCACATGTATCCAGGCACCAAGTAAACTCCTATTGACCTTTTCACCAATCAATATTTGGATTATGCTTATACAAGTATGAATACCCAATCATCATCTCTTTATTCCCTAAGTTGGTAACAAAGAGATACTGGATCGTTTTGTGCAATCCAATTTCTACATAAGCTCAGATATACTCAGTTATATATTTTGCCTTGTTGGGAGTGCCATCCACATTGATTACATAATATGGATTTGCCAGTTTATAAGTTACTAGATTATTATTTTCTACAATAACTTTGTCGATGAAGTTCATAGTAGCTTCCGAATTAACTAAAGCCTAGGTCTATATTTTTTTTCCATATACCTAAAGTGTAACTGGAATTTTAAAGGAGGTAGTCTTGTTGTGTACTATATTATTACAAGATTCCAGTACTACTTCTAACTTTTGCAAGCTAATAGAGGGTACACTTTCCTCTGACTGTAGATCATAGATATTATACTCTATAGTCCCAAGGGAAAATCCAATTTGGGTATCCCCTTTTCCTTTCCACTTGGGGGAACAGGATCAAAAATTTCCTCAATTGACATACTATTAATTCTGACATCTTCAGGAGAGGAATTTGGGTCATCACTATCTTCCTCCAACATCTTCATCAGCCATGCTCTAAATGACTGATTTTTATTCTTGCTTGGACCCAGTGGAGATAGTTTCTGGGAAGAGGTTTTATGAGGATGCTTGTCCTCATTACTAGGCTTGTCATAACAGTTTACTATATTGTGTGTCTTTAACTTATTCTTAAAGCCTTTTCTAGTATATATCTAATAGTATCACAAGCTCTTTTCTTCCTTTCTCTGAATCTCATCTATTTCCATTGCATCTGGGTTCTTCTTTCCTCCATTCTTCTCTCCAATTGCCTCTGGACCAAAAATTGTGCCCTGGGCCTTGTCCAGATGTAAGGCCTTATATGCTTGTATCAACAATTTGAGGTAGTCATCCCATGTTTTTGGAGACTGATTTGTAATTTTATAGATAACAAGTGTATTTTGCAGCTTATCAAGAATGATCTCCTTTATTTTGTCAATATGAACTTCATTACTATAGTTGACAATTTTTTCCAATATCCTGTATCATTCTACATATTTGACAAAGTTCTTTCTTACTAGGTCCTTGTTAACCCAGAGCACTGTTAATTTCTTCTTCACTCTCTTTTTGTCATCTCATTGTCTGTAAATATTTTTGAGTTCTTGGGCAAAGTTATCCCAAAAACCAACACTTAATCTTGCCTGAACCTTGTCATAATATAATTTCATATATATGCTGGTGGGAGCATGTAAATGGATAAGGGCACATATGATTTTCTGATTATCTGATATAATACCAGATGCCGAACAATAGAGAGCAATCTGGCTCAACCAATCATGTAGATACATCTTATTTTCAGAGCCTGCAAATGTTAGTGGCTCTGGCACCTTGGTTTTGGAGGTGATGTTTCCTCCAGGGAGCCTTGTCAGCTCTTCCCAAAGATAGATAACTTCTGCCTCCAAAGTTGTAATCCTGTTGTATGTGGTGGTCAAGGCACCATTATAATGGTTGATTGCTCTATTGAGCACCTGGTCAATGTAGTTTTTGAGAAGGAGAAAAGTTTCTTGATGTGCATTTTGCAGCATCTGTATCTCAGTCTCATTCCAGGATATATACTCAGCGCTTATACTATCTTTAACAAGCACATCCCAATTCTCAGCACTGAAATCAGAAAAGGAAACAGTAGTGGTAAAGCTGTTGAAAGTCAACATATCTATTTAAGTAATTAATTATGGTTCTTGAGTATGTTTTCAAGGGGATAAAAGAAAAAAATACCTAAATTTAGCCTCTTAATACCATTATGTTATACCGAATACTATTCCAATAATATTATGTCTATGGAATAGTGATATTGAGCTCTAGAAGAGCTTTACAAATCTCTGGTACTCTAGTAGCTGGTTTAGAAAGATCTATATTCTTTAGATGTTTATAAGCATCTTTTAGCATTCTCTACTCCTTAGCTGTAAGCTTGTGACCAATTTCATCCAGCTCTATAATTACATCCTACAGTCAATTGAACCATTTCTACAGTAAGTCATACTGTAGATCTTCAGCCCAGATCTTGTTTTTACTCATTTTAGTAAAGAATGGTGATATACAATCTAAGGTGGGTTCCAGGAGTTCTTTGTACTCCTTTATGCATAATAACTTCTTGGTTTTGCAAAAATGTAATTCTAGAGGATAGGATACAAAGTAGAAATCATCTACTTTGTACCAGCAAGGGTCTGCTTCAACAAGTCTATCATAAAGTTTGGTGGATAGAGTGGATTCCATTCCTATCCTTTCCAGCAATGACTTTTCTGTCATACTCTCCTTTTTCAGCAAGAGGTGTTTAGCAAGAGTCTTGGTATTTCTGATGGTAGGCATGGTTTGGGAGCAAAAGTAAGCACAACATCCCTAGTTTAGTGGATAAAGTATAGTGGGTATTATGAGAGCCCTAAAAAAGGAATAGTTTCCCAAGCATTTAAACACTTGATCCAAAACCTCAAGACATATAATAGGGTTGAGATATAGATAGTATGGGAAATAAAGTCACATGACAAAGGTCAAGTGACCACAGAACATTCTGGAAGGACATGTGATCATGGATCAGTAGCATAGCCACTGTAAAAGTAGTATAAGTAAGAGACCAATCCAACAAAGAACTCCATTAAGTTCTTCTTAAACATCTACCTAGAGTGATCACTAAGGGCATTCACTGTCTATCAATAACAGTGGGCAGAAGCTATACTACAACTATACTAAAAGTGTCCTTCCAACGATGTAGGTCTTGTCTTGAGGGAAGAGTTCAATATTATATCCAGTTTCTTACACTGGCTCATGGAGAAGGAATAGGGGTCTTAGAGTGGTTCCAGCCACCTGCAAGGGTTTTTTGGAAATGTTTACATAAATACAAAGTCTTTCAGGACCAGTTGTGATATACAAGCTAGCCTACTCTCAATAGTTTGAGAGATAGATCTTCCCTTTTATGCCTGGGGTCCAGCCTACTATAGAGATAGGTCCTTGACAGAAATCCACTCTGAGCCCTCAGTGAGTTATCTGTTCTGTAACAGAAACAGAGACATCCTCAGGAAAGTCATCTTGTTCTATAACAGAGACAAAGAGACTCCCTTATAGTCCTTTAGACCCACATCTAGAATAAACACAACTCCATGTCCTTTGCAGAGACAATAGGAACAGAAAACAGTAGACTTAACAAACTATCACAAGTGGCCACTTACTGATTTGTGATTGCTTGATTTGATAATCAAAGTGTTCAAAAAAGCAAAGTTAGACAAGCAGCAAAAGATGTTGTTAAGTCTGAGGTTTATCCTTAGACATATAGTTCTTAAATACATAATTGTGGTGGTCTGTGTACCAGAACAGCCTACCATATGATCACTACCTATTGTTCTATATATAGGAGTGCTATTGTTCTTGAAATAGAGATAACCTAACCATCTTAGGACAGTCCTTTGTTCTATTCAAGGATAGATGATAATCTATGAGTAAAGATCAATATCATATGCAAACATTGAGGACCTTGTATCTCCATGGGATCTTATCGCCTTTGGATCTATTTATAGCCTAAAGAAGCGCATTGAAGAGAGCTTTACAATGGTCATTGAAGCAAATGATTATATTAAGCAGTTCCTGAGATATCGGTGATTTAGTGTCTGGTAACTTAGTGATCACTGACTAATCTGCTGATAACTTGGTAAATACTGATTGCTTTGAGATGTTTTTGGTACCATTTGAAAGGTCTTCTTAAGGGCTTTCTGTAGCCATTTAGATTGTTGAAATTGGTCAAGTATTTCTAGAGTTATGGTCTGAATAAAGTTTGTGACAATTATACCCCTCCTTTGTATCTGTGGCTACTAGGATGTTGTTGATAAATGTTGCTGTATCTCCTTGGTTTATGAGATTGTAGAACAGGTCATTCATTATTGTTTGGAAGGTAGCAGGAAAGTTTATTAACCCAAAATACATGACTATAGGTTCATAAGCCCCAATATATGTTGTAAACACTGTCTTCTATTTGTCTCCCTCTTTGATCCTGACATTATTGTATCTCCACCTCAGGTTCAGCTTCATGAACACCTTTCTCTTTTCTACTCCATCTAGTATGTCTGCGATGAGAGGTAAAGGATATCCATTGTTTATCATCCACTGATTTATGTGTCAATAGTCTTGTACCATTCTCCATGTGCCATCCTTTTTTGCTACAAAGTGTACTAGTGACATTTGGGGCAACTTGAAAGATTGAATGTATTCTTTCCTCAACTGATCCTCTATGAATGCCTACACTTCTTCTTTTTTCTCTTTCAACAATGAGTATACCTTTCCCTTTTTTGGCATGAACCCCTCTTTCAATTCTATGGTATGGTCCCAGGTCTTTTGCACTGGCATTCTCTCCAACTTCTTTTTTCCAAACACCCTCTTCTACTTTCAAAACCTTTTAGATACCAATTTTTTCAACATTTCTTTATCTTTGTCCTTTTCTATCTTTTTTACTTTCTTCTCCTTCTCTTCTTGCTTTCTCCTTTTATATATAGGCAGGCAACATGTTATTTTTACTTTCCCTTTTTCCCAATCTATCTCTGGATTATGGACTGCTAGCTATGGCATTCCTAATATCATCTTTGTTTTTCCTAAATTACATATATCTATCCTTGCCCTTTTCACATGTCCTTTAAAGAACATATTGCACTTTACCTGGTGTGTTATGGCTCCCCCTGTATTTACCATTCCATCTATATTTCTAACTAACAGAGGTTTCTTTAGCTTTTCCATTTTAAACCCCTTTTTTCAGGCAAAGGTTGTATTCATGAATAGGCCTGTTGCCCCACTATCTAGTAGTACCCTTACTGTTACCCCTTCATGGCTTTCCAGTTTTTCTAGCCTCACCTTCATCCAGACTTCTCTTAGTAGCTATAGAGTATACCATATATCTTTTACTCTCTCAGTTGTATTGGTGCAATTGAATTTATTTCCTAGCTTTTCTGGGTACGATATACTATACAGGTTATTGGAGGCCAGCTGAGAGCTTACTATCCTCTATTTTCTTTTGTTGACTCTTGCGGTATTTCCACTACCCTTCTTTTATGCCTTTCCCAACAATTTTTGGCCATATGACCCCACTTCCCACACACATAGCATATTCTGTCCCCTCCTCTTCCTCTGTCTATATCTATTGTATTTGGGTCTCTTCTTGGACCTATTTGAGTTCCTCTTCTATGAAACATATTTCCTTCTCCTTCTCCTCTGTACCCTCCTCCTATTTTCTATGTTATTTGCCTCCTTCTTCTCCCATATAATCCTTCTCCATAGCCTCCCCTAGGCTGTGTATTTCCCCCTAGATGTACTATATTCCTCTTCAACATCTTCTCTTCCATTCTGCTTTGCCTCTGATTTCTATCCAACCTCACTGCTTTTTCTTACCACTTTCCAATGGTAGTTGGCAGCTCTTCTGCTTCTGCCAACTTTCTCCTAATACTCCCATTCAATCCTCTTTTAAATTCTTTGATAAGGGGTCTTCCCTCATAGCTACTCCCCTTAGCAATCTTTTTGAATTCCTGTACATACTCATCGCAGGTCCTTCCTTTTTGCTCAATTGTTCTCAGCTGTTCTATTTTCCTCTCTTCTTCCAATGTTTTCCCAAAGTTGTTTTTTATTTTTGTGAACAGTTACTCTGCTGATTCTACTTCTGACTCTCCTTTGGTCAGTTCATCCAGCAAATTATCCTTCTATGCTTCTGCTATTCCTCCCTATACATATAACAATACCCAGACCACCTAGGTCACTGCTATTTTTTCTGTTATCTTCATTCTAATATATAGGTGAGCTGGGTTAACAAATACGCTCACCTCCTCTATCTTCCTACTGAAAACTTGAGGTCTTGCAACCTCTACTCTGCTCCCCTGTTGCTGAAGGAGCATGGTATTGATTTACTACTGCAGGGTCACAATTATGGCAAGGAGTTGCTCCTCTCTAGTTTGGTAGAGGGCAGGTGCCGAAGGGACTTCCCTCTGTTGCTATTGTTGTTGGCAAGACATATACAATGGTAATGGTGATGGTGATAATTCCTTATAGGAGGATAAATGATCTTCTTCATCTATACTTATAGCTAACTATTGACTAAGAAGGATGAAACAGTACTATCCCTAAGAAGGGAATCCCTAAGCTATATGGGCCTTTAAGAGGTTGCTGTTATTCCTCTGTATAGACCAGTCACAATGGATTGGTAGCACAGAGCTGATAGTAAAAAACTAGTTATGAACCCACTCGATATAGAGGTCAGGTCTTGGACAAGAACACAAGCTTTGTCCAGGCTATCTACCCACTATTCCTAACTAACAGTGAAGTCCTCTTTATAGCTAGGGCCCGCTATCCAAGATGCCTTTGAGCACTGTGCTTGTCAGCAAGGATAATAAGAGAGTAAGTAGAAATGAGGATGTTGAGGCTGTGAAATACAGGGTCAACGAGGGGTATTGAGTTCTTATGTTATCAATAGACAGTGAATGCTTTTAGTGATCACCCTAGGTAGATGTTCAAGAAGAACTTGATAGAGTTTCTCATTGAATTAGACTTCTACTTATACTACTTTTACAGTGGCTATACTATTAGTCCATGATCACATGTTCTTCCAGAATGTTCTGTGATCACTTGACCTTGTTACATGACCTTAGTTTCCACACTATTTATATCTTGACCCCATTGTACATCTTAAGGTTTTGGATCAAGTGTTCAAATGCTTAGAAAACTATTCCCCTTTTGGGGCTCTTATAACATACCAGAAGTTTTGGGTGACCAACTTCACTGTCTTCTATTGTCCTCCATGTTCTCCCACTAGTGTATTGTGATGCAGCCTAATTATTTCTGCTCTTAATATATTGTCTTTAGATACGTACATCTTCCCTTCCTTATATATTATGCTATCCACTTCCCTCCACTCTTCATCTCTCAGCATCTTTACTTCTGCTCATTTTATTTCTTCCACTGCTTTGACTACTTTATTGTCTTTTACCTTTGACTTCCTCACTTTCTCCAACAAATCCACTTCTTCTACAATTACTTCTACCCTTTCTGTTTTTCTAACTTCTAACCACTCAGGTTTTACTAATGTCTCATCCTCATTGTCTCTTTCTACTCCTACTTTCCAGTCTGGCCTCTTGCT
>Ga0154004_1000563_pt1 | contig 10170 bp, 8 predicted proteins | sample TSFL088MetaG_FD_104727 | JGI IMG/M metagenome (GOLD analysis project Ga0154004, IMG submission 104727) | Attine ant fungus gardens microbial communities from Florida, USA - TSFL088 MetaG | ecosystem: Host-associated > Fungi > Mycelium > Unclassified | place: USA: Florida, Lake Talquin State... | reverse complement strand
TGGCACATCGGCATCGGTTTGAGTGTCGATAGTGTCAGCCTGATTCATCGCCAAATTCTCCAGGTCCAGTTCCCACATCCTCACACTTCCATCTTCACATCCAACTAAAAGCCTGTGGCCATCCCGTGATGGACAAATACTAGATATGTCTGAAGTGGTTGGAGGATTTGTCTCCCAGATCAGTTTTGAGCCGGTCACTGAGACGTCCCATATCTTCACTTTGTAATTCTGGTCGATAAATAGGTAGTTGGTAAGGGGTGAATGTATAACATATGGCACATATTTGAAATCATGGCTGAATGATTCCATCTCTTGTGCGTCCAGTCGCCAAAGGTATATCATATCTTTTCCCCAAAATCCAGCCATCAAAGAGTCACTGGTTGGAGAAAAGATTAGTGATTTCAGACTATTTCCAGGAGGATACGAGAATCGCCGGGGATCCTTGTCATCTTCCAGACTCCATAATTCAATAACACTCTCAGACTTCCTTTCTACGGCCAGAAAACGCCCATCAGGAGAAAATCGGGTGTTGGCGACATCATTCACCTCGAACAGCCTGTCGGATATCAGGGCACCATTGCTAGCATCCCATAACTTGACCACAATCCGAGTGTGACCTCCGCCTTTTTCACCTATCCAATGTGTTGATGCAATTCTTTCGTCATGACAAATGAAGACGAAATCCAAGCCCTCGATCCGAAACTGCATCTCACCCGTCTCAATGTCCAAGGCTAATGCATGAGAGTTGGATTTGAGTAGAATACATTTCCCATCGGGACTGAAGCAGACACCAGATACAGGCCCATGAGGGAGCTCAAATGGGCCTGAAATGCAGTGACTAGTTTCAGAGTCACAGACACACATGATTCTATCATTAGATATGGAAGCGAAGGTGCTGTCATCAGGTGAAAAGAACAGATGGCGCACCCAATCCTTGTGGTGCTCTGCAGTGAATACTGTCATTGGCCATTGACTAGGTTTTCCTTCAGTGACCACAACAGTGTTTGGAAACCTTGAACGGAACTTTTTGGCGACAAGAGATTGTTCGGGTGCAAATGAGAGAGAAGAAACATAGATTTGGGGGGCAGATTGAGAGATTGGGGTGATAAATGCAGAAATGAATCGGAGGGCATCGCGAATGAACAACATCAGTTCGTGATCAGGGTTGAATGTCTGGCCAGCTAACATCAGAGATGTATTGCAGGAAATGAAGTAGAACATACCTTCGAAGCTAAAACCCTTCTCAGAATCAAAGACGCTTCATAAGTCTTACCCAATAGGCTCATCGCCTTCAACCAGAACAACAACTTCTCATACATCACAAATTTTACTGTCTTCATCAACGCCTCGTCAGGCGGAGTATTGACGAGATGATCAGCCCAATATTGACATGAATATGAAAGAAGACGAGGAATAGTGGATTTGGTAGTAGCCTGAATATCCGCATTCTTTACAATAGAAGATTCCAAGCTGCACATATTGAAGTGGAGCTTGGGTGAAACCAGAGTCTTCAAACATAACGCAGCGAGCTGATGTTGTTGATGGTCCCAATCCTGAATAGCCAAAAGTTCACGGTGTTCTGTTCGAAAGGATGGAGATAAAAGGAAGTCCTCAAAAGACCGATGGTGGAAGCGAAGTAAAGAGCCAGAGTCAATGACAGACACGAGTCCCTTTCGGATAAGTCTCAATCTGTCCACATCTGAGCCTTGAATCTTGACTTCAGGAAGCATGGTAAGCTCATTGTCATCAAGCGGCTCCTTGGCAAAAACCATTGCACCTATAACAGAGACAACCGCCCTGATCTCTTCCTTTTCGAGACCTTGTCCAAATGATGCTTTGACAATTGTTGAATACAAGGAATACAGGGGATCCAAGCTTTTCAACCCCTTGCCGTCACCCCTTTCAAGCATAGCAAACCGTCCTTCAGGATCTTGTTCGAGGAAGTTGGCCATAGTTGTTGCCCAAATAAATATACCAGCGGCACCAGGAACAAGAAAGTCAAGAGCCTTTGCGATCCATACAGGCTCCATTTCCATGTCGTCCAGTCGTGATTTGAGGAATGCACGGATGTCATTTGAGACACTATCCCCCAGCTTGACATCGTTGCCAGAAGGGATCTGATGGATCCTGATGGACTCGGGAAACATTCTGGTGATACGGCTCTCTGGCCGGCTGGTAATCACCAACTTGAACCTCTTCAAGTGCTCGGCTTGAATCCAGTGCTTGAGCGTACGCATAAGATCTTCGAAATCATCCTTCCCAGACGAGTCATGCCGCAGGCCACCACACTCATCCAATGCATCGACCATAATCACCGGAAGTTTTTCAGGTGGGACATCATTGAACATGGATAATGGCATCTCAATCAGGGAGTTAAATCGGCCATCAATGTCGTATGGGTCGGGCAACATATTACCTTGGACCATGTTATGAATGTGTTGGCGTACGGAGGGGTATAAGCGAGCAAGGTCAAGGGCGACGGCACGCCAGAGGGCGTCTGTAGTGATGGTAGAGGATTGTGTGCGGTCAAATCGGAATGGTACTACATGACGACCCTGTTCCCGTAACCGAGCGGCTATACTGGCTGCTAATGCCGATTTACCGACACCAGGAGATCCCCTGATCCAAATTACACTGTGGCCATCGACGTTCTTGATATCGTTTTCAATCTCTTGTAAGATGGCGGTACGGGTGCCATGCATGCATGGTTTGCGCATGGGGAGCCTATCCTCCACGAGGATGCTCACTAAATCTTCCAGTTCCTTCTTGTTGGCGGCCATCTCCACATTTTTTGCCATGATGGCTGATATAAACCCCAAATCAGTCAGCTCAGACGGTGAATATCAGATGCAAAGACCAGACCTTGCTCTGCTCGGATATCTATAAGAAGATGTCGGTTAAATTTGTCCTTGAAGGCGTCAAGTTTTTTCTTCAGCTCAGTTACTTTCTCCCTTTGAGAGTCAACAAAGATGTACTTGACTGGAGCCAATCAATCAGTCACGAACGCATTCACATGGATTGATACATACACATCCAGCTTTTCAGCCATCTCCCAATGAAGTTGACAACTTCTTCCATGATGACGGGAAACTCTTTGATAGTATTATACATTTGGCCTGAGATCGGAACGTACTTGAGCCTAGTGAGCTGATCAGAGAGCACTTGGATACTGTTTGCAAGGCTTTTCATGGCTTCATGGGATTCCTCTTGCGCCTTTAAATGCTGCCAAAACAATCAGTGATGCCATTAACATAGAAAACAGAAAAGGACCCAACTTTGTATACAACCTGGATACAAGAAAATACAGTTTGTGCGATGGGACTCAGCTGCTTTAAGTCAGACAACATACAAGAATACTAGTCAACGATCAATCACCTTGCTAGCTGCGATCGCTAAATCGGTCCCCATTCTAGCGACATCGCTTACAGAAGCAAAACCATGTAGAACAGACTGTAGCTCGTTCAATTCCAAGACCATTTTCTTGATCTGTGGATCCAGTGTGTTCAGATCCATGGGGTGATTCTACAATTATATTTTGAAGAGGAAACAACATAGCAGTAATATTGATAGCGTACCTCGATGACCAGCCACAGCTGCAATCCTTGGATCGGATTATCAAACTCAACTTTGAATTTTGCTGATGTCCTGTGGGTAAATCAGAAGAGATCAAAGTAAATATTCCCTCACCATTTTCTCCTGTTCCAGATGACAATTGTTTCCATAAGTCGTCAAACTTGATGTTAGCTCTATACGTGGGATCATCTCTTGGGGCACGCTCGAGATATTTCGGACGTAGAGAATGTTTTTTATGTACTTCAATACTTAGTTCACTTCCTTCAACGAGCATACTATGCCACATGAACATGTCGTACTGTTCGAGCACACTAAGCTCAACTCACCACACATTTTCGGGGAGCTTCAAACGCTGTTCACCCCTGGTGCGGTTGTCCAGTGTCCTTTCAAGGCGACCATTGACATTGTCAGAATATTTGACAACGAGTGAGTGTGGAAATTTATTGTCGAGTTCGCCTATGAATCCTGAAAGTCATTTGAGCAGGCTGATCTACTGAGCCAATGGAAAAAAGTAACGCTCACTGACAACTTGGATGGCTTGTACCGAAAAGGATTCAACTGAACTTGTCATTACTTCAGCTATTGGGGGGAGTGAGTGAGAAGGAGTGTGGGATGTTATCACGATGTTATCACACTGAGAACAAAGCTGTGACACAGGCAATGATCGAAGCAGCTATCATTGCTCCAAGAATTGAACTGTGTGGGAACTGGGTCTAGATATGAAAAAGTGGGAGCACTGGCACCATTAAATTGAGTAGTTGTTTTATTGATCACAGTCCATATTGTATCATTTGATTATCATGGCAAAACAAGTATGAGATTGCAGGATCATATGAGAATGAACTATATCCTCCTGAAATAAGACAGCATCTACATTCGTTTGTTCGTCAATCTCAGCCAAGCCTCGTGCCAATTCCATTTGAAAGTCCAAGCAACAGAGTTCCCAACAATTCGTGCATGGGGTTGAATATCCGCAATCGACTACATGAAGCTCAGGCATGTTTTCAGAGTTCGAGATCAATACAAAGAGTCCACAGTCATATTCCCGTGAATGTGACTGCACAATCCCATAAACTGTTCAAATGTCAGCCATAATTGACAAACGAGGAGTGAAGGCCGTGCCTTTGCTCACAGCAATCCAATCACCTAACAGACAGCTATACTACCTATCTACTAGCAGCCTCGTCCGCACCCTACTCTCTTGACCCCATGCCTCTTGTAGACACGCACCTGACATTAGGCCCTATTTTAGCCCTCTGCATCTTAGTACTAGCTTGTTGCGGGATGCTGAATCCAAAAAATCTGATCACCTGGCTGAAAAGTATTTATGAATTCAAGCCCATTCCCACAGCCATGCAGAACAGTTATATCCTGCTCGTTTTCGCGGCATTCATGCGGTCATAGATGAGCTTTGTGTGAATGACCCTCCCTGCAGAAGCGGATGCTCGGTCTGAGAAAGCCTGGGCCATTCAGTGGAATTGACGCCCCTCTGATACCATCCAACGACATATAGTCATCTGATACGAAATCGGTGCTGATGTGCTCCTGACGATCATTTCCAATGAGTCTTCCGTCCCCAACCGCTGAAGAACACTCGTTCGCTGGAAAGTACATCATCGGTTTGACAAGGGTCGGTGACACAATCGGGGGTCCGACTCCCGACTGGTTGGTAAATCCCTGCACCAAATCATGTCATGTGCCAGCGTCAGGAGCTTGACCTTCATAAGAATACATGGATCTTATCAGATGGCCAGAAGCATACCCTTCAACCAGAGATTCTCTTCCCAACCTTGGTCTCTGCTCGTAAATGTGAATACCACTTTTTCAATCTTCCGTCTCATGCCATAGTCTGCACTATCCAGGCTTGTCTTGATCCTAGGGAGTTTGGGATAGCATCAAAGCTCCCATCAATGCGCGCAGATCATATCTGAAAATGAGAGTCACAGGACCCATGGACAATTATGCTGGATCTCAAGGGGAAGCCGTCCAATGAATGCAGCGTAGACAGCGACCGCATTCCACTCAGAGGGTATATGAGGTCGTGAAAACCCTTGAGAATGGTCAGCCGCGGTTGATATGAGAGAGGAAATGAAGGACTTCTGGGTCAGGCCGCGCGAGATGAAGACCCGTCACACTGTGACAGTCATATTTAAGCCAGTTGTTCCGAAGGCGCTGACATGCACGCGTCAACTTCGTTGCAATTAGCTACAGTCTCAATAGATGCGAGTCCTATCAACTCTCCCGATGGCACTCATGGCGACATGAAGACGAATGAACGGCGTCTACCATGACATTCATATGGAAGATGGTGATGTCCAGCTGTCTACCCTTGCTCAACGACCTGACAGTGATCTCAGTGTCTTTTTTCCACCATGTTCAGGATCGCAGGCAAGGGATGGGGAGCATTAGCCACCTCTCGCAAAGCAGTAGAGAGTGCTATCAGACGTATAGAGGCATATTTAAGTCGAAACGTGAGTGTTTTTATATCATACGCCGTTGTAGACGCGCTAATCTTTTGCCACTCACCGTTGTCAAGTCCGCAACACCACCTCCAGCCTCTGTTACCACAAGTCCTCTCTGGATTACTGCAAGTTCTGCATCGGCAGGATCCCGCAGGTTTCGAATGCACGTATTCTCTAGACTTCAAGTTCTGAAGCGCTCTTGTACCTAGTACTGGCACCCGATGCGGTGGCCGTCGTCATCGTATTTTCTTCCCCCAAATGTTATTCATGGACTCACGAAACTGCCCATTTTGTGCTGTCGGCTTTGACTATCAAATGCGTATTCACGGGTCCGAGAACTCACCCAGCGGGAAGCTCTCTGCATATTAGTCTTCACGTCCGAGTCTGAGATTCACAAATTGGTCAACTCGTTTGCAAGTTTTCAGCGTCCTCGGTGGATAGAATGGCCCTCTCACTTACTCTGATTCAACATTCTCCTGGCATCAGACTCATCGCTCTTTGGTCAACAGGCAAAAATGCAAATGTCCCTATACCTATCATCTGTACGTTCAAATTTTGGGTCGAACATGCACACACATGGCGCTTATATGAAACAAAGTTGGCGTGTTACATGAGCTTATCCTACAAGGCATGCGAGATGGATGGGTAATGGGTCGGGACAATGATGTTTTGGGTTTCAGTCGAGTAGAGACGATCTGTACGTGCCCTAAAGCGAGAACAAGGCCAGTTGAACTCTTCTTCCAAACAAATGGCAACCTGACAGCGCCTCACAGACTAGATGAGCTCAAACAAGTAATCTCCAAAGTCCATGGCGGAAAGTACTGGTGGGTCTGGAAGAAATTCCATATTGCCATCACCTAGAACGGTATTCAGGATGAAGGCAACAAGCGTGGATCTCTGGCAGAAAGTGGGCGGAATGCATCGGCAAAGAGTGGTTGAGAGAACTGGAGCAAAAGGTGAAGGATGTAGGAGGGCTGCTGGAGTAAAACACCGAAATGTGTCTTGTCCTCAGCTGAAGTACTTGGAGGTGTTGGAATGAACAGGTGAACTGGAAAGGGGGACAAGTTTCATGAGCTCGTTGGTCTACTCCAGTTTTTGTAGGTATCCATTTACAAGTCTGGATGATTCCGAGCGATGACATGAACCTTTCCTTGACGTAGTCATGACTGCAGATGCATCACACCTTTGTTTAGTCCCTAAAAACGTTAGCAATGAACTGTGGTTCTATCTCGTAGCTTGAAAAAACTGGGCAATTTAATTGCATTTTCTTCATGCACCATGACTTTGACTGTAACAGCTGCTATTGTACCTGGACAGCAAGCCTAAGACTCTCTCAATCAACCAGAGAGAAGAGTTGGCTGTGCCAGTCAACCACATGTCCCTGTTCATGTCCCAGCTTACAGTCCCCATGAACAGCGTCTCATGCAGCTCCAGCAGCCACCAGACCACGCATCATGATAATCATGCATGTCGATGGGCCAAGATCAATACAACGGCATCAACTCCTCTTCTGCAAAAAGACATTTTCCTGCATTTTTAAAATTGTCAAAGAACGAGATCAGCCATAACTACAAACTCATTACATATACTTTTCTTCGTCGTCCCAAGATCAGTGATTGATAATCTCCTCCCGTCCTCCGCCGACTCGGCCTCTGCCAACGCCTCCTTCCTCTTCTCCAAAAACGCCACGGCATACCTGTAGTCCCCAGGCTGCACCCAGCCATCCTGTCCAATGTCAGCCATGGCCTGCCAGCTCTTGAAGACACTTTCCGCTTGACTCAGTTCTCTACTCAGCATCATCGTCTCGAATAGGTCCTTGGTGTCGAATTTGGTGGGACACGACACACCTCCTCCCACAAGCTCCTCTCATCTCTACATTGCTTCAATGAGCACAGTTTACAGATCAAAACTCTCACCCTCCCAGGAAACACTAGCCTGTCCAAAGAGACTGCCACGGAGTGCGTACAAAAGGTCATTGAAGGCAAAGCAGTGGAGCTCGTTGCATTCTGCTGTGCTAGTGATAGTGGACAAGGCGGTAACGGTAGAGATACTTTGCATAGCCCCGCTCAGCAGCCTTCAAGTTTTTGAGATTTTCTGGTAGAGGGTGGGGTCATATACTTTGGAACGCCATCATCATAGTGTTGGAGGCGTTGCGGAACACCCGCGAGGGTAAACGTGGACAGAACGTGTTGCCAGTCAGTCAGGCCGACAACTTGGCAGCAGAGTCGGGCGATCTCGACACGATGATGATGTTGTGCTGAAGGTCTCGATGGCGGATGCAAAAGCAATTGAGAATGGAGTCCCTAGGGATGAGTGACGAGGTGAGTTCTGGATGTGAGACGAAGGCAATTGTTGCTGGTACCGGTAACTTCTTTCACACCGCCGCCGCAGGATTGGTTGGCCAAGGGGCGACAAAGCAATAAAAGTGAACTCGAAAAGAAAGAGAATAACTGCCACATGTTGAAGACACGCAAACATGTACATGGGAAAAAAGTTGTATGTGAGTCTCCTCTTTATTCAACAGACAATTACAAACAATCAACTCGACTTAGGAGCTACAAAACATGGAAGTCTGAACATTACCCGCACTCATCCGATGGCTCAGTCTTCCTCCGTTGAATGTCATTCATGAAATCACGACACTGCCCAGTTCCATCTCATCGAGTTGACAATCAAGTGCATATTCGCCGGCCAAAGTACTCACCTGACGGGAAACTCTTCCCATGCTGCTCTCGCAATGACTCTCACGTCCGAGTCTGGGACACGCGGACTGGTCGAATTGTTGGCAAGTTTCAATGTTCTCAGTATATGCGATGGTCTTCTCGTCTACTCTGATTCAACATTCCCCTGGCGACAGATTCATCGCTCTTTGGCACCGCACTGGAAACACAATAAATCTCTTTGACATCCATATCGGCCATCTGTACGCTTAGATTTTGGGTCGAGCAATACACATGGCGTTTATACGAGATGTTGGCGTACTATGCCCCCGACTTTGCCTTGAGAGTATGTGACATGGCAGGTCTCATGGATGAGGATTGGCATTCCGCTAGTGGCTATGAAATTAGACTCCAAGGCATGGCAGATGGATGGGTAATGAGTCGGGACAATGAGCCGCTGTTCTGGGTCCTAATTGAGCACAGGAACAATCTATACGTGCTGCCATCGCATAGAATGGTAACCAAAGGAAGGCAACGAACGTGGACTCCTCTAACTCAAGGATTAGCAGAAAGTGGACAGAATGCATTGATAAAGAGCCGTTGAGAGAACTCGAGCGAAAGGAGGAAGGGGTAAGAGAGCTGTTGGAATAAGAAACCAAAGTGCGTGCTGTTCTAGGCTGAAGTACTTGGAGGTGTTGAAATGAACAGTTGAACTGAAAAAGAGGACGAGTTCCATGAGCTTGTTGGTCTATTCGAGTTTTTGTTCGTCCCCAGCATTACACACCTGTGTCTAAATGACCTGTTTTGGAAACGCATCCGCCAATCGAGTAACACAGGCAGAGCAGATGAGTCCTGAACAATGGTCAATTCCTGATGACATCATATACGAACTTGTACTTTATTTTGGACAAGTATCATTACTCAAAAGCTCTTTCTCCTGGCGTAAATGATTGTTTTGTCAGTTGTATGTTTTTAGGAATAGATTTACCTGTAAAATCATTCCGATATCGATACAACCTCGAGAAATCTGCGATCTCAACAGGATATTACAGCTTAGGCCTCAGAGCTTTATTAATCACAAGGTTGATACTCGAGATGGACATTCTTATGACTAAGTGTTAGAAGGAAGACTGCAATGTGCGACTCGAACTGAAGGAACATTGTTTAGCCAGTGGAGATGGCTGTTACACGCCGACTAAGACCTTTCCGACTTTCCTGACTCATTGACCTCGTCATCTTTCCTGAACACCCTCACTGTCACCCTGGGTCCTTGAGAGGTGTGCAGAAGCGACCCTTGGTTGATGATGAGCGACTTTTGGGATAGCGAAGGAATCATCAAATAGACGGGCACGTCACTGGAAGGTGGAGCTTGTGGGTTTACCTGCATCGATAAGGCTGCGGTTTCAGTTTGCTGAGCAACCTCCTCGCGTGCTACAGTGATAGCTGGTGCTTCGCATGCTTCCTTCGTCTGCATT
>Ga0154004_1000562_pt1 | contig 10185 bp, 18 predicted proteins | sample TSFL088MetaG_FD_104727 | JGI IMG/M metagenome (GOLD analysis project Ga0154004, IMG submission 104727) | Attine ant fungus gardens microbial communities from Florida, USA - TSFL088 MetaG | ecosystem: Host-associated > Fungi > Mycelium > Unclassified | place: USA: Florida, Lake Talquin State... | reverse complement strand
ATTCGAGTCTCCACCTCCATTGACATGATTGCCTGTTGGTGCTGCAGCACCAGTACCGGCCGGCGTGTTTGTCCCTCCAGGATGGGGTTCACTGCCATTACTCGTGGCTGCGTGAACTGCTCCGGCTCTTGTTGTTGAAGCGAGATCTGAAGAAGACGAATTGCGGTCCATGCCAATGGTAACGAGTCGTGTCAAGTCAGGTGTGACTGCGAGATCGGTGACGCGTATGGGTATGAGACCCCATGAATCGTGTAATCTGCCGTCCGCATTCTATAAAAGGATAGGTCCATAGATGAGACTGGAGAGTGCAAGAAATGGTTACCCAGTGAATGACTTTGCCGTCGAGGGCACCTGAAAGAAAGCCCGTGCCATTTGGGAGCCAAGCTAGGGCTGTCACTGTTTCTGAATGCTCTGTGAGTGTTTCAAGACACACGCCAGTCTGACATTGGAACGTGAGAAGGTGGAGAGACAAAAGAAGGTAAATTGACAGACCTGGGCATTCCAGAGCTTGATATGCTGTTCTGCACTTGTGAGGAGGATGGCGTCGTCGAGAGACCAGGCGAGACAGCCGACAGGGTATTGGTGGTCTCGTAGTATATGGTGTGTTGACCAATCGGCGGCGGAATCTGCTGATATCTGTAAAAAAAAAAAAGGTCACGGGAGTGTTACAGGGAGGAGTTTGGGATGACTCACGGTGATTTTCCAAATGATGGCTGTCTTGTCCTTGCCACAGGTGGCGAGATAGGAGCCGTCGTGGCTCCACTGTAGATTCCAGACCTCGTCTGAATGGCCGTGCAAGATGGTGGTGGTGGTGTTTGGAAAGTCGGATTTATTACAATGATGATCAGTATATAATGAAAAGGAGGAAGATTGCAGGGATGAATTGTGATATACACATCGTGAATGCTGGTATTCTCGTGCTTGGTGAAGGAGGGTAGCGAGGCGTCGTTGGGGGATCATGACAGAGGGGGGGATATAAACTAGAACAAGTCAGATGAGAGCCTTAGAAAGGAACTGGACAGACATTGGAGGTCGGCGAGTAGCTGTGCTCTGGAGGAGCCGGAAGCACCGTCCCAGCCGGACCGCTGGCGTAGTTGTTGGGGATCTGAGCACATGAGGAAGCTGATCAAGTGAGCATGGAAAGGCGAGGCAAGAAAAGGGCTGGAAAGACCTTGAGAGGGTATGGAGGTGTTCTGTTTCTGTGTTGATGGGGGCGAGTTCGTTTCTGAGGACGTGGAGAGCGGCGGTGGTCTTTCTGGCTTCTAAAAGTTCGAGATACTTTTGCTGACTTATGAGAAAACGGGCATCCTGTGACAAGGTAAGTAGGAGAGTGTGCACGGAGAAGGAAGAGGGGGGTTTACGCAGAGGTGGTCGTGGTTGTCTGGAAAGAGAGAGGGGAGGAGGGTCTCTGCCTTTGCCCAGAGGCCGGTGAGGATGTAACGCCTGAACTGGGAGACCTGTGGCGACTCCATGGCGTAGCCGGACTCTGCCTCGAGGGTGGCAGCGGACTGGCTGGGGAGAGAAAGTGAGCATGGAAGGGGGCTGGATGGGGCTGTTGGCATACGTGTAGCCAGCATCGCGGAGGGACTGGCAGACGAGGCGGACGAACTGTTCTGTGTGGATGAGAGCGTCGTCGTCATCGGCGTAGAGAGTGGGCATGTAGTCTAGTCTCAGACGCTTAGGAGCCCTTGGGTCTGGGGAGTGGGGACGACTGTGTGTTTCCAGGATGGTGGTAGAGGTGCTAATGTCACTTGATCTACTCTACTTATATTCCGTAATCTACTTGATTTTACAAATGTCCCGACCAACAAGTCCGCTCCGTCCTGATCCAAACCCTGGCGCCTCTGAGGAGAAGCCGATGCCGTCGAGCTCGTCGTTGCGGGCCCGACCCCGGCGACCGCCAGTCATGCTCCCGCGCAAGGTCGCGCGCCCCCGCTCGACTTGTTCGGAATGGGAGGAGTCTGTGCTCGACTGACGACGCGCCCGGCGACGGCCCCGAGGGGTGGAATGGAGAGAGGACTCTGGCAGCTTGGGGGTCGGGGGAGATGGGCGCGCTACTGTCCGACCTGACGAGGAGGAGACGGGAGAGGACTGGGGTTGGGAGGTTTGTAGTAGCGAAAAGCAAGGGGGCAGACGGACGGCTCTGTCAGAGCCCTTTTGAGAGAAGAGGTCGGCGTCCTCTGGATCAGGGAGGTCGTCGAAGGGTCGTCGGGCGGCGGAGGAGGAGTCGGAGGTGGAGGACATGCGGCGATGGACGGCGGGGACGGTGGAGTGGTTGTTGGTGGCAGAGGGGCGGCGGGCATAGCGGAGGGCGTCGTTGGGAGAGGAGAGCTGTTTGGGGTCTTCTGAATCGAGATGGAGAAGATCGTCATCGGGAGAGAGGAGGAGAGGAGAAAGATCAGGGCCCGCAGCGTTGGGAGAGGAGAGGGCGCTGCTGGAGGAGGAGATGGAGGGAGAGGTGGCATCTCTCCCGTGGCAGTCGTCGCTACAGTAGGCAGACGCGTAGTCAGTCAGCTGTCTTCCACACACAAGGCAGATTTCCTCAAACATGGATCCATCCAATCTACCCACCTGCCTTTTATTCTTCACTCTACTTTGGTCCTTTTCCCTCAGGTCGCTCCCCCGGACACCCTCTTATCCAACCGCTGCAGTACCCAGATCAGATCCTCAGCTCCCTCCACCACTCTCATCTTCGATTCTCAGGAGCTCACCGCATGCTACCGTCTCCTCGCCACACTCAGGAGCTCTTTCATCTATCTCCGACAACTTTTGAATCCCATCAAAATCGACTAGATCTCGCCAACCACCCTCATCCATTGAAAAAAAACAAAAGAGAATTACTCTCCTCATGAGGTATTTCAGCCCGTGTCACGACAAAATCCTCTCATGACCCTTGGCTCGTCCCCGGTTCCGGTCCTCATCCGATCAACTCCTAAAAATAATCACTTGATCCACCATCTCCCTCGGCAAGGTTTCCGAACACAAGAAACCCTCTCTCTCGCACTTATCCTACCATTATCCTTTTTCGGGAACCCTCCGATCTTTTCGAACAATCCCCAAATAAGAACAATCACACGTTCCTCCCAACGTTCCTCGATAATTATATATAAAACAAACAATACCCTTTACCTGACGGACTGAATGACCCGATCACACTCTTGATTATCACTTGTCGTTGAAAACAGCGAAAAAAAAAATCAAAGAAATCAAATCCTCACAACACGTCAATCAATCCCCATTTGGAAGGAAAATCCGAAGGATGTTTCTTTCAAACATTTCTCGCTCAAAAAACGCAGCCATTCCATTCCCAAATGGCGCAATAGACTGAATCTCATAAAGCTCATGAGATAAGAAAACAGGCCAACAATGACGCCATCGGCACCGCGGACTGTGTACGTAGTAAATAAATAAATAAAAAGACGCCATCGCCCACGTTTTACATATCCGTCGGAGGAGAGGCGCTCAGGACACGATTGGATACCTCATTCAGCGCCACTTGACCATCATCCCCACTCGCAAAAGCATGTTGCACAATTGGAAGTGAAGAAGGAGGGCTTGATGGCGACCTCGGACTCGAACGCGACAACAATCCCTTCAATCGCTGATTGGCCGACAACGTGCTCGAACGACTAGGCACCTGCACCACACCCGAAATCCCAGACGAAGACAAAGACACCATCGCACGTGGGATCAATTTCTCCGATACCACCGTCTCCAACATCCCCATCGGCGCTCCCACCACGTTCTTCAACCCAGACAATTCTTTATGCAAAAACCTCGCATCGGCGAGTAATCTAAAATGAAGGAAACCCCGAGTGAGGTCAAGATCTTAACAAACGTAAAGAAAATGAGATTCATTACCTGGCTTTGGAATCTTGACTGGGCAATTCAATATTCCCGTACACTTCCGACAAACGATGATTGATCCCCGCGAAAACTTCTGTCATCACAAACTGCAATAGCCCAGTGAGGGAAAAAATCATTAGCATCATCCCAGCATTCAAAAAAAAAACGAAAACAACAACAACAAGTCCTCGGGGCTAATGCAGGATATACCAAAAAAGCGGCTTCCCATCTCCACTTCGGGAGAACTTGAGAACTTGACAGAGAAAAAAAACGGAAGACTGTGTCATTAGATCTTACCTCAACAACAGCCACGGAAAGATATCTCGAAAGAACTTTATGTAGCGTGACAGTTTCCTTGACCAAAGTCTGCATATAGCCATTAACATGGCCATCACCAGCCTGACTCCAATCAATCCCCTAGCATCATAATAATCAAAAAATCATCGAAGAATCGCGCACACACACACAACATACCTTTAGAGTCTCAATATGAACACTCAACCTATCACCCATAATCGAAATCAGCTTGGCGTGAATCTCAGTTTGATGCACTTGATAATCCTATCCAATCACCCATTCTCAGTCTCAGTCACTGCATTTTACACGTAGAAAAAAAAAAGGAAATTGAGAGGAAATTCTCAAGTCCGGTCTTCCTTTACAGAAGAATGCGAATCGAATCGAATCGAGTGGACACGTCAATCAATAAAGCGAAGAAGCTCCCTTCCCCTGAAAAAAAAAAGATGTGCGAATTATCGAGTCATCCTGACGCTTTTTTTGGTTACACAAACCATCTTACAAGCCAAGAAAGTAATTGCTGCCACAACAGCACCAAAGAAAAACACGCAAAAAACACGTCTTCACCACGTCAGACGAGAATCAAGAAATCCATCATCTGCAACGTTTACCAATGTCATACCGTAGTCGTGGTAACACGGAAAAACAGAAGGAAAAAGACCACTCAACGAACCAAACACACGTACCCTTTTCAACTTGTCAAAATCCACCAACAGGACAGCTTCAGCTTGATTCAGATGCCTCCTAAACGTCTCTCGCACGTAGGGTATTAGCTCTGACACGACACTGAGCGACTGCGATGCCAAAGCTGAGAAGATGGTTCCTGTTAGTTCCATTTCTATCAGGGGGGAGGAAGAATACCAAAGTGAGAAGAGGAGGAAGCATTTCAATCAGGCGAGTGACCCAAAGGGTGTGCACAAAAAAAAAGTATGGCACGCGACCTCAAATCCATTTTTTTTGCTGTCCTGGAATGTCAAGAAGCTGATAGAAAACATCCACAAGATTGAATGACTTGAGATGATTCATGGGATCGGATGGGCAAGTAAAAAAAAAAATAAGACGAACCAAGATGCTTCGCGGTGATATGCTTCAATCCCGCACTCCTCATAGCACCTGCACCCAAGACCAGCTGACACGTTCGGGAATTGAACGTCATGAGAAACTCGACAACTTTGGTTATAGTGTCTTTGGTCAACGTGCTGTGCACAACCCATGACCCAATCAGCATCAGGACGACTTGGCATTCAAGTTAAGACGATCATACCTCAGATTGATCACGATCTTCAGATAGTCGATCAGTAACACTAGCACCTCCGCAGTAGCAGAAACGACAAAATAAGACCTATCCTCAATCTTGAGATGTTTCGCGCCGTCCTTGGTCGATCCGGACGATTTTGTTGATTCTTTCGAATCTGACGATGGAACCGATTCCATTTGACTCAATTCAGCAAAGGTCTTCGTTGGAGGAAGTGCACGTAGTTTGGGTAGCTTCCGAGGACTCGACGGTGATGAAACACCGTTCTCCTTGCTCTGGTGGACCCTAACACCATTGGCCAAGCTCGGACCACCTAGCACAACACCCTCCACATCAACCTTCAGCTCCTCTGCATCTCTGACAGCACATCTTACGAGAACATCCACGATACCCTGTACCTCAACTCCAACGTCCACTTGGTTCCACATCTCGTCCAACACCACTTTGGCGCATCTCTCTATCCTCCCTTGATGAAACTTGGTCAAGTACAGCGACGCTTGCCGTATCACTACGCCACGGAGGCCGATAATCATACGTCGACACAGTATCTCACATTTCACCACGAAAGCCATGGAATCAAAGTACAAAGCGAGGAAGCGAGGAAGGGGGAGCAGTGAGTGCGGCTCCGTGCGGGCGTGCAAGAATTGTGAAGAGGTTGTATGCGAGAGTTCAGCAGTTGAAGAAAGAAGATCTGAGAGGTCTTCCACGATAACTTGGGAGGTAAAATTTTCCCTTGAGGATGTGGATTTCCTTTAAAAACCATGTTAACAAAGAAAAAAATCCAGAAGCCACCCAAGTAAATTGCATACTGTATTGAATCTAGTATATCGACGATAAGAGCGTTCTGGGCCTGAATTCCTTCCACAAGTGCTAAAAATCGTTGGTAGACTTTTTGTAATAGTGGCATAAAATGTTGGTGTTCTATGCCCTTCAGATACTGCACGAGACTCATCCTCAAAATAACATCAAGATGAAGATGATTGTAGGATATTAAATTCAAACACTCACCGTTTTTCTTCCTCCTCCTCATCCCATTCCTTATCAAACCCACTTATCATTTGCTTCGGCACTCGTCGAACTTGACTCAATACCACATCTCTCCACTCCAATGTTGCATCTCTAAGTCCTTTTGTCCGCACCAGATTCTGCAGCAAAGGTTTCAGTCTATCTCGTAAATCCCTCTCATTACGAGCAGCATGCTCATTGGTACCCGTTTTTGTATCCTGATTGTGTCCAAGACGTTCTTCCAAGTCGTGGCGGAGAACAACTATCATTTCTTGCGATAAACTCTTTGAAATTTCTAGTGTGAGAACACGCAAGTGGATGGGCAGCTCGGAGAATGCAGCAAGAGCAGATAATGGAAATCCAAGCGTCGGCTTCTGGGCAGTATCTCCTGCAGAGAGATCCTCCCCTTCCTCATCATCTTCCGTCATCGTTTCCAGTTTCTTGCTAAAATCTCTGCCTAGCTTCATGTTCTCTGTCGACTCAACTTGTACTGTATTTTGCATATCCTTCAGCTCCTCAACAACGTTTAATGCTTCACCCCACTGCCCAGCGCTGACCAGTCCTTTGGCAACCCCGGTCATTTCAATGACATTTTCAACGTTCTTCACAGCTTCTCTAATTTCCTGTACCACTTCCACCTCTCTGTATTTCTTTACTACTTCTAGTCCCTTTTTGGCGGTCCGCTCATCTACATCTTGCAACAAACCACGCAATTTGACTATCCGATCCAGGCAAACATCGGATTCAGATTGTAGGTCTTGTAAGTTTGTGAGAGCAGCGAAAAAGGACGTAGAGCGAAGGGAGATTTCTCGAATGAGATGTTGTTCGACAATATCCGCATAATGAGAGAACTTGTCATGTAGCGGTAGCGTGGCAGAAGATGTCAATTCTGTGATATCGTCAGTTGGTGCTGATATGACAGCTGAGGGTGACAACAGTGCAAGTTCACTGGGCTGTTCCGTGACCTTGGTAAACGTGGAGGGATTAGCTAGGTCGAAAGTCCGTTCAAAGAAAACAGAAGGAATGCTCTCAAGTGGGATGATTGGCCCAGAGTTCACAGGTACGAGAGAGCCTCTACGTGAGGAAGCTGAAGGAATTGAGGAGAATAAGGGTACGTTGGCGGTGGGTGTTCGGTGTCCAGTGTCCGAGGCCAGAGAAGAGACAGTGTCATCGTCATCGTGACTCTGCAAGGCACTCGAGTTGAGTTGTGCCTGTCCTTCTCGCCCGAACCGATTGTTTCGTTCAAATCGTTCCCATTCAGGTATGATAGCCTTGAGATACGAATCGAAATCCTTCCGACGAACGCGAGGAAGGTCAGCTGGAGGGACAGCGGGTAGTGACGAATGTGCTTTCGGAGGTGCCTGCGTTTTATGTGGATTGTTCAAGACAGTGGATATAGCTGTAAATGCAGTTCAAGGTTTGAATAAAGCAACGAGTGCAGTAGTGTACCATGAAAGCCATGCTTCGAGCTGCTCCATTCGGTTGGCAGAGCACCGAGAGCAAGATTCGTCGTAGACGTATTCAGAGTGCCTAAAGGAAATGGTGTCGGTATTGACTGGTTAACATAGTCCCCTCCACGGCCTTCGGTTGTCCCCGACACGCTCTCTGGTCCTGGTCGAGACGAATGGTCCCAAGTGAATCTATACGGACGAGTTGTGGGCGTCTGATTTACAGAAGCATATGCCGGAGTAGTGGGACGTGAAGGGGAGGATGAAATTTCCGACATAAAAGGTCAGTGTAATACGTAGCAAACAAATGATAATGACATTTCGGACCGTTCGTCATCATCTTTCGTTCGACCCTGTGGGACTAATTTCTCTGTCAAGAAAGGCAGCTGCTCATCCATACAATCTGTAACCGTTGCATCAGGGCTATAAACCACTATTAACCAGCACTCGATTACCATGTCTGTTGTTGGCATCCTTCCCTCAGATCAACCTGGTAGGGGAATGCAATACGGATAAGAGCTTTTGCTCATACTCCGGCTATGACCTCTCCTGAGTGCAAGGCCTTGAATGCTCTCAACAGTACACTTTTGGTCGCGTGTGCCATCTCCTGGGATCTCAAAATAGTGGTCACTCTGATTCACCTTCTATCATCAAACACCTCGCTGATCATGTCTTTGTGATGTTTTCAATGGCTTATGCCATTTCCATGCTTCACTCGAATTTCCAATGGAGACTCGTGCGTGTCAGTTATTCCTTTGATCCAGCGGCAAATGATACCATTCACAACACCGAGAGTGATGTATAAATTATTCTATAGACAAATTAAATCTACATGCGATCATATGGCAAAGTTATCCCGCACACTAAGGTTACCTTCTGGGTTTTGGCAGAGGCTTTCATAATAAGAGACTAATGCAAAGTCAACTCAGAGGATGCTTCTGGCATGATAATTGTATTGATGCTGACCCCATCGGTAGAAAGATCAGAGTCAAGTCTGCGCAGAGATGTCATTGACAAAACCTGATTTTTTCGAAGACTCAGTCGTTGAGTACTCCATTCCCTGTAGAGGGTATTGGAAGAAAATATGAATGCTTGCATTCACGACATGCAAGGGTCTGGGTCTGGCTTATGGCAAAAGAGTCAGGCTACCCGATCATAAAGTTGGTGATTCTACATAGTTCTTGAGGTATCGATCGTTCATATTCCCTTTGCTCCATCGAGTCACAATTCATATACTCATCTCAAAAGAGTCTAGGCCAGGATACAAAGAGATGTTTGTTCGCAAGAAGATGGTTGTGACGAAATGACGTGACGGAGCTACACTTGTGCAGTTCATCCTTTTCTGTGACGATGGCCGCAAAATCCTCCGAAAAAAACACAGCTTTTTTCTCAGCCTTCATCGCAAAATTTCCACTCAGACAAAACCCTCGCATCACCCTCCCGTCAAATCCATATCGGCCAGTTCAAACTGCCACTCTCTGGCTCAGTCCACCATCCGGGTACACACCGAATGGCGGATCAAGTTCTGTGACGGAAAACACCTCTATGCTGTTGAGTGCTGATGTTGAATGTTTGAAATGGCAAGCCTACATTGCACTACGTGGACTCAATTCCATACGTGTGCGATTCGATGTTTCATCAGATGGTGCTTTGGAGAACCGTTTACCGAACTTGCATGTTCCCCTTTCGGAGGGTGTTCTTCCAAAGGACGAAAGTCATGATAAAAATCTGAGGGAGGAACAGGATGGGGAATTGTTGGCCGCACAAATGATTCCCACATGGGTGGATGCGAAGCTTGGTGTTTCTAGTGTTCAAGATGAAAATGAGGGATACATAGACAAAAGTGCGAGAGACGAAAGTAGAGCTTGGGTTTCACTCCTAGAAGACGTGGTTCATGCTGCTCTGGTGCGTCTCTTGGTATCGGATTTGTTCATCCCAGTAACTTGAACCTCTGAAGATTCTGGCTCAACCAAAGCCTTCATACCTTCATACGCTGTTGTTCCCGTCATCTAAGCCCGAAACTTACCATCCCCTTGCGACATTGCTTACGCCACCACCTCCCCCATTGACCGGCTACTTATCTCTCCTACCACCGTGGGGAACCCGAATATCTCGGCAGGCTGTTATGACACGGTATCGTGAGGCTATTGCTGCTCTTTCTGACCGCCTTGGATCGGACAAATGGTTTTTAGGCTCTACGTGCGCCCTTCCATCGGCTTTATTCAAGTGCTCTGCAGTTGACACTGAGTTTATAGCAATCCAACACCGCTTGATGCGTTAGCTTTTGCATATCTCCACTGCATACTTCACTCCACCAGTTCCATCCGGATAGAAGTT
>Ga0154004_1000548_pt1 | contig 10297 bp, 8 predicted proteins | sample TSFL088MetaG_FD_104727 | JGI IMG/M metagenome (GOLD analysis project Ga0154004, IMG submission 104727) | Attine ant fungus gardens microbial communities from Florida, USA - TSFL088 MetaG | ecosystem: Host-associated > Fungi > Mycelium > Unclassified | place: USA: Florida, Lake Talquin State... | reverse complement strand
TACCCTTAGGATAGAGGTAAGGGTAGGAGTAAGGGTAGTAAAAGTCTACTCTTGACTTTACCCTTGGCTGAAGAGCAAGAGTTGTCATATACCAAAAATTCAGTATTATTTAATATTTATTTTTATTTTATTTATCAATTTTGCTTCTAAACTCCTAATTTGTTCATTGCTTCTTTTCTTTAACCACCACCATCTCCCTTCTTGAGACCATGATGGCTCTTGGGAGGATATAAGGGCAATGTAAGGGCAACTGGAGCAGAGTAAACTCTAGGAGAATCCTTAGTTATATTGTACTCCTAAGTTATGTTACAACTTACCTCTAGGAGAATTCTTAGAGTTTAGGATAAGGCTCCTAGAGGTGTACTCTTGTTGTATGACTTAAGTCAAGTTGACTTAGCAGCTAAGTCTTTGAGGGTTATAAAGAGAACTCAATGGAGTTCTTGCTCAATTATGCCAGCTACTTATACAAGTATACTATTTACCCTTATTTACATTGATAGTATTCTACAACCAGTCAAGAGGCTGCTGGTTCAATTCCCTTGTCCATCATTCTATAAATACATATCTTTGATTATAGTCAAGGCAACTCATGATAGTGAAGATCTTGTGCCCTAGCAGACATAACTTGAGTAAGATCAAAAACCTTTCGCTTTGACCTTGAGGCATTAATACTATATCTCAACAACAATATAACAACCTCCTGAGCAATATGCTCAAAGAAAAGTGAGCCCTTACTTCACTAAGGGTATAGTTAGAGAGAAGAAGAGAAAGAGAATATTAGAGCTGTATATAAGACCTTAGACTGTGATGACTTAGATCCACTCCCAGTTTAAGTTGACAAGGAGAACTTGATAGAGTTCTCATTTGATTGCTGTATACTACTTATACACATTCTATATTTACTTCTATTTATAAAGTTTCATGTATCTTCTTTGAGTTATTTTCTCTTGTACATCTGTTGATTTCATAATTAAATGAAAAGAAAAAGAAAAGAAATATAAATAATAACTTAGCTGTTTGGCTAAGTCATGACACTACCCCTTTCTTAAGATTCCTTGTCTTGAGGATTTTTCACAATTCATTGTATGGGTCTTTAATATTTTCCATTTCATTGTCATCTTCTTCTGTCTATTCTTTAAGTCTTGAATTTTTCTGGTTGGTCACAACTTCCCACCTAGTTGTCTACTCTTTCTGCTCTAATACTATGCTTCTCAGAGGCATTCTCTGTGCACTGCTATATTTCTATACTTTTCTCCATAGGAGGTGTACCAGTCTTTCCCCTTGCTATATCTTTTGTAGGCTAGCTGCCCACACCACTTCTTCATTCCACTTCCTCTTCTTTTTAACTTCAATATTTAGGTACTTCCATTTGAAATGCTCAACACCCCAACATCTAAAGCATTTAACCTTTTCTACCATCTAATTTCTCCTTATCCTTACTTCTTCTCTTACCCTACATCTCATCACTCTACTTGACAACACTTTAAATTTATTTCTGGAGATCAGTTTCCCCTTCTTCTTCTTATTCTTGTTTCTGCAGTTACAGACCAGATGTCCAAACTTTTTACAGCTCCAACACTTTCTTCTATCTCTTTTTTCTAGTTCTGCCCTTAGTTTAGTGAGGGCACACTGTTGATTGAGCATGCTGCTCATAAAAGAGTTGTATTAATCTAGAAACATAGTGCTATATCTCCAGCAAAGTCAGAATAGAAAATGATCTCACTAATATTATATCTACTAGGGCATAAGATCTTTACCCAGCTAGATATCTACTGCCTTACTTACTACTGCCCTAATACTATGGTTATACTATCACCTCAAGGAGAGGATCTCTAACCTAAACACCTTCCTAAGGATGTAGCATTACTCCTTTGTATGTATAGTCTACAATGGGACTTCAGTACAAGGTTTATAAAGTGAAAAGATATAAGTAACTACTGGCAACACTACTCAATTAGCAGGTCAGGTCTTAGACACAATACCTAAGCTTGATACTGTGCTTCCACTGATAGTCTCTAACTGACTATTAAGTTCCCTTAAGCCAAGGGCCTGGCTATGTATAGAGATGACTAGTGATCATAATGACCACTAGTTGAGGATTAAAAAGATTATAAGAGTTAAGATAAGCAAGGTCCAAGACAGACAATGCTCTGAATATGGAATCGAGTTCTAGTATAAGACCTTAGACTATAATGACTTAGATCCACTCCTAGCTTGAGTTAACAAGGAGAACTCGATAGAGTTTTCATTTGATTGCTGTATACTACTTATACACATTCTGTATTTACTTCTATTTTTAAAGTTCCATACATCTTCTTTGAGTTATTTCTTTTCATGCATCTATTGATTTCATAATTAAATGAAAAGAAAAAGAAAAGAAATATAAATAATGACTTGACCAAATGGCCAAGTCATAACACTGTAGGAAGTTCAGGTACCTGGCCCATAACTGTAGGACAAAGAAAAAAGAGAAGAAGGAAAAAAGAAAAAAACCCCAAAATAGATATAAAATATTGGTAACTAGGGTGATGCAGTATGGAATGAAAGATGAAGTAGAGGTGAGGTGGTAGGAAAGAGTGGAGGAAGTAAAGTGTTTTAGATGTTGGAGAATTGGGCATTACAAATGGAAATATCCAAATATAAAAGTAGAATATACAAACATTGAGGACCTTGTATCTCCATGGGATCTTATTGCCTTAGGATCTATTTATAGCTGAAAGAAGCACATTGAAAAGAGCTTCATGATAGTGATTGAAGCAAATGATTACATTAAGTAGTTCTAGAGATATCAGTAATTTAGTGTCTGATGACTTAGTGATTACTGACTGATCTACTAATAACTCAGTGAATACTGATTGTCTTGAGATGTTTTTGATACCATTTGAAAGGTCTTCTTAAGGGCTTTTAGTGGCCATTTAGATCGTCAAAATCAGTCAAGTATTCCCAGAGTTATAGTCCAAATAAAGTTTGTGACAACTAGGAGAAAGCAGCCATAGTGGGATTGGAGAGTAGTAGTGTGTCCTGTATAGAGAGAAGTGTAGCAAAGTGGCACATAGACAGAAGTTCCAAAAGGCACAGCAAGAGAGAGAGGTATAGAGAAGAACGTTTAAAATGCTAAGAGAAGTATAGTTGAATATAGGAGTAGAGAAAGTAGATATGCATGAGGGTATAACAGTGAAAACACTCTTGGATAGTGGTGTAACAGGAATGTTTATAGATAAAAGAATAACAGCTAGACATAGGTTTAGATTACAGAAGCTAGAGAGACCAGTGACAGTAAGGAATATAGATAAAACAAACAATAGTGGAAAAGTAATTATATATTAGATAGAAGTCAATGTGTACTATAAAAACCATATTGAAAGAATAAGAATGGACATATATGACTTAGAAAGAATAGATGTGATATTGGGTATGCCATAGCTACAAGCCTATAATCCAGAAATCAACTGGAAGATAGGAGAGGTTAAAATGACAAGATGTCCACCACTGTATGGGAGAAATATTAAGTCAAAAGAAGAGAAAAAAGTAAAATAAGTAGTCACTCTAGAGGAAGAAAAGATTGTAAAATGGGCTGTAGATAATAAAAAAGATTAAGAAAGAGAAGAGAAAATCAGGGTAGATCATAGAAAAATTGAGGAAATAGTTCCAAAGAAATTCCTGAAGTGGAGAAAGGTATTTGGAAAGATGGAGTCAGAAAGAATGCCTACAAAAAAAGTCTAGGATCATGCTATAGATCTCAAAGAGATATTCAAACCTAAAAAAAAGAGAATCTATCTATTATCAAAAGACAAAAGGAAAAAGGTCCCAAAATTTGTAAATGACCAACTTAGAAAGGAGTATATTAGACCATCAAAATCCCCTTAGACATCACCAGTATTCTTTGTAGTAAAGAAAGATGGAAGTAAAAGAATAGTAATAGACTACTATAGTCTAAACAACCAGACAATAAAGAATAATTATCCGCTACCATTGATTATGGAATTGATAGATATAATAGAGAGTAAGAAGGTATTCATTAAAATGGACTTATGGTAGAGGTTTAATAATATGAGAATTAAAGAGGAAAATGAGTGGAAGAGAGCATTCATAATATACATAAGATCCTTTAAACCAATGGTTATGTTCTTTGGGATAATAAACTTACCAGCTATATTTCAGACAATAATGAACAAAATCCTGAGAGATATGATCAATGAAAAAAAAGTGGTTGCATTTGTGGATGATGTCTTGGTTAGAACAGAAACAGAAAAAGGACATGATAAAATTATAAAGGAGATATTGAAGAGACTAGAGGAGAATAACTTATATGTAAAGCCAGAAAAATGTACATGGAAAGTAAGAAAGATAGGATTTCTAGGAGTGGTAATAGAGCCCAATGGTATAGAGATAAAGAGAGAAAAGGTAGAAGAAGTGTTAAGTTGACCAGAGCCAAAAAAACATTAAAGATGTTAGGAAATTCCTAGACTTTGCAAACTATTATTAGAGGTTTATTAAGGATTTCACTTGAGTAGCCAGGTCAATAAATATATTAACAAAGAAGAATATAAAATAGCAGTAGAGAGAAAAACAACAACAAGTATTTAATGAGCTCAAGAGAGTCTTTATAACTAGACTAGTATTAGTAATACCTGACCTTGATAAAGAATTTAGGATAGAAGCAGATATGTCAAATAAGTAGAAGTGAACAGGGACAATAAGGATGAAACATTAGTAAAGTCTGAATGGCTAGAAGTTAGAAAAACAAAAAAGGTAAAAGTAATCATAGAATAGGTAGATCTACTGGGGAAAGTAAGGAAGTCAAAAGTAAAAGACAATGAGGTAGTTAAAGTAGTGGAAGAAATAAAACAAGCAGGGGTAAAGATGCTAAGAGATAAGGAGTGAAGGAAAGTAGACAGCATAATATATAAAGAGAAAAAAGTATATATGTCTAAAGATGATATATTAAGAGCAGAAATAATTAGGCTGCATCATAATATACTAGTAAGAGAATATAGAGAACAGTAGAAGACAGTGGAGTTGGTCACTCAAAACTTCTGGTGACTAGGAGTAACTAAAGAGATAAAATAATATGTAGAGGAATATGATTCTTGCCAGAGAAACAAAAACTGCACAGAACAGCCAGTAGGCAAATTAATATCTAATTCGATACCTGAGAAACCTTGGATACATATATTAGCAGATTTCATTACCAAACTGCCATTAGCATAGGGATATAACTCAATCTTAGTAGTAGTAGATAGATTAACAAAAATAGTTCATTTTATCTCTACTATAGAGAGAACATCAATAGAAGGGCTAGCTAGGTTGTTTAGAGATAACATGTGAAAGTTATATGGATTGTCTGGAAGTATTATCTCAGATAGAGGACCTAAGTTTGTAGCAAGACTAATAAGGGAGTTGAATAGGATATTAGAGATCAAAAGCAAGATGTTGACAGCATTCTACCCTTAGACAGATAGACAAACAGAAAGGGTTAATCAGAAGTTGGAATAGTACTTAAGGATATTTATTGACTATAGGCAGGAGCAGTGGCCAGACTGGTTAGGAACAGTAGAGTTCATATACAACAATAAAGTACACTTAAGTACAAAGACATCACCCTTCAAGGTAAACTATGGGCAAGATCCTAGGATGGGGTTCAAAGTAAGGAAGAAAAGGAAGTATAAAAGAGCAGAGAAATTTGTGACAAAAATAAAAGAGATTCAGGATAAAGCAAAAGTAGTGCTAGGAAAAGTACAAGAAGAGATAAAGAAGTATGCAAATAGAAAGAGGGCAGAAGTTGATGAGTATAAAGTAGGAGATCTAGCGATGCTAAGTACTAAGGATCTGAAATATCAGATAATTGAAAAAAGAACAGAGAAGTTGATGGAAAGATTTGTAGAATCTTATAAAATCAAGAAGATTGTATCAACAAATGCAGTGGAACTGAAACTACTGGCTACTATTAAAATACATCCAGTAGTCAATGTGAGTAGAATACAAAGATATGTAGGGCAAGTAGAGGAACAGAGAAAAAAGCAGCCTGCTCTAGTTATAATCAAAGAAGAAGAAGAATAGGAGATAGAAAGGATATTGAATCATCACAAATGGCCACTTACTGATTTGTGAGTTGATGATTTAATAATCAAAAGGCTCAAAAAAGTAAAGTTTAGACAGTAGCAAAAGATGTTGTTAAGTCTAAGGTTTATTCTCAGACATACAATCTTTAAATACATGATTGTGGTGGTCTATGTACCAGAATAGCCTACCACATGATCACTACCTATTGTTCTACATATAGAAGTGCTATTGTTCTTGAAATAGAGATAACCTAACCATCTTAGGGCAGTCTTTTGTTCTATTCAAGGACAGATGATAATCTATGGGTAAAGATCAGTTGTCATATGCAAACATTAAGGACCTTGTATCTCCATGGGATCTTATTGCCTCTGGATCTATTTATGGACAAAAGAAGCACATTGAAGAGAGCTTCATGATGGTTATTGAAGCAAACAATTACATTAAGCAGTTCCAGAGATATTAGCAATTTAGTGTCTGATGACTTAATGATCATTGACTGATCTGCTAATAACTTAGTGAATACTGATTGCTTTGAGATGTTTTTGGTACTGTTTGAAAGGTCTTCTTAAGGGCTTTCAGTGGCCATTTAGATTGTTGAAATCAGTCAAGTATTCCCAGAGTTATGGTCCAAATAAAGTTTGTGACAGTAAGGATGAAAAATAAAAGCCAGTAGCTTTTATCTCAAAATCATTGAATGAAGCAGAAAGAAATTATGAGATTCATGATAGAGAGATGTTGGCAATCATCAGATGTCTAGAAGAGTGAAGGTATTTACTGGAAGGTGCACAAGACAGATTTGAGATCTAGAACAATCATAAAAACCTTAAATATTTTATGAACAGCCAGAAGTTAAACAAAAGACAAGTACAATGGGCCCTGTATCTATTAAGATTTGACTTCCACCTGAAACATATGCCAGGGAGTAGTATGGAGTGAGTAGACAGCCTAAACAGATAACTAGACTGGCAAATTGGCATAGAGAGAGATAATAAGAATAGTGTACTAGTAAAAAAGGAGTGGTTAGAAGTGAGAGCAATGCAGGTGATGGAAGTGGTAATTGAAGGAGTAGATCTGCTAGAGAAAATCAGAAAGTCAGATGTAAAAGATAATGAAGTGATAAAAGTAGTAGAGAAGATGAAGCAAACAAGGGTAAAGATATCAAGAAATGAAGAATAGAGAGAAGAGAATGGCCTAATACTAAGAGATAAGAAGGTATATATGCTATAAGATAAGAAGTTAAGGATGGAAGTAATCTGGTTACACTATGATACACTAGTAAGAGGACATAGAGAACAGTGGAAGACTTTGGTAGCCAGGAGTAATAAAGGAAGTCAAGAAATATATAGAATCTTATAACATATGCCAAAGAAACAAAAATTGCACAGAGGTATTGGTAGAAAAATTAATGTCTAATACAGTACCAGAAAAACCCTAGAGTCATATAATAGTAGACTTCATTACAAAGTTACCACTAGCATAGGGATATGATACAATCCTGGTAGTATGTGATAGAATGACAAAAATGGTACACTTTATGCCTACTATAGAAAAAACTTTGGCAAAAGGAGTAGCAAGACTGTTCTAAGATAATGTCTGAAAATTACACAGATTACCAGAAAGTATTATAATGGATAGAAAAGCACAGTTTGCAACAGGAATAATAAGAGAGTTAAATCAAATATTGGAGATCAACACCAAATTGTCAATAGCCTATCATCTACAAATAGATAGTCAGATAGAAAAAATTAATTAGAAACTAGAACAATACTTGAGAATATGCATTGATTATAGTTAGAAACAGTGACCAGATTGGTTAGCAATAGCAGAATTTGCATACAACAACAAAGTACAGACAAGTACAAAAGTGTTGCCATTCAAGGCAAATAATGGACAAAACTCACATATGGAATTTGAGATGAGAAAAAAGGGGAAGTTTGAGAGAGCAGAAGAGTTTGTAAAAAGAATAAAAGAAGTACATAAGAAAGCAGAGACAGCACTGAGGAAGAGTCAAGAAGAAATAAGGAAATATATAAATAGAAAAAGAAACAAGCTAGAGAAGTATAGAGTGGGTGACTGGATGCTTTTGAACACAAAAGATCTTAAGTTCCAAATGAAGAAAAGATGTTTAGAAAAATTGATGGAGTAATTTATAGGTCCTTATAAAATGAAAAGAATTCTATCAACAAATGCAATTAAACTGAAGTTACCAAGTACAATAAAAATACATCCAGTAGTAGATGTTAGTAGAGTACATATGTATAAAGATCAAGTAAAGGGCCATAAAAAGGAATGGTCTCTTCCAGTAATAATCAAAGGAAAAGAAGAATATAAAGTGGAAAAAATATTAAATAAAAGGAAGTTTAGAGGGAAGAATAGGTATCTAGTATAATAGAAGGGATATACAGCAGAAGAAAACACTTGGAAACCAAGAGAGAACTTAGGGAATGCAAGGGACCTAGTAGAAAGGTTTAAAGAAGAGTATGAAGAGAAGTCAAAATAAGCAAGAAAAGAAGATTGTAGAGAGTTTCATAAAGGAAAATTACCAGAGAGATATATAGCAAAGACACTGTATGGATAGAATGATAAGAGGTTTGATCAGGAATATTGGGAACAATTGGAAAAAAATTGGAGATGTTAGAAAGGAATACAAAGAAAAAGAATACTAGAAATGATTCAGGAAAAAGAAGAAAAACAAGAAATGGAAAAACCAAGGGTAGAAGAATAGGACAAAGAAAATGAAATGGGTAATCTACAAGACCTATACAATGAATTGTAAAAGTCCTTGGGATAAGAACCTTTAAGCAAGGGATACTGTTATAAGTTGCCTTGACTATGACCAAAGATATGTATTTATAGAATAATGGACAAGGGAATTGAACCAGTAGTCTCTTGGCTGGTTGTAGAATACCATCAATATAAACAAGGGCAAATAGTATACTTGTATAAGTAGCTGGCACAATTGAGCAAGAACTTTATCAAGTTTTTTTTGTAACTCTCAAAAACTTAGCTGCTAAGTCAACTTGACTTGAGTTACACAACATTCATCCAGCTAGATATCTACTGTCTTACTAACTACTGCTCTAGTACTAGGGTTGTACTATTATCTTTAAGAAGAGAATCTCTACTCTAAGCAGCTTCTTAAGAATACACTGCTATTCCTCTGTATATATGGATCATAGTGAATTCCCAGCACAAGGTTGATAAAGTGAAAGAGTACAAGTAATTTACTGAATACCACCCAATTGCAAGGTCAGGTCTTGAATATAATACCTGGGTTTAGTATTATACTACTACTAGTAGTCCCTAATTGACTACCAAGTCTCCTTAAGCTAAGGGCCTAGTTATATATGGAGATAACTAGTGATTGCAATAATCACTAGTCAAGAGTTGAAATAATGTAAGAGTAAAAGAGTAGACAAGGCTTAAGGTGAACAGTGTTTAAGAAGTAGAATCAAGTTCTTCTATTGTATGACTCAAGTCAAGTTGACTTAGCAGCTAAGTCTTTGAGGATTACAAAGAGAACTTGATGGAGTTCTCACTCAATTGTGCCAGCTACTTATATAAGTATACCATTTGCTCTCATTTACATTGATGGTATTCTACAACTAGCCAAGAGGCTGCTAGTTCAATTCTCTTGTCTATTATTTTATAAATATATATTTTTGGCTATAGTCAAAGTGACTCATGACAACTCTACAACATATACTGTTATAGTCTGTTTGTCTCTGATTCTACAGTCCTATTGTAGTGACTTAGTCTAAGACAACTTAATCACCCTTCTAGTCTGAGTTAACAAGAAGAACTCAATAGAGTTTCCATTCAATTGTTGTATACTATTTATATATATTCTTGTATTTACTTCTATTTATAAAGTTCTGTACATCTCTTTTGAGTTATTTTCTCTTGCACATTCATTGATTTCCTAATTAAAAAAAAAGAAAAAGAAAAGAGATATAAATAATAACCTAACTATTTGGCCAAGTCTGTCACAAACTTCATTTGGACCATAACTCTGGGAATACTTGACCTATTTCAATAATATAAATGGCTACCAAAAGCCCTTAAGAAGACCTTTCAAACAGTATCAAAAACATCTCAAAGCAATTAGTATTTACCGAGTTATCAGTAGATCAGTCAGTGATTACTAAGTCACCAGACACTAAACTGCCAATATCTCAGGAACTGCTTAATGTAATTGTTTGCTTCAATGACCATCATGAAGCTCTCTTCAATG
>Ga0154004_1000536_pt1 | contig 10426 bp, 15 predicted proteins | sample TSFL088MetaG_FD_104727 | JGI IMG/M metagenome (GOLD analysis project Ga0154004, IMG submission 104727) | Attine ant fungus gardens microbial communities from Florida, USA - TSFL088 MetaG | ecosystem: Host-associated > Fungi > Mycelium > Unclassified | place: USA: Florida, Lake Talquin State... | reverse complement strand
GTTGTTTCTCCATTATATCTGGAAGTTGCATGGGCTACCTCAATACGTCATCTCAGATTGTGAGCCTCAGTTCATAGCCTTGTTTACAAGGGAACTCTATAAATTACTAGATATACAGTTGGCCTTTTCTATAGCCTGGTACCTACAAATAGATAGATAAACAGAGCGCATCAACCAAAAGCTAGACTAGTATCTCCAAATTTCTGTCAATGAGTGTCAGGATAATTGGTATAACCTCTTATCTCTGGTTAAGTTCCAACACAACAACCATGTCCATGCCTTGACCTAACAAATACCTTTTCTGCTTAATACAGATTAGAACCCCCAGATAGACTTTGAACCAAGACAACAACCCTCCAGATTAGAAATCATTAACAAGTTCATAGAGTGGATGAGGATAGCCATTGAAGAAGTAAAGTCTACAATTCAAAAGGTACAGGAGAACATAGTATGATATTATAACCAGAGGAGAACTCCTACCTCTATGTTCAACCCCAAAAACAAGATATTCCTGGATATCTTGGACATCAAGACTATATGTTTCTTTGCCAAATTATCATACCAAAGACTTGGATCTTTTACAATAGAGTGATGAGTAAAATCTATAGTCTATCGACTGAAACTGTCTCTAGCAATGAAAAAACTCTACCCTATATTTAATATAGTAAAACTCTCAGCCATCCCAAATGACCCAATCTTAGGACAAAGACCAAACCCTCCACCTCTGCTGATCATAGTAGATAGAGAGAAGGAATAGAAAGTAGAGGAAATACTTGATAGTCATTGGTACTAGAGGAGGTTCTAGTTTCTAGTTAAATAAAAGAGATATAGCAGAGAGTATAACTCTTGGGAATCTATCTCCAATATTTCAGCACCTGACTTGATAATGGATTCTACCATAGATACTCAGTAGCCCCAAGACACATTCAGAGAGCAAACTTCAATGCCATTTTTTGACCTGAACTAATTGCTTCAAAATATAGCAATCTTAGAGAGGAAGTGAATGTAAAGGGACCATACCAAACCTTACTTCTAATACATTAGTGATAGTGTACTAGGGTGACCCTACAACTAATTAAATTCCAATTACCTTATATTTAATTAGTTGTTCACTCCTGTATTCTTGTCTCTAATTACTGAAATGGTCCATAACTAGAGAAGTAGTATATATAGTATAGATTACTCTCTAGAAACCTCATTCTATTCTCTGAGATTTCTCCTAGAGATGAATATAAATGCATCCTAGAGTCTAATTATATAACTGAGGCTTCTCTTGGAGTCCACTCTGCTCCAGTCACCTTTATATCAAGTTGGTTAGAGTCCAAAAAACTATTTGCTAATATGTGGAATTAAAAGCAATTGCTGATAATCTTTTTAATAAGTTTGTCTGTTATGTTGAAGAGTACTATAGGACAGAACAATTTGGAATTGTTATACAGGTCTTTGTTAGGCTTGGGTATAATAACTAAAGTAGTCTCTTTGAAGTGTCTAGGCCAGACTTCTAGAAGTATACAAGCATTAGCTATGTTAACAATTTTTTTGAGATATATGTCATTAGCAATGATAGTTTTAAGATGTTTCCAGAAGATATGATCAAGGCTAGAAATAGAGAAAAATGAATACTTAGCTATTGTGTTTTTAATTTTCTAATGAGAAAAAGGAGGCCATTTAATAGAATTGCATTATATTACATCATCTAGAAATCTTTTGTTAGTTTGGTAGTTTGGTAGTTTTTAGCAAAGTTATATGAATAGTATAGAGCATTCCATAATGATTCAAGGGTATTGCAGAGTTGCCCTTTATATATGATAGTTTCAATGGCAGGTAGTGATTTTTTTTTGACCCAGTTTATAAAATTCCACAGTTGTTTATTTGAGGTTGTAATTTCTTATATTTTGTCATCAAAGAACTTTCTCTTGGCTAACCAAACTGATATTTTAAAGGTTTTCCAATTGGTATGATTACTATGAGTATGATAGTTATTAAAACTGTCAGTATATTCTTGGCTCTACTATTCTTTAATGTATTTTGTAATTTAGCTGGTTTTAGCATATTTGGACCATATATCCCTGAAAATTAGTACTAGATTGTCAACTAGGGTTTCAAGTTCACTGTTGTTGCTAGTAGTCACTGTGTTCAGAAGTTTAATATTCTTTTTGATTTCTGTAACAAACTTTTCCTTAGTTTTGCTATTCTTTTTGATAGATTGAATAGTGATATTGACATCTTATTCCTTTATACCAACTTCAATAATCATAGGGACATGATTGGATAGCTTTTTCTTATCTAGGAATAAAAGGTGCTTAGCAAATCTACAGTTGTCAGAGGGGAGAAAGATAAGATCTAAAACTGAGTTAGCATCTCTAGGATTGTTGGTATATCTTGTGGGGCCTGGGTTGTATGGAGAGAATAGCTCAAGATCTAGGCTATTAGCAATAAGGGTAAGATTCTTAGTATGAATTGAATGATAAGAGAAAGAGAGGTTCCAGTCATAGTTTCTGATATTGAAATCATCTATTATTGTAATAGTGTTTCCTATGTTTCTAACATTATCTTGTAATACTTGGAGAGCTGCTTGATTGTTGTCTGAATAAATGTTTATAATGTAGTTGATATTTTGATCATTATAGAATAATATGATATTGATGTTTCTATCACAAATAACTACTTACTAATTTGTGAGTTAATAATTTAATAATCAAAAGGCTCAAAAAGGCAAAGTTTAGACAATAGCAAAAGATGTTGTTAAATCTGAGGTTTATCCTTAGACATAAAGTCCATAAATATATAATTGTAGTGGTTTGTGTACTAGAATAGCCTACTATATGACCACTACCTATTGTTTTATATATAGAAGTGCTATTGTTTTTGAAATAGAGATAAACTAACCATCTTAGGGTAGTTCTTTATTCTATTCAAGGACAAATAATAATTTATAGATAAAGATCAGTATCATGTGCAAATATTGAGGACCTTGTATCTCTATGGGATCTTATCACCTCTGGTTCTATTTATAGCCAAAAGAAGTGCATTAAAGAGAGCTTTATGATAGTTGTTGAAGCAAATAATTATGTCAAGTGGCTTTCAAGATATCAGTGATTTAGTATGTGGTAACTTAGTGATTGCTAACTGATCTACTAATAACTCAGTGAATACTGATTGTCTTGAGACATTTTTGGTACTATTTAGATCATTGAAATCAGTCAGGTATTCCTAGGGTTATGGTCCAAATAAAGTTTATGATAGTCTCAATGGTCGATAATATTTAGCCTGAGTGAGAATCTGAGTTTTGAAACCTATTTATTGATATTAGTGGCAACATAGGGGATATTGTTGATTAAACTACCATTTTGAATAAGAAGTGACTATTTAGAATATTTAGAAGCACTGTATAATGGATCTTCTTCAGGATTGGTGTTGCTAGAAAAATTGTATATAAGGTAGTAGAGGGGCTCTTGAATGAAGATAATGTCTGATACATTTTTTTGTTTTTCTAGAATAATGTCAGTAAGAATTTTGTTCTTTCTGATATTTTGAAAAAAAAATCCATAGGTTGTAAATATTCATAGTTTAATGCTACTCACAGCTGAGTAGATTGGATTGGTCCTAATTTCTTAGAGCTCTTGTAACTTCTTGCTATACCATTCATGATTAAATCAGTTTTTCCAAAAAGAGTATTTGTTGTTGTTGGTAGTATAATCTCCCTTGCAGTTGATGTATTTAAATGAGTGAGAGTAAGGTTCATCTACTTTTGTTTCTAGTCTAGAGGGGTTAATTTTTAAATTAGCTTTGCAGTACCAAGCCATATTTCTATGATATTCAATTTTGTAAGGACTGCCACATTTCTGACATTTTAAGCTGTAAGCTCTACAAACAAATGTAAAATGACCCCACTTTTAACAATTGTAACACTAAGGTATACTAGTGTTGTATAACTCAAGTTAAGTTGACTCAGTAGCTAAGTCTTTGAGGATTACAAAGAGAACTTAATGGAATTCTCAATCAATTGTACTATCTACTTATACAAGTACACTATTTGCCCTTGTTTACATTGATAGTATTCTACAGTTAGCTAAAAGGCTGCTTGTTCCATTCCCTTGTCTGTTATTCTATAAATAGATCTTTCTATAGTCAAGACAACTCATAATAGTACCTCTTTCTTAAGGGTTCTTATCCCAAGGACTTTACAGTTTGTTATATGGGTCCTATAGGTTACCTATTTCATCTTCTTTATCTTACTCTTTTATCCTTGACTCCTCTATTTCTTGTTCTTTCTCTTTCTCCTCCTAAATTGTTTCCAATGTTCTTTTTCTCTTTTGTTGTATTCCCTTTCAATATCTCCAGTTTCTTTCTAACCATCCCCAATATTTCTGATCAAATCTTCTATTATCCCATTCATATAATATCTTTGCCATATATCTTTCTGGTAGTTTTTCTTTATAAAACTCTCTATAATTTTCTTTTCTTGCTTGTTTTGATTCTTCTCTATATTCTTCTTTAAACTTCTTTACCAAGTCCCTTACATTCTCTAAATTCTCTCTTGGTTCCCAAGTATTTTCTTCTGCTGTATATCTCTTTTATTGTACTAGGTACCTATCTTTTCCTCTAAACTTTCTTTTATTTAATATTTTCTCCACTTTATATTCCTCTTCCCCTTTAATTACTACTAGAAGAGGCTGTTCTTTTCTCTGGTCTTCTACTTGATCTTTATACATATATACTCTACTAACATTTACTACTGGATATATTTTCATTGTACTTGGTAACTCCAGTTCAATTGTATTTGTTGATATGATCCTCTTTACTTTGTAAGAACCTATAAATTGTTCTGTCAATTTTTCTAAATGTTTTCCCTACATTTGGAACTTAAGATCCTTTGTGCTCAAGAGCACCCAGTCACCCACTCTATACTTCTTTGGCTTGCTTCTTTTTCTATCAGCATATTTTCTCATCTCTTCCTAACTTTTTCTCAGTACCATCTCTACTTCTTTATGTACCTCCTTTATCCTTTTTGCAAACTCTTCTGCTTTGTCAAACTTCCCCTTTTTTCTCATCTCAAATCCCATATACAGATTCTATCCACTATTTGTCTTGAATAATGATACTCTTATACTTGTTTGCACCTTATTGTTATATACAAATTCTGCTATTGCTAACCAATCAGACCATTGCTCCTGGCAATAATCAATAAACATTCTCAAGTACTGTTCTAGTTTCTGATTTATTCTTTCCATCTGGCTATCTATTTGTGGATAGTAAGCTGTTGACAATTTGGTATTGATCTCTAATATTTGATTCAACTTCCTTATCATTTCTGCTGCAAACTATACTCCCCTATCTATTATAATACTTTTTGGTAATCTATGTAATTTCCAGATATTATTCTGGAATAGTCTTGCCACTTCCTTTGCCGAAGTCTTTTCTGTAGTGAATACAAAGTATGCCATTTTTGTTATTCTATTATATATTACCAGGATTGTATCATATTTTTGTGCTAGTAGTAACTTTGTAATAAAGTCTATCATTATATGACTTCAAAGTTTTTCTAGTACTGCATTAGACATTAACTTTTCTACTGGTACCTCTGTACAATTCTTGTTCCTTTGGCATGTGTTACAGAACTCTATATACTTCTTGATTTCCTTTGTCACTCCTAGTAACTAATTCTGTTGTCTTCCACTGTCCTCCATGTCCTCCTACTGGTATATTATGATATAGCTAGATTACTTCTGCTCTCAACCTTTTATTTCTTGGAATATACACTTTTTCATCTCTTAGTATCAAATCATTCTCTTCTCACTACTCTTCATCTCTTAACATCTTAACTTCTACTTGCTTTATCTCTTCTACTGCTTTAATTACCTTATCATCTTTTGCTTCTAATTTCTTAATTTTCTCCAACAAGTTTATTTCTTCAATTACTATTTCTATCACTTATATCGCTCTAACCTCTAACTATTCTTTTTTTACCAACACCCTATTCTCATTATTTTTCTCTATACTAATCTGCCAGTCTGGTCATTTACTTAGGCTATTAGCTTGTTCTATACTACTTCCTGGCACATGTTTTAGATAAAAGTCAAATCTTGATAGATATAGAGCCCATCATGCTTGTTTTCTATTTAGCTTCTGGTTACTTATAAAATATTGAAGGTTTTTATGATTGTTCTAGATCTCAAATCTACCTTGTGTACTTTCCAGTAAATATCTCTACTCCTCTAGACATCTAATGATTGCCAATATCTCTTTATTATAGATTTTGTAATTTCTTTCTGCTTTGTTTAATGATTTTAAGATAAAGGCTACTGGTCTTTACTTTTCATCCTCACACTTCATTGATAACACTCTTTCTGTTGCATATTCTAATGCATCTGCATCTACTCTCATCTTCTTGTCCAAGTCAGATGCTACCAGTACTGGTCTTGTTGTAAACACCCTTTTCAACTTCTTGAATACCACTTTCTATTCCTTTCTCCAGTTCTATTTTTTATCTTTTTTAACCAATTTGTACAACGGTTTGGCTAACTTAGCAAAATCTTTTACAAATCATCTATAGTAGTTTACCAACCCCAGAAACTTCTGTACCTCTTTGACTGTCTTAGATCTAGGCTATTTAAGAACTCCTACTATCTTTTTCTCCTGTATTTTAATTTCTTCTGCTCCTATTATCAATTCAAGAAAGTCAATTTCTTTGACTTTTCAAACACATTTTTCTAGCTTTATATAGAGATCATTCTCCTCTATTCTCTTTAACACTTCTTTTACTATCTTATTATACTTCTTTTCATTCTCTGTTCCCACTAACACATTATCCATGAATACTACTATATCTCCAGTATCAATTAAGTTTCTAAGAATATCATTCATCATTATCTGGAAAGTTGCTGGTAAGTTTGTGAGACCAAAAAACATAACTGTGGGTTTATATACCTCTAGATATATAGTGAATGCAGCCTTTCATTTGTCTCCTTCCTTTATTTATACATTATTGTACCTCCATCTCAGATCCATCTTTGTAAACACTTTCTTTGTATCTATAGTATCAATTAAGTCTGAAATCAATAGCAATGGATAGTTATTCTTGACTGTTCCTTTGTTCAGATATTGATAATTCTATACTATTCTTTTTTTTCTATCCTTTTTCTCTACAAAGAATACTGGCAAAGTTTGGGGTGACTTTAAGGGTCTAATATACCCTTTTTTCAACTGCTCCTCTATAAATTCTCTTACTTTCTCTTTCTCTTCCCTCAACATTAAATATGTTCTTTCTTTCCTTGGTATAAAGTTTTCTCTTAGATTTATTGTATGGTCTCAAGGTTTTCTCACTGGTATTCTTTTTAACTCTACCTTTTCAAACACTTTAAATCACTTGTGAAATCTTGGTGGTACCATTTTCCTTACTTTTTTTCTATCTAATTTGACTTTATCATCAAATTTCTCTTCTATTGACATTTTCTATTTGTTTCTATCCAATTTTTCTATTTCTCTAACTCTTTTCTCTACTTTCTTCTTTTTCTCTATATCTTTTACTGCTATCTTTCTTCCATAGATTGGTGGACATCTTATCATTTTGACTTCTCCTGTCTTCTAGTCTATCTTGGGGTTATGTACTTGTAACTATAGTATATCCAGTATAATATCAGTTCTTCTCAAATCACATACATCTATTCTCATTTTTTCTATATGGCTTTTATAATATATGTTTACTTCTACTTAGTATATAATAGCCCCTCTATTGTTGTTCATTTCATTTATATTTCTGACCATCACTGGTCTGTCTAGCTTTTGTAGCTTAAATCTATATTTTACTGCTATTTTTTTGTCCATAAACATCTCTGTTGCACCACTATTTAAGAGCACATTTACTATCATACTCTCATGTGTGTCTACTTTCTCTACTCTAATATTCAGCCACACTTCTCTTAACATTTTGAATATTCTTCTGATATCTCTTTGCTTATTTTCTTTCTTTGCTGTACTTTTTAGAGTTCCTGTTCATATGCTGCTCTGCTATGCTTTTCCCTCTATGGAGTATACTGCTACTTCCCAGTTCCACTATAGCTTCTTTTTTCCTATCTTACATTCTGAATACAAAATCTTTCTCTTTTCTTGTTTTAACACTCTTCCTCCAATAGCATTTTTTTTTTTCATATTCTACATACTACATCCTTATCATTTCTCCTTTCCTTGCTTCCTTATTTCTCCAATTCCATGCCAATCTACATAGATTACTACTACCTCCTCTGTAATCCATCCTCTATCAAGTAGAAGGGCATCTTCTGGGAGCATACTCCACTTGTTACAATACTCCTGTGCCTTTTTCTATATGGGATACACTGGCCTTCTCTCTTGCTATGCCTGAACTTTTTACAACTGAAACACTTCTTCTTCTCTCTTTCTTTTAGCTCTACCCTTAATTTGGCAAGAACCCACTATTGATTAAGCATGTTGCTCATCAAAGAGTCATATTGCTTAAGAAATATGGTGTTATGTCCCTCAATATTGAATAAGATTGATCTCACTAGTTACTACTATGTCTGTTGAGGCACAAGATCTTTATCCAACCAGATACCTACTGGTATACTGACTACTGCCCTAATCAAATAGTAAACAATCACCTCAAGGAGAGGATCTTTACTCTAATAGTATCTTCTTAAGGGGTTGATGTTATTTTTCTACATGTATAGATAACAATGCACCCCCAGTACAAGGTTTCTACTAATCAAAAAAGTACAAATAATCTACTCAACAACACTACCTAGTTGCTAGGTCAAGTCTTGAACACAATACCTGTTAGTGTGAAGTTGTGAGGACTTAGAGCTCAACCAAGATAGTTGTTCAGAAAGAACTTAATAGAGTTTCTCATTGGATTCTACTAGATACTTATACAAATATTAGATGGTTTATGTGTTTATCTTCCATAATCACATGACTCTTACTAAGAACTATCTATATCTTACATAATCCTTCCCACACTGTTTATATCTTTTCTGCATTGTATTCTTGGATGTTTTCTATCAAGTTGATGAATGTATGAGAAACAGTTTTCTTTTTGGTTATCTCATAATAATATCTGGGTTTGGTACCAAGTCTCTACTAGTAGTTTCTAACTAACTGCCAAGTCCTCTTTACAGCTAGGACCTACTATCCAAAAAGACCAGTGATCAAGTTGATCACCAATTGAGGATAATAAAAGAATAAAGTTTAGACAGGGTTCAAAGTGAACAGTGTCTAGAATATAGAATTAAGTTCTTCTATTGTGTAACTCAAGTCGAGTTGACTCAGTAGCTAAGTCTTTGAGGGTTACAAAAAGAACTTGATGGAATTCTCAATCAATTGTACTATCTACTTATATAAGTATGCTATTTACCCTTGTTTACATTAATAGTATTCTACAATTAGCTAAGAGGCTGCTAGTTCTATTTCTTTGTTTATCATTCTATAAATAGATCTTCCTATAGTCAAGGCAACTCATGATAGCTAGAGTTTATGTTGGTCCCTCTAATGGTAGTGATGTGACAACCAAAATTAAAGGAATAGTTAATGAGAAGCTTAGTCTTAGAACCATTCTATAAGTCCCAAATGTTTAGCCAGACAATAGTTATGTCTAACTTGGATGAAGCTTTGATAACTTTGGGTTTCGAAGCAAGTAAGATGTTTTCAAATTTTCTCTCTTGTTTCCTTACTAGGGCAAGGAGAAAGAGATAGCAGGATATAGTTAATTTTTGTTGCTCTATTATCATTGACCAGTGAAGATTACAGAGAAGGTTGGTTCCTAACAAACTAAGACTTGACCTTGGACCAGAAAGTGACATTATTAGTGGTATTGATTTGATTTTATCTAGCTTTATATATAGCTAATACAAACATTCAAGCAGCTTCACTAAATGGCTCCAGTTAAGAAATGTCCTTATCATTATGATCTTTAAGCTTTCTTTGTTTGAGGAATGTTGCTATATACCAGAGAGAGCATACTATATTGAGAACATTGTCTTGGAGGAATTTATTAGTATTAAACAGAGAGATAGTCCTAAATCTACTATTCTATAAGCTAGAGTCAGCTAGGACATTAGTACTATACAAAATAACTTCTAGGGGAGAAAACTGAGACAAGGAGGCCTGAGGGAGTATGTTGGTAAATGCTATCTTGTTAACTTTTTAAGGTTGAGCACCCACTGTTATAAGAGCCCCAAAAAGGAAATAAATTCCCACACATTTGAGCACTTAATTGTACAAAGAGGTTAAGATATAAATAGCATGGGAACTTAGATAATCAGATCATATAACAAGGTTAAGTAATCATGGAACATTCTGGAAGAATATATGACCATAAACTAATAGTAGTACAGCCACTATAAGAATAGTATAAGTAGTAGTCCAATCCAATGAAGAACTCCATTGAGTTCTTCTTGAACATCCATCTAGG
>Ga0154004_1000531_pt1 | contig 10449 bp, 10 predicted proteins | sample TSFL088MetaG_FD_104727 | JGI IMG/M metagenome (GOLD analysis project Ga0154004, IMG submission 104727) | Attine ant fungus gardens microbial communities from Florida, USA - TSFL088 MetaG | ecosystem: Host-associated > Fungi > Mycelium > Unclassified | place: USA: Florida, Lake Talquin State... | reverse complement strand
GAAGAAGAAGTTCTGTGTTCCAGATCGCCACACACCTTTGTCCCAAGCCATCACGACAACCTAGTATGGCACCTGGAAAGGTCAGACCACGACGAGATTCATGTGGTCTGGAGGTCAGGCCAGATGGCACACTCGTTATGGGCCCCTCTGCAGACATTTCGCATAGAGGCTCTGAGGTTGTCAGGATCACAAGTCGTGAGAGGACTGGCGGCGGGAGAAACAGCTCCTCGTTATCACGTCAGGAATTCTTCGGATCGCGACAAGTACTCAGCTCCTTGATGATGAAAAAAAAGAAGAACCGAAGAAGGAGAGATTCGTTCGGGTTGGTCGTCAGGGAAGATGGGACCATTTCATTGGAACAACTTTCGAGAATGAACAGTTCACATTCACCTAGCCCCTCCCTCTCCAATAGCAGCATAGGCGGTCCGGCAGACGACAGCGAAGGGAGGGAGTTGTCGAGCCAGGCGAGTCGTAATTTCAGAGATTCTGGGCACCATAACTGGAGAAATAGTCTCCAACGAACCGCAAGAGGGCGAAGAGATTCATTCGGACTCGAAGTGACAGAGGATGGTACCCTCTCCCTGGAACGACTAATCGTCAATACAAGAGATGAGGAAGAGATCGAACGTCGCCGTCAAAGCCGACGACTCCAAACACCCCCTACAAGACTCGACGCACCCACAGGTTTGCCCCCTGATCCTGGAAGCCGTCGCTGTCACAGTGGGCCCAGCCACAGCATTGCCTCAGAAAATGCGACAAGCATCAATGGCCCACGCTCATCCTCAACCAGGGGAGTAGGCAGCCGACAACAAAGACGGGCGCTGAATCCCACATCCAGTAATCGCACTGAAGTGGAGCTACTGCGGGAACAAGTGCAAAGGTTAGAAGCTGAGTTGGCTTCAAGGAGCCGGTTGCCCGCCCACAGTAGCGTAGAAGCGCCACCTGCGTATGAGCCTCGTAGAGGTTCACCGCAGAGGCAAGCAGGAAATACAGCACGAACAGGTCGATAGAGCATTATCATTGTTCAACTGATGTCAGGGATCACTAATAATAATATGCTGTACAACAAATACTCACAACATTTTGCGTGTGTGGAGCTTAACCAAAATCAGTATATTTGGAGGACTGGATATTTGCTGATGTTTGAGGTAATGGTTCTAAATATGGACTAATGGTTTACCTAAAATCACTATCACTATCACCTCAACGTGCGTAAAAATGACTTTTGCGTCGGATTTCATCAAGTGGTTATGAAATGAAAAACACCGCTGAAAGCTAGTCATAAACCTAAACTTGAATCTCTGGATCATAGTGACAATTTGTATAAGCATTCATTGTGACTTTAGAGAGAGAGAGAGATTGACCCAGTCCTTTTTTAGCATAAAATTTGCTCACTTAGTCGGGAGTATGGTTGTTCAAAATTGGCTCTCAACAAATTGAGGGCCGTCATCTGGTAGTCCTTTCGACATAAGAATGTACTATTTGCACAATCATTGCCAAAGTGTCAGGCTCAACCAAGACGCCTTTTATGAATTACACGTAAACATGACGCTCGCTAGCAACTATCGTACGTATATCTTGGACCAATAAACACCTCTAAAAAAATTTCAAACAACTTGGGTGGTGCTTCAGCAACTTCTGTCTCTCTACGGATGCTCGTCGATGAGTTGGCCAGATAGCCATGGCATCCCCATGTCGATCCATCAAAAATGAAAACTTGAGGTCCTTTTTAATAATACGGCGCTCATCAGAATCGGAGGTGCCACATCAGGTCTTCCCCCTTGGTCACATCTCGTAAATGTGTAAATGTTTCATCTTTTACTTTGTCCTTAATGACACCGATGAGAATTTTCCTTTCCTTTCCTCTAGTTTCATTCGTTGCCTAACAGACCTTGTATTTCGCCTTTAATCTTTTTCTACTCCTTACTACCTATTCATGGTGTCCGTTATCCAACTACTAGTCAGCGATGGTGAACAGAGGAGAGCTACTCCAAGAGACAGCTTTTTACAGACAACCAACTCCAATGCTGTAGCTCAGACCGCAATAGGCGTCTTATCCGCCCAATTTCCTACTCCTTCAACACAGTCCTTGTTTTCTACATCGAGCTTTTTATCACCAACTCCTTCATCCAGTACCTCCCAACAATCGTCGTATTCCAACTCGGACCAAGCTTTGCCACCGTACAGGGACACGAAAATAATTATCGTTTTCAGTGTCGTCGGTGGTATCCTGGGGCTCTTGCTGCTGGGATTCATTGCCTTCCGACTCGTTGTGCGCCGATATCAACAGCATAATAGGCCCCAGAATTACACGCTTTACAACTCCTTCTGGGGGAAATGGGACTGGAGAACCTATTCACCCGTAGATCAAGTCACCACCACCGTGTTTCCCACCGATAACCAGGAAAAAAAGGTCATGCACAACAGCGTAATACCATCTTATTACACCTCGTTCGTTTTGCGTTTTTTCCCAGTGCAGAAAGGGGAGGGGAAGAAAGAGAAAAAGAAGTCGAGAGTGTTGTCCAAAGTCAAAAGATGCAAACCTGGTGAAGATTTTGACATCGATTCATGCACTCCTCTCTCCAGTCAAAAGTCTCAAGTAGGATTGTTGAAGGGGACTGGCGCACTCCGGTACGACATGGCAGCCCTAGTGAAATGATGCATTTCTTTTTTGTTATTCATCTGAGACACTGTCGTTCTAGGTATATTAGTAGGGTAGAACCTTGTAAGCTTACCCTCAGTTGTCTACCATACTGTGTGATGCCTGAGATAAGCATAGCTGTATCATTATCCCCACTGGAGGCTCATCACACTAGGAAATAAATATCTCAGACATCTCGCAATTTGGAAAACGGCTCGTTTGTATTACCTAGGAAATAAACACGCCGCCGAGGTAATGAGAGCAGGAAGTACCACATAAATCTCGAACCAACACAGGTTCTGCGAGGTTGTGAATGGCCGAATTAATCCAACGACGTTACTGAGAAAGAAGAATACGAAAGAATAGTTCTGCGAACCGCTTGAGGGCAGAACACATTCTTACGTATGGGGAATGAGAGTAGTGACTGAGGGTGTCCTACTGTGAGAGTTTCCCGCTGCTGTATGCGTAGAAAAAAACAATCAAGTGAACCTGAGTGAAACTTTCCGCAGATGTACTTGACGGCATCACGTCCACTCGGGTATTCCCCTCCTGATCAAATTGAGCGACATGGCTGCGATAAACCACTGACAATGGCCAGGGTCGATGTACTCGTAATCCAGACGAGCTCAATTCTTCTTGCGGCTGACTTTAGAGACATCGGAGAGCTCTGGGTTTTCCAGATCGCCTGCAGAAGGGAGATGGGCCTGATAAGCGGAGGGCATGTCACGCTGTCTGGTTGGGAATTGCGGTCACCAAGCTCAATATTCTAGAAGGAAACATTTGTGCAGCTGTCTGTACTTACGAGAGAAGGGCGAGAGAGTTTGGCAAAGGCTGGGGCTGGAAATCGTGGGCTCTGCTGAAGGGAGTGTGGTCGTATATTGGTCAGGTAATTGTTCCCACGCTTTTGGCTGTGATAAGGGTTTGATGCGCACCGAGCTACAGATAGCACACTAAAATGTACACGTCATCTTTTAACAAATGAGCAAATGGTAGATGCAATCTCGTCCACCATATTCGAAGTCAGAATCACGAGTTGGGAAGAGGAAGTATTTTTATGATCGGTAATCGGAACGCCTGGGAACACATTTGACGGAAGGTCCTTCATTTCTTTTGTGGTAGGTGATTGAACGGACTCTGTGTGTTCTAGAGAAGAACTAAATAAGATGTCTGACTTGATCGAACCCTTCAAAATACAGATCTTCTGTAGCTCATGGTAGTGTCTGGGGATTTGAAGAGCCGCATAAATAACCAGACCGTTCGAGATGTATGCAAGTTCCTGATTTCAATATGGTGTCTACAATCAAGCTTAGCTCAATTGCACTCACAGTCCACAGCATCCAAACTGCGTTGGGCACCTTATTGGTCCAGAGCGTAGAGGATCTTCCTCAAGAAGTCGCTTATGATTTCATTGTCGCAGGAGGTAAAGCTGATAGAAAATTTTGGATTCGAATTTATGGTCTCAAGAAGCTATACAGGTGGCGTTGGAGGCGGTGTTGTTGCATCTCGACTTGCAGAAAATCCAGATTGGAAAATTTTGGTTATTGAAGCAGGTCCCTCGTAGGTTGTCCTCATACTCCCAATATCTTACTCTCACTTTGGGTGATATTAAGGAACAGAGATTTTTTTGCAACAGTTGTCCCGGGGCTTCTCGGTCAGCTGCAGAATACCCCTGCGGACTGGAATTATACTACAACTCCAAGTCCAAATGGGCTACCTGTTCGGTATCCAAGGGCACGGATACTAGGTGGCTGCAGTTCACACAGTAGGTGTTGAGTTGTCAGCACCATCACATATCATTGACTATGCTGCAGATGGGATGGTGTTTACACGGGGATCGAAAGACGACTGGGATAGATGGGCTGAGATCGTGGAAGATGATGGCTTAAAATGGGACAATATGATGCCTTACATGCTGAAAGTCTGTCCATCGTTTACTCAAAGTTCATTATCTCTGAACCTTAAGAACAAAATAGGCAGAAAAACTAGTTCGAGACTCTGAACACCAGACAGAGCAAGGACATGTGGACCCTTCTCTCCACGGTAGTGATGGAAAGTTGTTTTTAACATCCGAGTTCCAAGATCACCCCATCAATGATATGTTTCTTCAAGTGACGGAAGAAATCCCAGAAGAGTTCCCATTTCTATTGGACATGAACGACGGAAGGCCAATTGGAATTTGTGAGAAATATGACTATTACAGTCAAAAATATATCAACTGATAATTTCACCCCTTCTAGCATGGAACTTATTCTCGGTGGATAGTCATGCTGAAAGGAGCAGCTCTGCCACTGCATACGTGGAGACGAGCAAGGATAACCTCCACGTTCTTCTCAACACATATGTGACTCGTGTCCTGCCAGTAGAGAACGATAAGGATTTTCGTGGGGTCGAGTTTGCAGCTGATGGACAGAGTACAAGAAAAAAGCTCGTGGCAAGGAAGGAGGTGATTTTAGCAGGAGGATCCATCGGTTCACCACAGATCCTGTTGAACTCTGGCATCGGGAATGGCACTGAGCTAGAAGCTATTGGCATCAAGACATTGGTCAACAACCCCAGTGTAGGAAAGAACTTTTCGGATCAACAAAAGTGCCTCTGTCTCTTCAGAACCACACTTCCAAACACTGAGTCTGTTGGTCTTAAGTTTTTTGCTGAATAATATGAATTGATATAAATTCACAGTTTTGATCTGGATACTGCACTATCCGAGTGGAATGCAACACGCACAGGACCGCTCACGATGCCAGGACGCTTGAAGAATCAGATCATGTGGATCCGCCTCCCAGACGATGCTCCTCCTTTCAGCGAATATGGGTTTTCTGATCCATCTCCAGGACCTGGTTCCCCGCACATTGAAATCTACTCCGCGCAGATAAGTACTTCAACGCCTACAACCGATGTATTGGTTCCTGCACCTCCAAACTGTCCGTATTTTGCTCTAAAGATATGTCTTTACTAAAACAAAACAACTTTAGTTGGGGTCCCTACCCTTCAAATTCAATTAATCAATCTCCATCCCACCTCGCGTATGAATACAATACTGGGTCTGGGTTAATTTTAACATTGATCATCACAGGTGGCACCATTACCCTTGCTAGCTCAGATCCCTTTGCCCATCCAATTATTGATGTCAACATGCTTTCTGAGCCTGTCGACCTCGCAATCATGCGGGAAGCTCTCAGGAGTGCACGAAAATTACTTTCAGCACCCGTATTCGAGGGTTCCGTATTTGAATCTCTGTCTCCCCCCAGCAATTTGACAACAAACGAGGAGCTGAACTCGTTCATCCACTCAACAGTAGTCCCTTACTTACATAGCGTGGGCTCTGCCGGGATGTCGCCACGAGGGGCGAACTGGGGTGTTGTTGATCCCGATCATCGAGTGAAGGGAACCAATGGACGACTACGAATCATTGATCTCTCAGTCCTGGTGAGCACATTTGTCTATGGTTACTCGATTGGCTCGATTTATGTTGCTCAAGCCGAATACTCCAAGTGGACATGCCCAAGCGCCAGGTTATGCCCTTGCGGAGCGGGCGAGTGCAATAATCAGAAAAGCATGGAAGTAAGCTTGCTTGGACCTGTAACAGGTGTAGGTTAGTAAGATAATTGGAAACATCTAAGGGTCAGGTTGAAGTAAAATGTTATAAATACATTGTTGGGCGAATTATTTATGTTCACAAGGTAGAATGGTATCTTCTGGCATCAAGACCATACACTAGACTCAGAGAAACGCCACAACCCTACTCTGTCATGACCCATGGAGCTTCCCATCTTCTGAGTTGAGTTTAGGTGTCTTAATCGCCCACATATTCCATCTCGTGTCAAAATACATCAATGAGATCTATCCTAATCGCTATAGGTTATCTTAGAATTGACTTGTCAAGTATGAACTTGACAATGAACTGGGCTTGACCACAACTTCTGGGTTGGGTCAACCTCTACACCGTAGCCCACTTTACCAAGGAAAGGTCTTAGAAAATTCAGAAGAGTGAAGTGAGTAGACTCAAAAGGAGGCCCTAGAGAGTGAAATCAATAGACTTAAGCATACAGAACTACACAATTGAAGTGCTACTGAAGAGATTAAGTGATTGATGCTGTTGGTAAGTAGTTTGTGAGCACGAAAGCGTCCGTCTGTCGTTTGGCTACTGACCTGTAGATTTATGAGAGATAATGTGAGGGCTGAGTGACTGCTCCTGTATTTCGCTACCTAATTTCTGTTACAGAAGGCTCTTAAATACTCTGCAGCTACGGCAGCCAGGCCACTGCTTTCGTATAGTAGAACAATAAAACTGCTGACAAATAGTTCTGAAACAATAAAACAAAAGAATAAGTCCAATTGAAGAAAAGGATGAAGACGAAGACAATAGAAGGGATTTTATTGACAGAGAATTAGTGGAGGAGGGCGCTCGTCGATGGAGTTTATGATGTCAGCGAGCACCTGATCTCTACACTACCTTGAATACTCCTTTTACCAAGTGTAAATGAATAAAGAGAAAGAATTAATAATCAGCAATCACAAAGCATTGAGTCAGAGTAAGCCACAAGAAACCTATAGGAGGCTAAATTGTACGTTGAACATCTGCTTCCTAATTCCATCAAGTCACAAGATATAAGAGAAGCACCATGTATATATTTATGCTTGGGTACAGATCTATTTTATCTGATATCAAATTATCATCTTTCAATCACCTGCTATACGATATAAATATATTTACGAATTAGTCACCCCTACTATTCCTCCCAAAAGAAAAACAAACAAACAAACCCCTACTCAAAAAAAAAAAACCCCAATCAAATGCAACCAACAACTATAATGACAACCCCCTACAGACACACTGTCCCCCCCCCCAAGAAAAAAATTGATATGTACAATCCATTACTCAAATCCTCAACTCTCTAAACCCTCTAACATCCACTCTTCCTGTTCCATTCTTCCTCCACTCTGCCTCATTGTCATGATAGGTATCATTATTAGTATGATGATGAAGATGATTCTTGTTTTTAGGTAAACCTAAGCGCTTTCTTTGTCTCCTGGTTAATTTAGGGGAAGGAATAGAGGGAAGATCGTCATGGCTTGCAGTTGTCGTGGTCGTGGTCGTGGTCGTGGTTGTGGTTGTGGTCGTTATTGTTGTGTCGTCCAAGGAAGAAAGAGAAGAAAAACTATCCGATTCATAATCGACGGGTATCGCATCGTCATCTCTTCTCAACCTAGATGATCTAGAACTCGAAAGATCACCCAACTCACTTTGCTCAAAAGTCCTTTTCGGACTTGCATTCGAAGAGAGGGTCTCAACAGAGGAAGAAGACGAACAGGAGGACGAGGAGGGGTGCCGAGTGGAAACGGAAGACGGGGGTGGCAAACGGAATGTAAGCCCAGTTTTCTGGGATGAAGGAGCATTGAGTTTGAGTTTGATTTTCAGATTCTGGGATCTTCCGCGGTGATGGGGTTTAGGGGTCGGAGGGGAAGGTGGGGCTGGATCGGATGGAGGGGGACGTTCTTTGACGCTGGGTCGACCGACATGGGGACCCTTGAGGTTTCGTATGGAGGAAAAATGCTCCCAGTCGTGGTAACTAGGAGGGGGTGAATGAGAGGGAAGCGGGAGGAGGGAAGGAAGGAGAACATACGCAACATAAATGGTGTCGTCGGGATGGAGATGGGAGAGGGGGCTATCCGGCAGAGGGGAAAGTGAAAAAGTGTGCCACTCGATGACGTAGACGAGACCTGGCTGGATGACCTTGACGTTGTATCTGGTCATGTGAGCGAATGCGGAAAGCTCCATGTGACCGCCATAGGTAGCTGGGAGTGGGGGTGAGGTGGGATCGAATGAGAGAGTTGGCGAATAAATTACCGTTTTGTCGCATGGAGCCAAGATGGGCATCGATGCCGCGTTCATGGTCGACAAAGGGCTCGTAGACAGACTTGTGACGGTGGATCCAGTCACAGATGAGATGGCGCAGCTGGGCATGGTGTGTGTCTGAGCCGTAGAGCTGGTCAGAGAGGGCGCGGAAGAGACAGTTGCCGTCGCCGAGGGTAGGGGCAGCATAGAGGCCGAGCAGGCGGAGCTGGTCGTCGAGCTCCTGTGCGTTGTGGAGAGGGTCGCTGAGGGAGAGAAGCTGGGGGACGTGAGCAGGGCAGCAGACGAGGAATGCAGACGTACCTTTCCGCGGGAGGACCGGGTGGTGCGTGTGGAGGGACCCATGCTTAGGTAATCATGATCTTGAGTATTGATCTGATCTTGATTTAATGTCTAAATGATCTTCATGTCATCTTGTTCTTCATGTCATTCTGTCACCTTGTTCGCCATCTCGATCTCCTCCTCGCTGTCCTCCATCTGCTCAGCCCTCAGACCCTTTTCTCTCTTCGCCTCGTCAGCCGCACTTTCTATCTAGCATCCATGTTCCTTCTCCGCCACACCTTCCTCCCTCACTACCTCGCCTGTGTCCACCACTCCTCACACCCTCTCCCACCAGACGATCTCCCTCCCTACTCCCCTCTCCCTCCTCCTCTCTCCCTCGCTACCGTCCACAGCGAAACCACCGTCCTCGACCGCTTCATCGCTCTCTCCCTCCACCACTCCCTCCTCGCTGCCCATTCCCTCCTCCACACTCACCGCCCCGATAGCTTCCGTGACCTCTTCATCTACCACCAACCCAAGGCCAGGCTCGAGGATCTCGTCAGATCCTATGCCCTCCAACACCGTCTCTCCATCCCCTTTGTCATCTCCTTGTCTCCCCGCGCCATATCCCTCATCTCTGCATCGGGCAATAACCGACGCACTCTTGCTCATGTTCCTCGAGAACACTCCTTGGAGCAATCTGCACAGTCGCTTGTCAACGCCTTGCTGACACAGTAAGAATCCGTTTCAGCTCCCAATCACACTTGGCAGGATATGGCTTTTGAGTCACCATCACAGACAGGAGATGGTATAATTTTATTGGGTTATGGACATAGTTGATCATCCGGAGCAACATTACATAGTTCCACTGCCATCTCATAAACCAGCACTGGATCCATTCACAAGCCTCGACACAGTCGGCGGCAAAGGCTTTTCCCTGTTTGATACTCCACCATACGTACTTTGAGTCTCCATCCTCTCTCTCATTTTCCTCCTCCTCGCATCCTTCCTTATTTGTTTCTCTTCCTTCTGCCTCCTCTCATCAGCTACCCAAGCCGCAATTCCCTTGGCAGCTTTCTCAGGCAACATCTTGCACGACAACAAATAGCCTTGAAGGTCCGCTGTCGAGAATTCATGTTCCGGAACACAAGTAACAAATTCTGTCTTCAGTTTTGCAAGTACTCCCACCGCCGCTTCCTCTCCTTTTTCAGATCCGACAAGCGATTCGGGAATGATATGCTGAACGGGGTAGAACCGGTCGAAAAGCGCAGCAGCTTGTTCACTTGTCGCCAGTTTGTATTCCACCTTTCGATCAATGCGTCCGGGGCGAAGGAGCGCCGCATCCAAACGATCAACAAAATTGGTCTGAAAACAAGAATGAAGTCAACAACAAGCAACGAACACAAAAATCAACTCACAGTGGCAAAGAAGATTTTGCCTTCCTCACTACCCACACCATCAAGAATGTTTAACAGCCCAGATAACGTGACAGCAGATCGTCGCTGCCGTCGCCCCATAAGATGACTCGTGACCATTCTGTCTTGCAACGAATACCCTCCACCCAATCCTTCTTCTTCTTCTTCATCTTCTTCGCGTACAAATGCACAATCAATGTCCTCAATTAGAAGGATTGACCCTTTGGGAACTGAGGATACAGCTTGCTCGAGGAATGTATCGTCCACGCTTTGTAGTT
>Ga0154004_1000530_pt1 | contig 10460 bp, 4 predicted proteins | sample TSFL088MetaG_FD_104727 | JGI IMG/M metagenome (GOLD analysis project Ga0154004, IMG submission 104727) | Attine ant fungus gardens microbial communities from Florida, USA - TSFL088 MetaG | ecosystem: Host-associated > Fungi > Mycelium > Unclassified | place: USA: Florida, Lake Talquin State... | reverse complement strand
GTCCTCCAGAAACTCACTTGACCTAGTCCATGGACTTGGCTGAAAATGACAATCTCTCTACCTCTCAAGATTACGTGGATCTTTTTCAAGCAGCTCCTCCCTCTCCGTGGACGAAGAATCATCGATCCGTTAAACTGAAATTGGGGCCCAACCTTCTTTTGGAGCTACATCATCTCCGGCTGACTCAGAACACCTGGTGTCTACTCCTCCTAGGTTGAACGGTGACTTGCCATTCTGAGCAACGATGCCTGAAGACAAGGTTAAGAATGTTGTAATGGCATCCAGTCCCAGGAGGTGCTTTTTCCCTATACCATTTTCCAGGCCAGATACTCCGAGGCCTAAGGTCACAGACAACCGAAGAACTCGTTTACTTGGCAAGAATTACGTATTCGTCTTCTTTGCCGGCGCTTTCTCTGTGTGACCTTGTTCGTCCCCAAGATACGAGGTCACTACTTCCGGTTTATTGTCTCCCTCTGGAGGGAAGAAAAAGCTGGAAGGAAGTTGATAATATATCACATTTTTTGAAGATACTTTATATTGTCTCGCAGGAAAACAGGATGCTTCAGAAGGGCGAGTAGGAAGGACACCATGGGAAGATTCTTAATCTGAGTCATTCTGAATAACGCGCCAGTCCGATGTAGAATTCTAGATAGATCATGCAGCAAGCTGCTGTGATCATACAGCGTTAACACGTCGTCATACATCCTGAACGCTCAAATAGTTCAATCAAAGAACATATGCGCCTTGGCTCCCGGACAATTACCGATCGTCATATGCAGTAACATAAGAAGAAAGAGAAAGGTGTTGACACCACGGGCAAACAACTGTCAAATGAAGTCACAAGGTTTGATGTCAAGTGATCTGTCAGATTAATCGGCTATGTCGGTTATATGCGTGACACTTGTCACAGTGACCTAATTTTTTTAAAAATCAACAATTTATGCACTGACCTGATTCTCGACACTGTTCACCTACACCACAGATCCTGATAACCCTCACACATATACACCTGGATACTCTCTCATCAACACACAGTATCTTCAGCACATTGAGAGTCTTTTCCAGTCTGAGGTAGCAGCAATAGAGGAGACTTAAGGGTCAGCTTGATGTGGAAAAACTTGGGTGATCAAAGCAACAACAGTAGAGTACTTCACGAGAGGCAGTACTGCAGAACCAAATAGAAGATTTAAGACTGAGACTCAAACAAGCAGAACTTTGGTACAATAATAATTCTCACTATTTTTGATTTTTTATTTAATTTTCAACCAATGATTTTTAATACAAAGTCTACTGACTACAGAGGCTTAGTGCCTCTAATAAATATACAAATATAATGAAACAAAAGTAGAATAGAACAGAAGCAGGAAAAAATATATAGGAAAAGAGGCAGTATAGGGCTGAAGACAAGGTAAGTCGCAGGATATAGGTACAGATAGAGCTTCATATATTAAGGTTTGTTTTCGAAGAGAGGAGAGAGTAGAGAGTATATTTTGACTAATTTGGGGAGCTATGGGGGCTCTCTGGGTTGTGTGAAGGCAAATACAGTGGGATTAGATGTAAGAAACTTAATAAGGTCATCTAAGCATAGAGGAAATGTCACTTGGATTTCTATAGACCTAGAGCACTCTGTAAGAATATGAGTTCTAGTCTCAAGATCTTATTTGCCACATGGGCATGTGATTGACTCTTGGGAGTAAAATCTTGCTCTATACTCACCAATATAGGAATATAGTTTAGAATTGTCCTGATTGCTCTTACAAATAGGGTGATAGAATAACCAAAAAGGGATAGCAATGTTCCTCCTTTTACATACATTGGTTGACCTTTGTTATGTTTATTCATTCTGGTGGTCAGGAAGTTGTTATGAGTTGCCTCAACTATAGGAAGATCTATTTATAGAATAATGGACAAGAGAATAGAACTAGCAGTCTCTTAGTTGACTATAGAATACCATCAATATAAATAAGGGCAAATAATATACTTGTATAAGTAGGTAACACAATTGATCGAGAACCCTATTGAGTTTTCTTTGTAACCCTCAAAGACTTAGCTGCTGAGTTAACTCAACTTGAGTCATACAACAGAAGTCCTATTTCCTAGTGTTGTCTTTAGTAAAGTCTGTGACCCACTTTTCTGGGCATTTCTTGCTGTTTTTCTGCCTCAACATGTTGTATGAAGCTTATATCTGTTCTCCAGTTGGGTAGCATCTTTATGGACTTCAACATAGATAAATTACTTAGCTTTGCTTAGATACTCCCAGAAGTGAAGGTAATAATTCTCATTCAAGGTATTAATTAATTTAGTACACTTCCATTGTCTTCTCCTTCTTAATTGCATGTATTATATAAGGACAAGGTAACTGGGTTATATTTGGCTATGAAAGAAGAATGCTCATCAGTTGGCATAATCAAGAGACTGAGTACAACACCTCACTTGTAGCCATTAATGCTGAGGTGATAGCCAGCTGATCCTATTGGTTACTAAGACCAAATTGCCTTGGAAGGTTTAGTTGTTAGATGTAATAACAAAACAAAGATGGTATTTTGTGGTGGCTATCAATAGAGAGTGCTACACTAGTCATACCAGTCTGACTAATTGCTCATCTTTTCCATTCCATTTCTAGTCTTATACCAATATAGATATCTTGTGCCTGTACAGGTACTCTTTTCTTTTATCTATATATATATTCCTCCAGTATATAGTACTACCTCATTCATCTACCTTGCAGTGATGTCTAAGGTGAGTATAAGCAATTATCTCTGTTGATATGTACTTATGTCTATACCTAGTATATATTGACTTACTATAGGTAAATAGACCATTTGTCCACCTTACAGTGATGTCTGAGTATATATTGACTTACTATAATGGTATTTGATTGAGACAGTGGGTACACAAAAGTTAAAGTCCTAGAAAAATAAATGATAATAAAAGGTATGACATATGACATAGTATATTGTATTGACAACTAAGCTGACAAACCACTTAACAGATCACTTGACATTAAACCTTGTGACTTCATTTGATAGTTGTTTGCCCATAGTGTAAGATCAATCAATTATCAATAAATAAGTAATAGACAATGGGCAGGCAACAGGTATGGGAATTTGATACACTCCTGTGAAGATATCATACTCACAATACACTTTTGAATTCTACAAATTTCAGTATAAATTTTCAGAAAATAATATACTTAAAGGCAGCTCTTTTTTCATTTTTAAATCAATGTTTTATTGTATGAGGCTTGGTGGTAGACTATGGTAGTTACAAGACTACTTAAGTAGAAAGGGAAAATGTAAAGGTGACCAGAGTAGAGTGACTCTAGGAGATTTCTCAGTATATAAATAGAGTCCAGAGTACATTACAACTTACCTCCAGAAGATTCCTCAGAGAATAGGATGAAGCTCCTAGAGGGTAATCTACACTATATATACAAGTCCCCTAGTTACAGAACGTCCTAACAGTCAAGGACAGGAATATAGAAGTAGGCAACTAATTAAGTATGAGGTAATTGCAATTTAATTAGTTGTAGGGTCAGTCTAGTATACTACTACTAGTGCATCAGAAGTAGACTTTAATGCAGTCCCCTTACAGAAAATAGAAAAGGGAAAGTAAACAAGAGAAATAAAGCCCTGTTCTGCAACTTGGATAGGATAAGTGGTTGTTTGCCAAATTTAATATATAGGATAAGACAAGAATATAAAAATAATTTTTGACATTTTTACATTGCTATCTATTACAAAAGTGTTCAGAAACCATTTTTTGACATGAAAATTAAATATAGTCTGATTGCACATATCATAACTTGGCAAAACAGCTAAGTTATCATTTATATTTCTTTTTTTTTCTTTTTTTTTTTTTTTATTTAGACTTAGTACATAAGGAAGAAGTATGGGAAAGTATTACATGACAAATATTATATATCATAGTCATATGTCAGGATGTCACAGTGTCACACCACATGATAGAGTCACATGATAAGTATAGGAGAGTAGTGCACAGACCATGTAGTAGTTGTATAAGTAGTATACAGAATCTAATAGGAACTTCATTGAGTTCTCCTTGTCAACTTGGACCAGGAGTGTAATTAAGTCATCTCAGGCTAAGTTACTATAGCACACATTAGTTCTTTTCTTTTTGTTTTTCCCTCTCTTCTAATGCCAGACTTTTAGCTCTCTATTCCAGCTCCAGAGCCCACTACTATCCAGTTCTTGGCTGGTTTTCTTCTGCTATAGTAGCAGCAACTACAGAAAGTGCAGTATATGTAAGGGGACCACACCAAAGTCCACTCCTAATGCACTAGTGGTAGTACACCAGAGCAACCCTACAACTAATTAAATTCCAATTATCTCATATTTAATTAGTTGTCTACTCCTACATTTCTGTCCCTAATGTCCAAGATGTTCTGTAGTCAAGGGGACTTGTATATATAGTATAGATTACTCTCTAGGAGCCTTATCCTATTCTCTGAGATTTCTCCTGGAGATGAGCTGTAATGTATTCTAGAGTTTATTTATATACTGAGGTTTCTCCTGGAGGAGTCACTTCACTCTAGTTGCCTTTATAGTAGAATAGGTTCTCTCAAACAGAGCCTTGAGCAAACACAACAGATAGCTATCCACTAGCAGCCCTTCCTTGCCTATCTCAACTCTTTCCATAACTCCACTTCTCAAGTATATTAGCACCAATGGAGAAACCTAAGGGCCTAGTTAATACCCTGAGCTACCTCCAACACCATCTACAGGAGCTTACCAAGAGATAGAACATTTCCAAAAACAATATCAATACTGCTCTTGCCTTCCTAACAGCCCAGCTTCAACAGCTCATCCAGCTAGTCTTGCATTCCTCCCCTACCCTTGTAGTGACTTAGCCTGAGGCAACTTAATCACCCTCCTAGTCTGAGTTGACAAGGAGAACTCAATAGAGTTCCCATTCAATTGTGATATACTACTTATATACCTCCTGTGTTTACTTCTATTTATAAACTCCTGTGCATCTCCTTTTAGTTGTTTCACATGTCTGCAGATTTAAAAAGAAAAAAAAAAGAAAAAGAAAATAAATAATGACTTAGCTGTTTTGGCCATGTCATGACACCACCTCCTTCTTAAGTTTCCTCATCCCAAGGATTTCCCTATAACTCATAGTACAGGTCAACTATGTTGCCTATTTCCTCGTCATCTTCTTCTGTCTACTCTCTTACCCCTGATTCATCTTCTTTTTCCTTAATTGTCTCTATGGTTCTTTGTTCTCTTATCCTTCCTTCTTTCTATCGTCTCCAGTTTCTTTCTAACCTTGCCCAGTATTCTTCATCATACCTTTTATCCGACCATCCAAATAACTTTCTTGCCATGAACTGTCCTGACAATTCTCCTCTTTTAAACATCCCTTTCTCTTTTTCTTGCTTCCTTACATCTTCCATATCTTGTTGATATTCCTTCTCATATTCTTCAATTGCCTCTCTTGCATTTTCTAAGTTTTCCTTTCCTTCCCAGGTATCTGATTCTACTGTGAATCCCTTCTATCGTACCAGGTACTTGTCTTTTCCTCGTATTCTCTGCTTATTCAGGATTCTTTCCATCTCCCATTCCTCTTCTCCCTCAATTATTACTGGAGCTGGTTGCTCCTTTCTCTGCCCCTCTACTTGCCCTATATATCTTTGTATTCTGCTAATGTTAACTACTGAGTATATTTTTACTGTACTAGGTAGTTCTAATTCTACTGTATTCAATGATATGATTTTCTTTATCCTGTAAGGGCCTACAAACCTCTCTGTTAACTTCTCTGTCCTCCTTCCGACTATCTGGTATTTCAGATCCTTTGTGCTCAACATCACTAAGTCTCCTACTTTATAATCATCGACCTCTTCTCTCTTTTTATCTATATATTTCTTTATCTCCTCTTGTACTTTTCCTAGTGCTGCTTTTGCTTCCTCCTGGATCTCTTTCATTTTTGTTACAAATTTCTCTGCTCCTTCATATTTCCCCTTCCTTCTCATCTCAAACCCTATTCTAGGATCTTGTCCGTAATTTGCCTTGAAGGGCGACACTTTAGTACTTGAGTGTGTTTTGTTATTGTAGGCAAACTCTGCCATTCCTAACCAGTCAGGCCACTGCTCCTGCCTGTGGTCGATAAACATCCTTAAGTACTGTTCCAGTTTCTGATTAACCCTCTCTGTCTGTCTGTTGGTTTGAGGGTGGAATGCCGTTGACAGCTTACTCTTGATCCCCAACATCCTATTCAACTCCCACATTATTCCTGCTGCAAACTGTAGTCCTCTGTCTGAGACAATGCTCTCGGGTAACCTGTGTAGCTTCCACACATTGTCTCTAAACAACCTGGCTAGCCCTTCTGCCGATGTTTTCTCTGTAGTAGGGATGAAGTGGACCATTTTTGTTAATCTATCTACTACTACTAAGATTGAGTTGTATCCCTGTGCTATTGGCAGTTTGGTGATAAAGTCTGCTGATATATGTGTCCAAGGTTTTTCAGGTATCGAATTGGGCATTAATTTGCCTGCTGGCTGTTCCGTACGGTTTTTGTTCCTCTGACAAGAATCGCATCCTTCTACATATCATTTCACCTCCTTAGTTACTCCTGGTCACCAGAAGTTTTGGGTAACCAACTCCACCATCTTTCATTGTTCTCCATATCCTCCCACTGGTGTATTGTGATGCAGCCTAATTATTTCTGCTCTCAGTATGTTGTCTTTGGGTACATACACCTTTTCTTCCTTATACATTATACTGTCCTCTTCCCTCCACTCTTTATCTCTCAGCATCTTTACTCCTGCTCATTTCATTTCTTCCACTGCTTTGACTACTTCATCATCTTTTACTTTTAACTTCTTTACTTTCTCCAATAGATCCACTCCTTCCACAATTATTTCTACCCTTTCTGTTCTCCTAACTTCTAGCCACTTGGGTTTTACCAGTGTTTCATCCTCATTGTCCCTTTCTACTTCTACCTTCCAATCTGGCCTCCTGCTCAAGCTATCTGTCTTTTCTATCTTACTCCCTGGAACATGCTTTAGCATAAAATTGAACCTCAATAGGTATAATGCCCATCTTGCTTGTCTTCTATTCAATTTTTGCGCCTTCATGAAGTATTCGAGGTTTTTATGATCTGTCCATATCTCAAACCTTGTCATTGTTCCTTCCAGGAAATGCCTCCATGCTTCCAGGCATCTGACTACCACCAACATTTCTTTGTCATGAATCTCATAGTTTCTTTCTGTGTCACTCAAAGATTTAAAAATAAAGACAACTGGTCTCCATAGTTCGTCAGGACTCTTCATTGATAATACCCCTCTAGTAGCATAGTTTGAAGCATCTGCTTCTATCCTGAATTCTTTGTCTAGGTCTAGTACTGCTAGTACTGGCTTAGTTGTAAAGATCCTTTTGAGCTTGTCAAATGCTTTCTGCTGCTCCTCTCCCCACTGCCACTTCATATCCTTCCTCGTCAGCATGTTCATTGGCCTGGCTACTTGAGCAAAGTCCTTAATAAACCTCCTGTAATAGTTTGTGAGGCCTAAAAATTTCCTGACATCTTTCATGTTCTTTGGCTTTGGCCAACTCAGCACCCCATCTACCTTCTCTTTCTCCATCTCTATTCCACCAGGTCCTATGACTACACCCAGGAATCCAATCTTCCTTACTTTCCATGCGCACTTCTCTGGCTTGATGTACAAGTTGTTCTTTTCTAACCTCCTCAGGACCTCCTCTACTATCTCATCATGTCCCTCCTCTGTTTCTGTCCCAACTAGCACATTGTCCACAAATGCTGCTACCTTTCCCTCATTAATCATGTCTCTCAGAATTTCATTCATCATTGCTTGAAATGTGGCTGGTAAATTCGTCATTCCAAAGAACATGACTATCAGTTCAAAGGACCCCACATGGGTCGTAAACACTCCCTTCCACTCATCTCCTTCCTTGATTCTTATATTGTTGAACCCCCACCAAAGATCTATTTTTGTGAATACTTGCTTACTCCCCATGTTGTCAATTAAATCTGTGATTAATAGAAGTGGGTAGTTATTCTTCACTGTTTGGTCATTTAGGTTGCGGTAGTCCATTACCATCCTCTTACTCCCATCCTTCTTGCCTACAAAGAATACTGGTGATGTCTGAGGGGATTTAGATGGTCTGATGTACCCTTTTCTCAGTTGATCATTTACAAAGTTCTGAACTTCTTCTCTTTTGTTTTTGGATAAAGAATAAATTCTTCCCTTTTGTGGTTTAAATGTTTCTTTGAGATCTATAGCATGATCCCAGATTTTCCTTGTTGGCATCCCTTCTGACTCCATCTTCCCAAACACCTTCCTCCATTTTAGGAATCTCTTTGGAACCATCTCCTCAATCTTCTTATGATCCGCTTCAACCTCCTCATTCCTTCCCCAGTTCTCTTTATCCTCTATTGCCCACCTCACCATCTTTTCTTCTTCTAGTATAACTACCCTCTTTCCCTTCTTTACTTCTTGCCCCTTTTCCAATTTTGTGTTCCTTCCACATAATGGAGAGCATCTTGTTATCTTGACCTCCCCTATTTCCCAATTGATTTCTAGGTTGTGGGCTTGTAACCATGGCATCCCCAATATCACATCTGTTTTTCCCAAATCACATACATCCATCTTCATCCTTTCTATATGGCTCTTGTAGTACATGTTTACTTCTACTTGGTGTATAATAGCCTCTCCACTATTGTTTGTTCCATTTACATTTCTGACTGCCACTGGTCTTTCTAGCTTCTGCAGTCTAAACCCATGTTTTGCTGCCATTTTCTTGTCCATAAACATTCCTGTCGCACTACTATCCAAGAGTACTTTCACCATTATATCTTCATGTGTATCTACTTTCTCTACCCCTATATTTAACCATACCTCCCTTAACATTTTGAATGTTCTTCTGACGTCTCTTTGTCTATCCTCTTTTTTTGCTGCGCCGTTTAGGACTACTGTCCACATGCCGCCCTGCTATGTCTTTTCCTCTCTGGGATGTACTGCTACTTCTTTCCTTTTCTTTTGCTTTGAGCACCCACACCACTCAGCTTCCTCTAACTTTCTCCCTCTGAGGACTCCTTGTCCTCTGTTGTTTTCCCTATGCATTCCTTTCTTTCTGCACCACCTATATTCTATATAGGTTGCTATGACTTCTTCTGTCATCTATCCTAACTCCAACAGCTGTGCATCTTCTGGCACATTCTCCCCTCCACAGTATTTCTGTGCCTTTTCCCACTTGGGATGTGCTGACCTCTCTCCCTACTGTGCCTTTTGCAGACTGACTGTACACGCTGCTTCTTTACTTCTCCTTTCCTTTTCCTCCTTAGTAACTGGGCACTCCCACTTGTAGTGTCCTATCCTCCAACATCTGAAACATTACACCCCTTCCTCCACTATCTCTTGTTTTCTTATTTCTACTTTCTCCTTCACCCCACACTGCATTACCCTACTCACTATCACCTCAAATCTATTCTGGAGAATTGATTTTCCCTTTTCTTCTTCGTTCTTGTTCCTGTAGTTACAGGCCAGGTGCCCGAACCTCCTACAACACTGACATATTCTTTTCCTTCTTCCTTCTAATTCTGCCTTTAGTTTGGCAAGGGTACACTTTTAGTTGAGCAAATTGCTCATGAAAAAGTTGTATTGTGTTTGAGACATTGTGTTGATGTTTCAAGGGTACAGAATGAATGGTTGATCTTACTAATTATACTACCTCTGCTGGGGCACAAGATCTTTACCTAGCCAGAGTCCTACTGCTCTACTAACTATTGCCTTAATACTAGGGTTAGACTATCATCCAATGGATGGGATCCCTGATCTAAATGCCTTCTTAAGGGTGCAGCATTACTCCTCTGCATGTACTGATCACAATGGACCACCAGCACAAGGTTTATAAGGTGAATACTACTACTTCTATTTATCAACACTCAGTTGCAAGTTCTAGCCTTGATCACGGTACCTAAGCTTGGTACCACATCTCCACCTTCAGTCCCTAACTAACTGATAAGTCCCCTTAAGCCAAGGGCCCGGCTATGTATGGAGGTGGCTAGTGATCATGATGACCACCAGCCAAGGGTTGATTTATATATAAGAGTAAGAGTGAGAAAGGTCCAAGGTAGATAGTGCTCAAGAAGTGGATATTAAGTTCTGGTGTAGTGACTTAGCCTGAGGTGACTTAATCACCCTCCTAGTCTGAGTTGACAAGGAAAACTCAATAGAGTTCCCATTCAATTGTGGTACACTACTTATATACCTCCTGTGTTTACTTCTATTTATAAACTCCTGCTATCGCAAACTTCATTCGGACCATAACTCCAGGAATACTTGACCAGTTTTGACAATCTAAATGGCCACCAAAAGCCCTTAAGAAGACCTTTCAAATGGTACCAAAAACGTCTCAAAGCAATCAGTATTCACCGAGCTATCAGCAGATCAGTCAGTGATCACCAAGTCACCAGACACT
>Ga0154004_1000527_pt1 | contig 10480 bp, 4 predicted proteins | sample TSFL088MetaG_FD_104727 | JGI IMG/M metagenome (GOLD analysis project Ga0154004, IMG submission 104727) | Attine ant fungus gardens microbial communities from Florida, USA - TSFL088 MetaG | ecosystem: Host-associated > Fungi > Mycelium > Unclassified | place: USA: Florida, Lake Talquin State... | reverse complement strand
GCCTACCACATGATCACTACCTATTGTTCTACATATAGGAGTGCTATTGTTCTTGAAATAGAGATAACCTAACTATCTTAGGGCAGTTCTTTGTTCTATTCAAGGACAGATGATAATCTATGGATAAAGATCAGTGTCATGTGCAAATATTAAGGACCTTGTATCTCTATGGGATCTTATCACCTCTGGATCTATTTATAGCTGAAAAAAGTGCATTGAAGAGAGCTTTATGATGGTCATTGAAGCAAACAATTATGTTAAGTGGTTCCTAAGATATCAGCAATTTAGTGTCTGGTGACTTGGTGAATACTGATTGCTTTGAGACACTTTTGGTACCATTTGAAAGGTCTTCTTAAGAGCTTTTGGTGGCTATTTAGATTGTTGAAATTGGTCAAGTATTCCCAGAGTTATGGTCCAAATGAAGTTTGTAATAGCTACCTCCTATATGTTCACAAGCCACAACCACTTCATAAAGTACACAGAGTCTATAGAAGAATCTGTAACTGTTGGAGGTCATAATTGTGTCTCTGTGGCAGGTTAAGGTTCTGTCTGTTTCTCAGTACTGCTTCCAAAAGGCCATCTCAACATAACTCTTCATGATATTCTTCATATTTCTTATCTGGGTACAAACCTTGTTAGTCTTGGTGCTCTACATCATCAGGGAGTATCTGTGAAAAGTCTTGATAATAGCTTAGTACTCTCAAAGAATAGTGAAGAGCTCTTTAGAGCTTCCTTGACAGGCTCAACTGGTACTCTTTATCACATTTAATGCATGCCCCTAGCTAGTGACACAGCTTACCTTGCTGAAACCCCAGGCAGCATGTGTCTCTGATACTGTTGCATGGAACACTTGAGTCCTTGTGCTATTAGTTCTATGTGCCATCAAAATCTTGTTAAGAGTCTAGATATAAACATACCTCAAGATTTTGACCACCTATACAGTGGATGTACAAATAGAAAACTGCATTGCCTTCCCTTCTCTAAGTCCAGTAATAACCAATACTCCAAGATAGAGCTGGTTATTATGGATCTCACTGGCCCTATGTCCATCCCGACTTGGGATGGATTTTTGGATGTACTAGTCATTGTTGAGGTCAGTTGTTGCTATCCAGTGGAAAGGCTATTGTACACCAAAGAAGACACTGGTGTTGCTATCCACAATATGATAGCCATACTTAAAAGGCAGTCTGGACTTAAAGTTCATTGTTTTTGAAGTAACAATAGATCTGAATTTGTTAATGAAATGATGGAGATCTTCTATCATTGCAATAGAATCATCCATGAAACAACAATCTTTTACACACCTGAGCAAAATGGTATAGCTGAATAAACTATAGCTATATTCTTTGAGATGGTTCAATTGATGCTATATACTGCAGATATTGGCCTGTGTTACTAGAGAGAAGCATTTATCTATACCATTTATATCCAGAGTCTTTCCTCTACCATTGGATTGTAAGGTACTGTATTTTATGAAGCATGGACTGGTCATAAACCTAATGTATCCTATTTGTATGTCTTTGGCTCTCTTAGATGGGCCCATATCCCTAAGCAAGTATGAAAGAGAAAGTTAGAATCACAAGCTGTAAAAGTTAGAATACTTGGATGGTGGGTAGATGAAGCTAAAGGCTACTAACTTAAAGATCTTGCAAATGGCAAGCTTATTGCCTCCTGGGATGTTTGTTTCTTTGAAGATAATTTGCCAAGTGAGTTAGCAGTCATTGAGGTTGGAAACTCTACTAGTGACAAATATATCAATGAGTTCATCAACAATACAATAGAAAAGGACATGTAAGGGCAACTGGAGTGGAGTGGACCCTAGGAGAATTCTTAGCTAATATTGTACTCCTATATTATATTACAACTTACCTCTAGGAGAATCCTTAGAGTTTAGGATAAAGCTCCTGGAGATATACTCTACAATATATACTGTTACAGCCTGTCTGTCCCTGATCCTACAGTCCTGTCTAGCAGGGTCAGGAGTTGCCAAGTTGAGCTAGTGGAATCAAATATTATATAGTAATATTTAATTAAGTACAGGGTCGCTCTAGAATTTGAGTCTAGTATTCTAAGGATAGTGTTGGTAGGGTCCTCTTACAGGACATTACCAAACCCCAAGTTGAAAATGATATTCCTACCACTACTAAAAATTCCCCTTCCTTGTCTACAACTTCTCTTCCAGACATCCCCAAAGATTCTGCACCCTCTAAGGTCATGATGTCCACTGAAAACTCATCTATTTCTCCTCTATAACACTCTGGTTGTAATCAAAAGTTGCCAAGCTATTTTGTACTATCCACATTTGATAATACCACTATAAAGGGTTCTGTTAATATTGCCTTTGTAGCCATGGCAAACAAATCAAGGACTTACTAGGAGACAATCCACTTCCCACACTTAAAGCAGTAGAAGATGGCAATACAATCTGAGTACATGCAATTACATAAACTCAATGTCTTTGAGGTTGTTGATGGCTTACCTACAGGTAGTAGAATTGTATTTCACAAAAAACATAATGGATACAGCAGCTTACTCAAGTTCAAAGCTTGAATTGTAGCCAAGGGTTTCTCACAAGTCTCTAGTGAAGATCTCACTGGTATCTTTTCCTCTATTGCAAAGTTCTCCACTCTCTGGACTTTCTTCTCCTATGTGGCCTATCTTGATTGGGAATTACATCATATCAATATTGTTGCTGTCTACTTACATAGTCCTCTAGATAAAAACATATATATGACTATCTCTGAAGATATTGAAGGCTCTGGTTCTGGACATTACTGGAAGCTCAAGAAAGCACTTTATGGTCTAAAGCAAGCCAGAAGACAGTGGGAAAAGTGTCTCCATGAAGTACTAACCAAATTTGGATTCTCTTGAGCTCTCTCTTGTAAGACCTTAGATAGTAACAACTTAGATCCACTTCTAGTCTAAGTTGACAAGGAGAACTTGATAGAGTCCTTATCTGATTGCTATATACTACTTATACACATTCTGTATTTACTTCTATTTATAAAGTCCTGCACCTCTCTTTTGAGTCATTCCTTCTCATACATCCATTGATTTTCTAATAAAAAGAAAAGAAAAAGAAAAGAAATAATGACTTAGCCATTTGGCTGAGTTATGATACCACCCCCCTTTCAAAGTTCCTCATCTCGAGGATTTTACAATTCATAGTCAGGGTCAACTATGTTGCCCATTTCATCTTCATCTTCTTCTGTCCATTCTCTAATCTCTGGTTCTTTTTGCTTAATTTCTTCTTTTTCCTCCCAAATCATTTCTAAAGTTCTTCTTCCCCTTGCTTGTCCCCCTTTCCATTGTCTCCAATTCCTTTCTAATCTTCCTCAATATTCCTTATTATACCTCTTGTCTAACTATCTGAATAGTTTCTTTGCCATAAATTGTTCCAGTAGTTCTTCTCTTCTAAATATTCCTTCTTCCCTTTCTTGTTGTCTTATATTTTCCATATTCTGTCAATATTCTTTCTCAAGTTCTTCAACTGCTTCCTTTGTGTTTTCCAAGTTTTCTATTCCTTCCCAAGTATTGGATTCAGCTGTGAACCCTTTCTACCATACCAAGTATTTATTCTTCTCCCTTATTTGTCATTTGTTCAGAATCCTCTTGACCTCCCTGTCACAGTTGTACTATGGACCAGTAGTCATATACTGTATGGTTTACCACTATACCAAAAGGGCGACATTAGCAAGGCTACTTGTTAATGAGGGTCCAGCTATTTATGTAGTTCTTTGAACAGGTATTTTATTATACCTCTATGTCACTATTTAGTAGTCACTTTTTTGTGATGCAACCACACTTCTCTTAACATTTTGAACATTCTTCTAATATCCCTTTGGCTAACCTTCTCTATTGCTGTGCTTCTTGGAATCTCTGTCTATATGCCATCCTGCTGTACTTTTCCCTCTATGGGATATACCACCACTCCCCAGTTCCACTATGGTTTCTTCTTTCCTGTTCTACATTCTGGGCACAGGATCTCTCTCCTTTCTCATTCCAACACTTTTCCTCCTATTGTGTCTTTTCTTTCTTACTTTATACACTGCACCCTTATTATCTTTCCCCTCTTTGCTTTTTCCTCTCTCCAGTTCCATGCTTCCTGGCATAGGTTGCACCACATGTTTCTCACTTGTCTCTCAAGGAGGAATTCTTGTCCTTGGTTTTCATGGATTTGAACCCCCTTGTCTTTACATCTCCCATAGTTTACATATGTTGTTACTATCTCTTCTGTCAACCATCCTCTCTCAAGCAGAACTGTACCTTCTGGAGGTATGCTCCCCTCCTCACAATATTCCTGTGCTTTTTTCTATGTGAGACATGCCAGTCTCCTCTCTTGCTATGCCTTTTGTAGCCTGGCCACACACACCACCTTCTTGTAAGGGTGACCAGAACAGCTCCAGGAGAAACCTTAGTATATAAATAGACTCTGGGATATGTTTACAACTCACCTCCAAGAGAAACCTCAGAGAATAGGATAAGGCTCCTGGAGGGTAATCTACACTATATATACAACTCCCCTAGTTACAGAACATCTCAGCAGTCAGGGACAGGAATGCAGAGAAGGGCAACTAATTAAATGTGAGGTAGTTATTATTTAATTAGTTGCAGGGTTGTTCTGGTGTACTACCACTAGTACATCAGGAGTGGAGTTTGGTATGGTTCCCTTATACTTCTCTCTTTTTTTTCTCTCTCTCTCTGCTACAATGTTTGGACACTTCCATTTATAGTGCCTTATCCCTCAACATCTAAAACACTTCACTTCTTCCTTCTCTCTTTCCTGCCTTCATACCTTGACCTCTTCTTTTATTCTGTATCTCATCACTTAATTTGCAAATACTTCAAACTTGTTTTTGGGGATCAGTTTTGCCTTTTCTCCTTCAATACTATTCCTATAGTTACAGGCCAGATGCCCAAACTTCCTACAATTGAAACATTCTCTCTTTTCTCTTCCTTCTAGCTCTACTCTTAATTTGGCAAGGGCCTGCTGCTGGTTGAGCATGCTACTCATTAAAGAGTTGTATTGTTTAAGAGACATGGTATTATATCCCTCAAGGTTGAATAAGGTTTTGATCTCACTAATTACTGCTACATCTGTTGGGGTACAAGATCTTCACCCAACCAGATACTTACTGCTGTACTGACTACTGCCCTAATCAAATAGTAAATGATTACCTCAAGGAGAGAGTCTCTACTCTAATAGCACCTTCCTAAGGGGTCAATGCTATTCCTCTGTGTGTATGGATAACAATATACCCCTAGCACAAGGTTTCTACTAATCAAAAAAAGATACAGATAATCTACTTGACAACACTATTCAATTGCTAGGTCAGGTCTTGAATATGATACCTGGGTTTGGTACCAAGTCTCTACCAGCAGTCCCTAACTGACTACTAAGTCCTCTTTACAGCTAGGGTCCACTATTCAAAAAGACCAGTAATCAAGCTGATTACCAATTGAGGACAATAAAAGAATAAAGTTTAGGCAGGGTTTGAAGTGAACAATGCCTGAAGTATAGAATTGAATTCTTCTATCAGTGACTGACTCAAGAACCTTAAGCTAGGGTTTAACTCAAGGTCATACTTCAGAGTTAGAAGAGAATTCAATAGGGTTCTTGCTTAATTGCAGTCTACTATATATACAAGTACACTATTTGTTCTTGTTTAAACTACAAGCTATCCATCAGCTACCAGTTTGACTCCAGTCTATGTCTGTTCTATTTATAGTTTCTTGTCATAGTTAAGACAACTTATGACAGGTAGTAAGCAAACAGTTGGTTAGTTATATAATAAGAGTGTATCAACCAAAATTGCAAATAGACTAATTATTAGGTCTAATAGACAGGTCCAGTCATACTGTATAGATAGAAAGCATTGATTTCATTGATTAACCAAATCTGTACACTATGGAATATTAAATATGGTCCAAGGATCTGTCTACTTTGACTTATAGCACTAATAAATTGTACATTAGATTGAGTATAGTCAACAAATTTCCTACAACTTTAGTTGGGTTGTAAGCTTGTACCAAAGATAATTCCAGATCTCCTATCTTCACCTGCAAGGGTTAGGAATTGTGGTACCCTGTGTAAGAACTTAGACTGTGACACCTTAGAACTACTCCTGGTCCAAGTTAACAAGGAGAACTCAATAGAGTTCCCATTCAATTACTATATACGACTTATACACATTCTGTATTTACTTCTATATATAAAGTCCTGTACATCTCTTTTGAGTTATTCCCTCTCATGTATCCATTGATTATTTAATTAAATGAAAAAGAAAAGAAAAAAATATAAATAATGCCTTAGCCATTTTGGCCATGTCATGATACTCTATGAGTAATAATTTCAGGAGGTTTAGGTTTCTATTTTGTATCAAACCCACCTTTTTGATAAAACTGTCTTTCTTTACCTCTGCCTGATCAAAAATAGCAACAACAATCAAAGGAGAATCATACTAGAGTCTTGGCTCAATATTGCTCTTGGAATGTCTGTTGTCTATCAAGCATCTCTCAGAGGAGGCAGGGCAATAAAGATAGTATATAGTTGAAGCTCAACAATCAACAGGCAAGAAGTCCAAACAAAGTGAGTCATTATATTAATAATAAAATCTACCAGATACACACCTGAAGTCTAAACAAAGTGAGTCAAACTTTAGTATAATGATAAGTACAGTTATATATGGCTATAAAAATTGTTGTGATAACTAATAGGAAAATTTTCATAATGAAATAAAGACAAAATCAAACTAACTATAGTTCTGGCTATTGAAGAAATCCCAAAACCAGTCTTGAGTTGCACTCTTTGACACTTTTACTCAATGAGAGACCTTAACAACTCTAAGAACTTCATGAAATTTTTTGAATGCCTCATAAGGTAGAGCCTTGGTAAAGATATATATAACCATTTGATGGATAGGGATATAGTGTAATTTTATTTCATTCTTGTCAATATGTTCTCAAATAAAATAAAAGCAAATATTGATGTGCTTTGTTCTAGAGTGAGAAATAGAATTTTGGGCAAGGGTCATTGCACTCTGGTTATCAGCATGTACTATGGTGGCCTGAGCTTAAGAATAACTGACTTTCTTAAGAAGTTTTTGAAGCTATACTGCCTCCTTTGTTACATTTGCTGATACCATATATTCAGCTTCAACTAAGGAGGTAGCAACAGATACCTGTTTCTTTGAAGACCAAAAGACACATCCTCTAGCTATATCAAAAAAAAAACCTCCTACTAATTGCCTTGTATCAACATCACCAGCCCAATCTGAGTCAGTTCAACCAATGACATCAACAGCTTCTCTTCTATGATATCCTAAAACTAGGGAAAAATCCTGAGTGCCTTTTAGATAGCAAAAAATATGTTTTGCAGCTTCAAGATAAGGAATACTAGGATTTCCACTGAACTGAGTGATAAGGTTAACAGAGAATTGGATATCTGGGTAGGTTTGAGTGGCATATAACAATGAGCCAACCAGTAATAGATAGTAAATGCCTCTGGAGAAACTTGAGTACTCATTCAGTTCAGCTTTGGAAAATAGAGACTAGGATGTAGATAAACCATATTTGACAGCCAAGGGGATGGAGACAGGCTTTGTGTTGAGCATTCCAAACCTTGTGAAAACTTGTGTAATGTAAGCAGACTGATTAAAAGATATAAGATGATTGGAGCTATCTTGAGTGACCAGGATACCAAGTATGAACTTCAATTCACCCAGATCCATTATTTCAAAATCCTCTGACAAGTTCTGCTTGAATAAAGTGATCCCAGATATTTCTTTTCCAGCAATAGCCATATTGTCAATGTAGATCAAGACCATCAGGATAATTTTACCATGCTCCTAGAGAATATAAAGACAGTTATTGGCTATTGCACAAGTGAAGCTAAGCTTAGTCATCACCTGATGTAAGTGTTTCTTCCACTGTTGACCTGCTTGTTTCAACCCATATAGTGCCTTTCTAAGCCTCCAAAAATTTTGACCACTTCTATATTTCTTAGCAAGTCCATTAGGTACCTTCATATAAATTTCTTCATCTAAATTCTCTTGAAAATATGCTCCAACAATACCAACTTGATGAAGTTCAAGATCCAAAAATGCAGTAAGTGCCAGAAAAATTTATAGTGTTATGAATTTTGCTACTGATAAGAATATCTCTGTGAAATCTAGACCTAGCACTTACAAAAAACCTTGAGCAACAATCCAAGCCTTGAATTTTAGATGGTTTCCATGGCCATCCAACTTTTTCTTGAATACAATGCAACTGCTGACAGCTTTTTTGTTATTAGGTAATTGTTCAACTGACTCAAAAACTTGAGCTTTGACTAATTGGTTGAACTCAGACTTGATAGCTTTCTCCTACTGTTTTGAGTGAGGTGACAGTAGAGCTTCCTTCAGTGTTCTTGGTTCAGAAGTCATAGCAATAAAAGCAAATACAGTGTTACTGAGGTAAGTAGATTGATCTTCATTATGAAACTTGGCAGGCAGTTGATAATTTCAACTCAAAGGCTCTTTTTTGGGTAGATTTTTCCACTTAGAGACCTTTTTTGGTGCAGAAGGAGGTAATAGCATCTCTTTGACAGGCTCTGTCACACCCTGGTAACACCCTGTTACATCACACTTGCTGAATGCTTATCTTAGCAAAGTCTTGTCTTGGCTATACAATAGAGCTGAACTTCTATCAGATGACTCATTTTGATAAATAGATCATATATTAAGTAGTTAGGCTATTTAGTTTCTCCTTAGCTTTGTTATCCACTAAGTCAGCTCCCATTGTCCTAGTTCTCCTCTTCTATCTCTGGAATACAGCAGTTATTTAACCTAGAGTGGGTGAGCACAAAAGGTAACACAACTTTAAAGGTTGAGGTTACACCCACCTCCCTCTCCAGAGCCTGGCTTAGAAGGAGAAGCAGATGGATGACTTTTAGGTAAGTGTACCTTAGTTGGATCAGGAGCCAAAATTGATGAAGTAGTGCTGTCTATTGATATTGTATTGTTGACTAGCTTGTTAATGTTCTCTGGAGGGAGTGGTATATTTTCAATAATAGCCAGATCACTTGGTAAGGAATCTTCAATAAAATCACCATTACAAGAGCTGATTAATTTTCCAGGAGTTTCTAGATCCTCAATACAATATCCCTTTGACTCATCTGTCTACCACCCAAGCATCCAAACCTTTACTGCTTGAGAATACAGCTTCCTATCACATACTGGTTTTGGTACATAGATCTATCCAATTGATCCAAAAATTCATAAGTAGGATACATCTGGCTTTCATCCTGTCCAGGCTTCATGGGGAACCATAGAATCCAATCTAGAGGTAAGTAATAAACTTCAAATATGAATGGCATACAGGAATACTTTTCTCCAGTACCTTAGGCTCAAACAAGCAGAATATAACATATATATGACCATCTTGAAGATAATGGCTATAGCTCTTTCAGCAATGCCATTTTTCTAAGGAAGATAGGGTAAGGTTATCTCATGAATGATACCATTGTACTAACAAAATTTGTTTATAGTTGAGTTAATAAACTCCAAACTGTTGTCACTTCACAACCTTTTAACTTTGAGCCCAGACTAATATTCCAACATAGCAATCACATCTCTAACAGCACCTCCAGCTTCCTCCTTTGACTTCAAGAGATATCCAACAGGATACTAGCAACTGACTTCAATGACAATAAGAGTATAGACATAGTCATCCCAGATCAGTACTAATATTGGACCTGTTAAGTCTATGATGACTAATTCTATCTTGCCATATTTTGTTTTGCTAGTTCCAGGCATAGATTTCCTGTAAGATTTGCCATGAGCATATCTAGTGCAAATATGATTATAATCATCAGGTACTGTGAGATCAAGTCTATTAACAAAGCCCTTCTATTCTATCAAGTCGATTGTTCTAGGGCCAATATGTTCTATTCGATAATGCCAGAGTTTTATAGATCCTTTATAAACAGAAAATGCAGTGTGATTGGTATCTTCAGTATATGTGATGAAGTACAAGAAACTACCAATATTCTTGAAAACAGCACAGAATAACTCTTGACCATCTAGTGAGATGACAATCCTATCACTTTGGCTAGAGTAAAAGTGTTAAGACTTTAGACCACAAGGGTGAATATATGCTTCAACCTTGAGCTTATATTAACACTTGATATCTCTTTATCCCTCTACAAAGGGTCTGGTTAAGGTTTTCAGAAGAGTTATATTGAAAGAATGAATATCAAGGCTTTTAGTCACACTCTGCAAGTTAGTCCTAAGACTGGATAAAATATAGGGTTCCAAGAGAAGTAGGTTTTTAGATGAACCATAGAAAGAGAGAACTTGCTATTTCCTTCTCTTTCTGAATTGTATTTATCCTAACTAGTGATATCACAAAAACTATTATCCTAAGTACTAGTAAGTAACAGTAAGTGACTAGTTGAGTCAGAGTCTATAAATAGATTAGTCTAAGGTTTCTCTATTTATCT
>Ga0154004_1000521_pt1 | contig 10518 bp, 15 predicted proteins | sample TSFL088MetaG_FD_104727 | JGI IMG/M metagenome (GOLD analysis project Ga0154004, IMG submission 104727) | Attine ant fungus gardens microbial communities from Florida, USA - TSFL088 MetaG | ecosystem: Host-associated > Fungi > Mycelium > Unclassified | place: USA: Florida, Lake Talquin State... | reverse complement strand
GTTGTGTTCAAGTATTATAGCATATGCATACTCAATAAGGGTATGATTGAGATGTTTGGCAATATCATTTTGAGCAGATAAGTGAGTAGTTATGATTTTGTATTGTATTCTACAAGATTTGAGATAGTTGATTACCTCATAATCAATATATTCTCCTCTACTATCAAATTATATAGCTTTGAGGTTTTTGCCAGTTTGAGTTTTGATAAAGGTTTAATAATCTTTGATATATCTGAGAATGTCTTTCTTTTTCATAAAGTGAATCTAAGTACATTGTATTGCACTATCAGTGAAGCTAACATAATAGCATTTACTTCTAATTCCAGTAGTTTGTACTGGCCCCTAGTATTACAAATGACCACTTACTGATTTGTAATTGGTTGATTTGATAATCAAAGTGCTCAAAAAAGTAAAGTTAGACAAGCAGCAAAAGATGTTGTTAAGTCTGAGGTTTATTTTCAAATATATAGTTCTTAAATACATAATTATAGTAGTCTGTATACTAGGACAGCCTACTATATGATCATTACCTATTGTTCTACATATAGGAGTGCTATTGTTCCTGGAATAGAGATAACCTAACCATCTTAGGGCAGTTCTTTGTTTTATTCAGGGACAGATAATAATTTATAAGTAAAGATCAGTGTTATGTACAAATATTGAGGATCATGTATCTCTATGAGATCTTATTGCCTCTAGTTCTATTTATGGCCAAAAGAAGCGCATTAAAGAGAGCTTCATGATGGTTATTAAAGCAAATGATTATGTTAAGTAGTTCCCAAGATATCAGTGATTTAGTATCTGGTGACTTGATGATTACCAACTGATCTGCTGATAACTTAGTAAATACTAATTGCTTTGAGACATTTTTGGTATTGTTTGAAAGGTCTCCTTAAGGGCTTTTGGTGGCCATTTATATTGTCAAAATCAGTCAAGTATTCTCAGAGTTATGGTCTGAATGAATTTTGTGATAGTAGTTAACTATAATGTTTGGTATATCAAGATAAGATATATCTTGATCAATCTCAGCTTATTCAAATATATTGAATCTATAGCACCTGTTCTTATAGCTGACAAATCAAATGAATTAGCTATCAAAATTTAGAATGAGAAGACTTCAATAACTATTGTAAAGCTCTCTTCAATGCACTTTTTCTGGCTATAAATAGAACCAGAGACAATAAGATCCCACAGAGATACAAGGTCCTCAATGTTTGCATATAATATTGATCTTTACCCATAGATTATCATCTGTCCTTGAATAAAACAAAGGACTACTCTAAGATGGTTAGGTTATCTCTATTCTAGGAACAATAGCACTCCTATATGTAGAATAATAGATAGTGATTATGTAGTAGACTATTCTGGTGCACAGACCACCACAATCATGTATTTAAGGACTCTATATCTGAGGATAAACCTCAGATTTAATAACATCTTTTGCTACTGTCTAAACTTTACTTTTTTGAGCCTTTTGATTATTAAGTCATCAACTCATAAATCAGTAAGTGGCCATTTGTGATAGCCATACCATACAAAGGTTTGATCTAATATGTGAATGATAATTCTGTACCAGTAGACATTATGATATGTATACAACAAGAAAGTATATACAGTTATGTGAGGTTGTTTTTTTAAAAGAGAGAGAGATGGACAGCAAGAATAAAGGTAAGATAGTGAGCAATTTCAGTAAGAACTGGGGTCTATAACCTTTTGTAATGCAAGGTTATGATATAATGATAATATATAGGCTTTTATCTGAGTCTTTTATAGTCTATAGTTGGTATATCAGATACTATAAAGAGCTGGAAGACTATATAACTAGTAGACTAACAGTAAATAATAGAATGTACATATTACAAGTGTTCAATGGTAATGATCCAAAGTTGTTATCTAAGATTATCATAACATACCTGTTATGATACTGAAGTTCATATGGAGAATGCTGATATCTAGCCATTTATCCCTACTAAAGGAAAAGTTCATTTTATATACCCACCCCTGTTGTACTTAACATTTCCATTGCACTTGTGTTATAACAAAGTCATTATTTATTTTCTTTTTCTTTTTCTTTTTTCTTTTAATTAGAAAACTGAGGAATGACTAAAAGAGATATGCAGGAGTTCATAAATAGAAGTAAACACAGGATATATATAAGTAGTGTACTATAATCAAATAAGAACTCTATCAAGTTCTTCTTGTTGTTATTGATAGATAGTGAATGTCCTTAGTGATCACTCTAGGTGGATGTTCAAGAAGAACTCAATGGAGTTCTTTGTTGGATTAGACTACTACTTATACTATTCTTATAGTGGCTGTACTACTATTAGTCCATGGTCATATGTTCTTTTAGAATGTTCCATAATCACTTGACCTTATCATATGATCTGATTACCTAAGTTTCCATGCTATTGAAATCTTAACCCCTTTATACAATTAAGTACTCAAATATATGGGACTTATTTCCTTTTTGGGGCTCTCATAATATAGCCCTACTTTCAAGTTTCCTTGTTCCAAGGAATTTTTCCATTGACTCCAGTTCTCATTTTACCTCTTTTCCCTTTCTCTTTCATATCTTCTTTTTCTCCAACTATATAATAATTTTGCCATGAACTCCCTAGGTAATTCCTGACTGAATTCCTTTTCCTCTTCTTCCAGCTCCTGTTACCTTAGTTCCTTAACCTCCTCTTTATATATCCTCTCAAACTCTTCTACCAGCTCTTTTGTATTCTTCAAGTTTTCTCTATTCTCCCAAGTATCTTTTTCTACCATATACCCCTTCTATCTTACCAGGAACTTTTTCTTCCCTCTAACCATTCTTTTGTTTAAGATTTTTTCTACCTCAAATTCCTCCTTCCTTTCAATGATGACCTGTTTTGGCAGTATCTTCTTTTGTCCCTCTGCCTGCGGTTTATAGAGTCATACTTTACTTATGTTGACTACAGGATGTATTTTAATAGATCTAGGTAGTTCTAACTCTATTATGTTACTAGAGACAATTCCCTTGACTTTGTAGAGGTCCACAAAGTACTCTGTTAACTTCTTTGTTCTTTTCTCTTTTATTTGCCATTTCAAGTCCTTTGTACTTAGCAGTACCAAGTCCCCTACTTTGTATTCCTCTTCCTTCCTTTGCCTTCTGTTTGCAAATTTCTTCATTTCCTCCTGCACTTTCTCTAGTGCTGCTTTTGCTTCCTTCTGGATTTTCTTCATTCTTTCCACAAATCTTCCCACCACTTTGTACCTCCCCTTTCTTCTCCCCTCAAATCCCATCCTTAGATCTTGACCATAGTTTGCTTTGAATGGTAATATTTTTGTTACTGTATAAATTTTGTTATTGTATGCAAATTCTGCCATTCCTAATCAATCTGGCCACTGCTCTTGTCTATGGTTGATAAAGACCCTCAGATATTGCTCTAACTCCTGGTTTATCCTTTCCATCTGTCTATTTGTTTGAGGGTGATAGGCTGTTGAGAGTTTTGTCTAGATTCCCAATAAGTTATTTAATTCCCTTATCATTCCTGCTACAAACTGCACTTCTCTATCCAATATAATACTTTCTAGAAGTCTGTGCAACTTCTATACATGATCTCAAAACAGCTTTACAAGTCCCTCTGCTAATATTTTCTCCGTTGTTGCTATGAAATATGCTATTTTGCTAAAGCAGTTGCATACTACTAGAATAGCATCATATTCCTGGGCTAATAATAGTTTGGTGATGAAGTCTACTGAGATATGGCTCTATGGTTTTTCTAGGATTGCATTGGGCATCAGCTTTTCTACTGGTGTTTCACTTCAATTCTTGTATCTTTGGTATGTATCATATCTATCCATATATCTTCCTACCTCTTTCATTATTTCTGGCAACCAACTCTGTCATCTTCCATCTCCTTCTGTGCTCTTCTACTGGGATGTTATAGTGCAATCATATTATTTTCCCTCTGAATTCTCCTTCTGGTATATATATCCTTTCTTCCTTCATTACTATCCTATCTTTTATTTTCCATTCTTCATCTTTTAACATTTTTATTCCTGCCCTCTTCAACTCTTCTACTGCTTTTACTACCTTTTTGTCCCTTTTCTGTGCCTTTTTGATTTTTTTCTTTAGGTTCTCTTTCTCTATTATTGTTTTTGCTCTTCTAATTTATTCTAGCTTTATCAATTTCTGATCCTTATTGTCTTTTTCAACTCCCTCTTACCAGCCTGGTCTCCTACTTAATCCATCTGCCTTTCTCATGCTCTTCTCTGGAACATGTTTTAGTGCAAAATTAAATTGTGATAGGTATAGGGCCTATCTTGCTTGTTTATGGTTTAATTTTTGGCTTGTTATAAAATACTGGAGATTCTTATAGTCTGTCTAGATTTCAAATTCGAGTTTCGCTCCCTCTAGATAGTGCTTCTATGCCTCTAGACATCTAATAACTGCCAGCATCTTCTTATCGTGAATTTCGTAATTTTGCTCCATAGTGTTCAACAATTTAGAGATAAAGGCCACTAGCCTCCACTTCTCGTCCTTACACTTTGTTGACAACACTCCCCCTGTTGTATAGTCTAAGGCATCAGCTTTCACTCTTATTTCCCTATTGATATTTGGAATTGCTAAGATGGATTCTGTGATAAATACTACCTTAAGTCTTTCAAATGCTTCCTTCTGTTCCTTTTCCCATTTCTATTTCTGCTCCTTCCTGACCAGCATATGTAGTGGTACTGCTAGTGAAGTTTACTTATAAACCTCCTGTAATAGTTGGCAAGACCTAAGAACTTTTGTACTTTTTTGATGTTTCTGGATGCCAGCCAGTTCAGTACTCCCTTCACTTTTTCCTTTTGTATTTCCACTTCCCTTGGACTGATTACTACTCCCAGAAATTCTACCTCTCTTACTTTCTATTTATACTTTTTTGGTTTCACAAACAGATCATTCTCTTCCAATCTTTTTAGTACCTCTTCTACTAATTTATCATATCCTTTTTTGGTGTCTATAGCTACCAGGATATCATTGATAAATGTTACTGTATCTCCTTGGTTTATGAGATCTCTGAATAAGTCATTTATTATTGTCTGGAAGGTAGTGAGAGAGTTTGTTAACCCAAAATACATGACTGTGGGCTTATAAGCTCCAATATGCATTGTAAATGCTGCCTTCCATTTGTCTTCCTCTTTGATCCTGACATTATTGTATCTCCACCTCAGGTCCAGCTTCATAAATACCTTCCTCTTCCCTACTCCATCCAATATATCTATGATAAGGGGTAAAGGATACCCATTCTTTATCATTTACTAGTTTATGTGTTGATAGTCCTGCACTATTCTTTGTGTGCCATTCTTTTTTGCTACAAAGTATACTAGTGATATTTGGGGTGACTTGGAAGGTCAGATATATCCTTTTTTCAACTGATCCTCTACAAATGCTTGTACTTCTTCCTTTTCTTTCCTTGACAATAAGTATACCTTTTCTTTTTTCAGTGTGAATTCTTCTTTTAATTCTATGGTGTGGTCCCAGATCTTTTACACTGGCATTCTTTCTGACTTTTTTTTTCCAAATACCTTCTCCCACTTCCAAAACCTTTTGGGTACCAATCTTCTCAACATTTTTTTATCCTCGTTCTTCTCTACTTTTTTTACTTTCTTTTTCTTTTCTTTTTGCTTTCTCTTTCCATATATAGGTGGACAATGTGTTATTTCTACTTTCTCTTTTTCCTAATCTATCTCTGGGTTATAAACTGCTAGCCACGGCTGTTATGAGAGCCCTAAGCAGGAAAAAGTCTCCCATGCATTTGAACACTTAGTCCAAAACCTCAAAGTGTACAATGGGGTTAAGATATAAATAGCAGGGGAACTTAAGAAGCCAAGTCACATGATAAGGTCATGAGGTTGTAGAACACTCTGGAGAAACATATGATTGTGGACTAGTAGCAGTACAGCCACTGTAAAAGTAGTATAAGTAGTAGTCCAATCCAACAAAGAACTTTATCAAGTTCTTCTTGAACATCCACCTAGGGTAATCACTAAGGACACTCACTGTCTCTCAATAACATAAGAACTCAATTCCCAATGGTGACCTCGTATCTCGTAGCCTCATCATCCACTTACTCTCACATCTTCCTCACTAGTGAGCACAGCGCTCATAAGCTTTTTGGATAGTAGGCCCTAGCTGTAAAGGGGACTTCTCAGTCAGTTAGGGACTGAGAGAGGAGATGAGATACCAAGTCCAGGTATCCTGCTCAAGTTCTGACCTTACAATTGGATGTTGCTCTTTACTTCTTTCTCTATATAAACTCTGTGCTATGTTCCATTGTGAATGGTATATGCAGAAGATTGGTAGTTATTCCTTAGAAAGCCACTTAGTGTAGGGGTCCTCTCCTTAGAGGCAATTGTATACCAAATTTGATTAGGGCAGTAGTCAGTAAGGCAGTAGGAATTTAGACAGGTGAAGATTGCATGCTCTGTTGGATATAGGCCTTAGTTAGCAACCCTGGATCAAGAATTATCAGAGTATGAGTCGTCACTATCACTATCACTATCACTATTACCACCACTACCACCATACAATATGTCCCAACAACAACAGAGGAAAACCCCTTCCAGAGAGGAACAACTCCTCGCTATAATCACCACCCTGCAGTAGCAGGTTAACACCATGTTCCTCTAGCAACAAGAGAGCAGAGTAGAGGTTGCAAGATCTCAAGTTTTTAGTGGGAAGATAGAGAAAGTAAGTGCGTTTGTAAATGTAGCTCGACTATACATCAGAATGAAGATGATAGAGGAGATGGGAGTGACCCAGGTGGCCTGGGTATTATTATACATGCAAGGAGGAATAGCAGAGGTGTGGAAAGATAACCTGTTGGAAGAGTTAGCAAAAGGAGAATCAGAGGTGGAGTCAGTAGAGCAGTTGTTTGCAAAGATAAGGAACAACTTCAGAGAAATATCGGAGGAGGAAAGAAAGATAGAGCAGCTAAGAACAATTGAGCAGAGGAGAAGGACCTGCAACGAGTATGTACAGGAGTTCAAAAAGGTCGCCAGGAGAAGCAGCTATGAGGGAAGACCCCTTATCGAAGAATTCAAAAGAGAATTAAATAGGGCTATCAGAAGGAAGTTGGCCAAAGCAAAGGAACTACCTACCACCATTGGAGAGTAGTAGAAAAGAGCAGTAAGATTGGACAGGAATCAAGGACAAAGCAGGGCAGAAGAAAGAGTACTGGGAAGAAATATGGTGTGCCCAGGGAGAAATGCACAGCTAAGAGGAGGAGGATTATATGGAGAAAGAGGAGAACAAATAATATGGAGAACAGAAGAGGGATACAGAGGAGGAGGTAGCAGAAATACGTCTAATAGAGAAGGAGCTCAAACAGGTCCAAGAAGAGACCTAAATGCAATAGATGTAAATAGAGGAAAAGAAGGAGATAGGACATGCTATGTGTATGGAAAATGGGGCCATATGGCCAAAAATTGCTGGAAAAGACATAGGAGAAAGATAGTAAAAATGCCACAGAAGTCGGCAAAAGAAAATGGAGGACAGTAAGCTCTTGGCTGGCCTCCAATAATATGTACAGTATATTGCACCTGGAAAAACTGGGCAATAAATTGATGTCTACCAATACAACTGAGAGAGTAAGAGATATACGGTGTACACTATGGCTGTTGAAGGAAGTCTGGCTGAAAGTAGGGTTAGAGAAGCTGGAAAGTCATGAAAGAGTAGCAGTAAAGGCATTGTTGGATAGCGGTGTGACAGATCTGTTCATAGACACAATCTTCACAAAAGAAAAGGAGTTTAAGATGGAGAAGCTAAAAAACCCCCTCTTAGTTAGGAATGTGAATGGAACAGCAAATGTAGGAGGAGCTATAATGCACTAGGTTGAGTGCAATATGTTCTTTAAGGGACATGTAGAAAGAGCAAGAATAGACATATGCAACTTGGAAAAAATAGAGTTGATACTGGGAATGCCGTGGCTAGCAGCCCACAACCCAGAAATAGATTGGGAAAAGGGAGAGATGAAGATGACACGTTGCCCACCTATATGTGGAAAAAAAAGCAAGAAGGAAAGGAGAAAAAAGTGAGGAAGACAGAAAAGAACAAGGACAAGGAAGTATTAAGAGAACTGGTGCCTAGGAGATTCTAGAAGTGGAAGAAAGTATTTGGAAAAAAGAAGTTGGAAAGAATGCCAGTACAAAAGACCTAGGACCATACCATAAAGCTAAAAGAAGGGTTTATGCCAAAAAAGAGGAAGGTATACTCACTATCAAGAGAAGAAAGAGAGGAAGTACAGAAATTCATAGAAGACTAATTGAGGAAAGGGTACATCCAACCCTCCAAATCATCCCAAATATCACCAGTACACTTTGTGGCAAAAAAGGATAGCACATGGAGGATGGTGCAGGATTATCAACACTTAAACTAGTGGATGATAAAGAATGGATACTCTCTACCCCTCATTGCAGATATATTGGATGGAGTAAGAAAGAGAAAGGTGTTTATGAAATTAGACTTGAGATAGGGATACAATAATATCAGGATCAAGAAGAAAGATGAATGGAAGGTAGCATTCACAACATATATCAGAGCATACAAACCTACTGTCATGTATTTCAGGTTGACAAACTCCCTGGCTACCTTCCAAGCAATGATGAATGACCTGTTCAGAGACCTCATAAACCAAGGGGACATGGCAACTTTCATTGATGACATTTAGTAGCCACAGATACAGAGAAAGGACATAATGAGTTAGTAGAGGAAGTACTGAGGAGACTGGAAGAAAATGATCTATTTGTAAAGCTGGAGAAATGCAAATGGAAAGTAAGGGAAGTAGAATTCCTGGGAGTAGTAGTAGTAATCGGCCCAAAAGGAGTAGAAATGCAGAAGGAAAAGGTGAAGGGAGTCTTGAACTGGCTGGCACCTAGGAACGTCAAGGAAGTGCAAAAGTTTCTAGACCTCACCAATTACTACAGGAGGTTCATAAAGAACTTTGCTAGGATAGCAGCACTGCTACATGTGCTAGTCAGGAAGGAGCAAAAGTGGAAGTAGGAAAAGGAACAGAAGGAAGCGTTTGAGGAACTCAAGGCAGTGTTTACCATGGAATCCATTCTGGCCATCCCAGACATTGATAGGGAGATGAGAGTGGAAGCAGATACCTTAGATTATGCAACAGGGAGGGTGTTGTTGACGAAGTACGAAGATAGCAAATAGAGGCCAGTGGCTTTCATCTCTAAATTGCTAAATGCTACTAAGCAGAATTATAAAATTCACAATAAAGAGATGTTGGCAGTAATAAGATGCCTAGAAGCATAGAGGCATTATTTGGAAGGAGCAAAACTTGAATTTGAAATCTGGATAGATTACAAAAACCTCCAGTATTTTATGGCAAGTCAGAAATTAAACTGAAGACAAGTAAGATAGGCCCTATACCTATCATGGTTTAGTTTCACATTGAAGCACGTTCTAGGAAAGAGCATGGGGAAGGTGGATGGATTAAGCAGAAGGCCAGACTGGTAGGATGGAGTGAAAAGAGATAATGAGAATCAGAAACTAGTGAAGCCAGAGTAGATTAGAAAAGCAGAAACAATAATAGAGAAGAAAAACCTAAAAGAAAGAATCAGGAAGGTGATGAGAAAGTTGTAAAAGCAGTAGAGGAGCTGAAAAAGACAGGAATCAAGATGCTGAGAGATGAAGAATGGAAAGTAGAAAATGGAATAGTAATGAAGGAAGAAAGGATATACGTGCCAGAAGAGGACCTCAGAAGGGAAATAATACAATCACACCACAACACCCCAGTAGAAGGGCATGGAGGGAGATAGAAAATGACAGAGTCAATTGGCAGGAATTACTGGTGGCCAAAAATAACAAAAGAGGTGGAAAGATATGTAGACAGATGCAATACTTGTCAAAGGTACAAGAACTGAAGCGAGGCACCAGCAGGAAAGCTAATGCCCAATGCAATCCTGGAAAAACTATGGAGTCATATATCAGCAGATTTTATCACCAAACTGCCCCTAGCCCAGGGATATAATACAATTCTGGTAGTTGTCACAAACTTCATTTGGACCATAACTCCAGGAATACTTGACTGATTTCGATGATCTAAATGGCCACCAAAAGCCCTTAAGAAGACCTTTCAAATGGTACCAAAAACGTCTCAAAGCGATCAGTATTCACTGAGCTATCAGCAGATCAGTCAGTGATCATCAAGTTACCAGACACTAAATCGCCGATATCTCAGGAACTGCTTAACATAATTGTTTGCTTCAATGACCATCGTGAAGCTCTCTTCAATGTGCTTCTTTTGGCCATAAATAGATCCCAAGGCAATAAGATCCCATGGAGATACAAGGTCCTCAATGTTTGTACATGACACTGATCTTTACTCATAGATTATCATCTGTTCTTGAATAGAACAAAGGACTGCTCTAAGATGGTTAGGTTATCTCTATTTCAAGAACAATAGCACTCCTATATGTAGAACAATAGGTAGTGATCATGTAGTAGGCTGTTCTGGTGTACAGACCACCACAATCATGTATTTAAGAACT
>Ga0154004_1000515_pt1 | contig 10550 bp, 10 predicted proteins | sample TSFL088MetaG_FD_104727 | JGI IMG/M metagenome (GOLD analysis project Ga0154004, IMG submission 104727) | Attine ant fungus gardens microbial communities from Florida, USA - TSFL088 MetaG | ecosystem: Host-associated > Fungi > Mycelium > Unclassified | place: USA: Florida, Lake Talquin State... | reverse complement strand
TCCATCTCAGATGCGTTGTGCCTGAGGCCACCACATTCATCCAATGCATCGATCAAAATTACAGGAAGTTCCTCTCGCGGAACATCATCGTCCAGCACAGATAATGGTTCCTCGATGAGCAATTTGAAAAGCCGATCAACGTCGGATGAGCTGTGCCCTTGATTGCCTTGGGCTAAGTGTGGTCGAAGAGAGGGATACAGGCGGGCAAGATGACAGGCGACAGCACGCCAGAGAGATTTTGTGGTGATGGTCTTTTCTGTGCGATCAAACCGGAACGATATTACTTGTCGCTTCTGATCCTCTAGTCGACTGGCAATGCTAGCTGCCAAGGCCGATTTTCCAACACCAGGGGATCCCCTTATCCAGATCATATTGGGACCATTGACATTTGTGATCTCGTCTTCAATCTCTTGTAAGATGGCAATGCGGGTGCCTTCCATACATGGTGTGCGCAAGGAGAGCCTATTAGCCCCAAGGGCGCTCACTAAATCCTCCAGTTCCTTCTTGTCGGTGGCCATCTTCGCATTTTGTGCTATGATGGCTGATACGAACCACAAATCAGTCAGGTTGGACGATGAACATCAGGCATGAAGGCCAGACCTTGTTCTGCTCTGATCTCTATAAGAAAATCTCGGTCGAAATTTCCCGCAAAAGTCTCTAGTTTCTTCTGTAATTCAGTTACCTTGTCCTTATGAGGGACAGTGAGGATATGTTTGGCTGTGACCAACAACTCAGTCATAAATCTATCTCGCCCAGTTGGATACCCACCTGACCAACTTCCGAGCCACTGCTCAATAAAGCCCACCACTTCTTCCATCATTCCAGGAAATTCATTGATAGTACGACGCAGTTCGTCTGATTTCGGAATGTCCTTGAGCCTCTCGAGCTGGACAGCTAATGTACTCATGCTTTTTGCGAGGTCTTGCATTGCTTCATGAGATTCTTTTTGAGCTTCGAAATGCTGTAAAATCGATCAGTCATGTTATTTGTATCGAAAAAGAATGTGGCCGACTTTGTATACGACGTCAATGCAGTTGACCACTGTTTGAGCTGCAGAATTGAGCTGTTTCAAGTCAGATGATGCATGCATACACCAGGCAATGATTTATTACCCCACTGATGGCCTTGGCGAACTCAAAAACCATCCCAACACCAGCTTCCGCACGACCTAAGTGGCTCAAAAGTGGTTTGAAGGATTCCAAGCTTTTTACTGTACTTTTGATTTGGACATCTAGAGCGCGTAAATTGTTGTTGTAGGCCTAAGATTACGTTTGAGGAGGGAATCTGCATAAATAATCATAAAATGCATACCTCGGCGACGATCCAGAACTGTAATCCTGAAATGGAATTAGTGAACTCAATCTTGAAGTCTGCTGAGGTACCCTGAGTAAACGGGAAATGATCGAGGCAAAGATCAACTCACAATTGGTTTCTCGCTGTGCTTCGGAAACTAGGTGTTCCCATAAATCGTCGAATTTGACACTGACTTTACACAGGAAATCATTCCGCTCATGGCTATAAACTTAAGCTGCAAGATAGACAGGTCATGGGTCGGGACAATGAGCCATTGTTTTAGGTCCCAGTCAAGCACAAGAAGAATGTATGTATGCTTGCTACCATCGCATAGAGGGGTAATCGGGGTACCCCAAAAGAAGGCAGCGAACGTGGACTCCTCTAACTCAAGGCTTGGCAGAAAGTGGGCGGAATGGATTGACAAAGAGCTGTTGAGGGAACTCGAGTAAAAGGAGGAGGTAGGGGAGCTGCTGGAGTAGGATACCAAAGTGCGTCTTGTCCTCAGCTGAAGTACTCGGAGGTGTTGAAGTGGATATGTGAATTGGAAAGGAGGACGAGTTACAGGAGCTCGTTGGTCTATTCGAGTTTTTGTTCGTCCCTAGCATGACAGATGTGTGTGTCTAAATGACCTGTTTTGCAAATGCATCCGCCGATCGAGTCACACAGGCACAGAGGAAGAATCCTGAACAATGGTCAATTCCTGACGACATCATATACGAGCTTGAACTCTATATTGGACAAGTATTACTAATCAAAAGCTCCTTCTGCTGGCGTAAATGATTGTTTTGTCAGTTGTATGTTTTTGGAATGAATTGACCTGTAAAATCATTCTGATATCGATACCACCTCAAGAGAGAAATCTGCGATCTCAACAAGATATTGCAGCTTAGGCCTCAAAGAGCTTTATTAATAACAAGGTTCATACTTGAAATGAACATTTTTATGATTGGAAGGAAGACTGCAATGTGCGACTCCAACTGAAGAAATATTATTTAGCCAATAGAGTTGGCTGTTACACGCCAACTAAGACCTGTCCAACCCTCCTGACATCACCTTTTCTGAACACCCTCACTGTCACTCTGGGTCCTTGAGAGGTGTGCAGAAGCGACCTAGCAGAAGCATCGAAGATAGTGCAAGCGCTTGGATGGGTTGGAAAGGCGTAGCAGAGGTTATCCCAAGATTCCTGGCAGTTTTTGTGAGTTGGATGTGTTCGCTTGTTTCTTGGTGATGCAATGTAAACCTGGTCCTAGAGCCATACCAAAAAAATCACAGCTTTTTTGTGCGAGATCATCGAGCATAGATTGTACTTTTCTCTCCATGTTTCTTCACCCATGTCTGGGAGTACTCTGTCTTGTCAGAACTGAGATGAAGGAATGATAGGTTAACAAGATTCTATTTGTTGCCGCTGCTTGTAATTTATCTTTTTCTTCATCTTCAAGTGAGGCCTGGACTGTTTCACCTTGTCATATCCACCCTTGGTCCTTCCCAACAAGGAGTTTCGTTCTGATTACTCTGTACAGGTAATAGTCTGGACAACTAGACTCGCTAAAGCAAAAATATGTTTTGAGAGGACAAGCAACAACTTCGAATAGAGCAGCGAGCTCCGCGCATTCGTCCTGTTTTCCAGTTCACCTAATCATTTGAGTACCTCAATGTACTTTAGCCAAGGACAAGATGTACTTTTCAGCAAGTTTTCTACCTGTTCACATTCACGTCCACTCTCACTACCGAAGCACTCATCATCATCACCATCATCATGAACACCACTCTCCTAAACCATCCTCATTTTCTTCTACCTATTCTCCTCAACATGCTTCTCCGCACAAATACAAGACTTCTAAAACGGCAACGGAAAGATCTCAATGAAAATTACTTTGTCCAATTTTGTCAACTTTGTCGAGAAGAATGACAGGGTTGATACATGAGGATTTACAAAGTGCTTTAACGGCAAGTCTGGGACCAGATACAACATGAGCACTTCTGCGACCGTGTATTTTGGCTTCATCATGGACACCACCAGAAGAGATACGTTGACATAGACGACCGAAAACACGAGCTATACTTTGACTGAGACATTTTGCCTGTACCTGGTGGCCCAAAAAATAGATCCTTGGTCGATGGTGAGTGAAGTTTAGGAAGGGGAGGAGATAGCGAAGGATCTGTTCAATAACACTAGAAGGTGGAGCCCGTGTGTTTACCAGCATCGATAAGGCAGTGGTTTCAGTGTGTTAAGCAGGCTCCTCGCGTGCTGAAGTGATAGCTGCTTCTTCAAATATTTCCTTGCCGCATTGAACTCTTTTAGGAGGGCTTCTGCAAGGTATTCAATTGGCCGTTTCTTGATTTCGTTGAGACCAGGATGATCGACATCATGGAAAGTCTTATCGCGAATAACGAAGGAGGGAGTAGAGGTAGTGATTGAGTTGGGCCAGGGAACTGAGGTTCGTCACTCGAACTGCACGAGAGCGTAGTTGGTGATGAAAGGGATAAGAGGGCTCACGTAGCTCCTGATGACACCATTTCCAATGCTCCCTTGGGAATTCTCTTAGCCTTCTCCATTCCCTAATGCCAATCTTTCCCTCTACGGCACCACATTGCATAGCCTGGATTCTTTTCTTCAGATCATCTAATTCACCGTCATCCATGCTCTTGGCAGCTTAGTTCGTGGGGCTCGATGCAGTTGAATTACTAAAACTTTTTTAGAGGGCCGACAGTTCCCGCTGAAAAGCTGCAGATTGTTGACACAAAACTCTTTCTGTTGCTTGGACGTCTAAAGCAGAGCGATCGTATCTCATATCCCATATATAGAGGCCTCCATGAGGAAGATGTCAGCAGCAAGGGACAAATGAGCTGAATGGTATGAGAAAACGGAAGGAGGGCAACAAAGAGCAGTCTAATTTGTCGTTGTAGTCAGTAATGAGGACGTCGACCACTGAGAAGGTGCGAGCATCGGCTATGTCTACGAGCATGGTCGCGATCTTGATGTAATCTTCTCTCCTAGCTGTCTGTAGGGCATCACGAGCACGTCTATCAAAAAGTCTAGGCACGGCCTGTTTGAACTGTGCAGTTATTTCTATATCTGGGACTTTGTTTGTGGGGAGAGCAAAGAATCGGAGAGAGGAAGATTGTAGGGGGTGAAGGTGGAGGGGTTCCATATTGATGAGGCCACGGAAAGAGACGACATAAGCCTGTTTTTAGCCGTGCGTTTGAGGCCTTGTGATGCCAAGGACTCGTGTGGCACAGTATACCCTGCTCTATGAGGGCTAGAGCGGCGTTGTTGAGTGGTGGGGAAAGGGGGACAACGATGACGACAGGAAAGGCATCGGAGAGTCGATGGGGTCAACGAGAGCGACGCCAACATCATTCTTGACGGGGACTGTGACGTCGGGAGAAATATAGCCAGTGGCTACACAGTGATAAAATACAGCACAGACGAAGCCACAATCAAAGACAAGGTATGATCTGCAAACGGTAAGACTGCAGAGACTGAGACTGCTCAGATGTGAGTGTCCTATGGACTGGCTTACCGCATGAGCAAAAGGACCACAAAGAAGAGAGGGCCCTTACCTTGAGGGTAGCCCAAGCTCTGACTGATGGCCGGGAGATTGGCAAAAGTGATGATGTAAGCATCAGCAAACAAAAATCGATCAACATTCAGACAAAGTACCGACAACGACGATCAGTGGCAGTGAGTATTTATTTACAGTGATTATCTTTTGCAAATTTGTTGATGGCCCCAGTAGGCAAGGCTCCAGTCATCTCATTCAAATTGAGCTCAAGCTGTTAAAGCACTGAGGGAGCACACACAAAAAGAAATTACATTCTTAGGATCATCACATCTGTAATTTACAGTATCTCATATGGATTAAATAAATGGAGAAATAGATGAAAAAATGGGTAATGGAGACAGCATAAGTGTGTGAAATGAGCTAATGTTGATCAATCATTGAAAGGTGCAAATATAGTATATGAAGATGATGAGACGATAATGCAGTATGTGACAGGCAATGAGAGTGGTCTATATATATCAGTATAGTGATACAATGTAAACTATCAGACTAAATTAGCAAACTTCGTCTACGTCAGCTGGTAGAGAGCCATTAATTTAACTATCTATAGTATTTATCATCATGTTAAGGAAGGTCATGATAACATGAGTGTACATCCAAATAATAGAAAATATCTATGCCGCTAAGTACTTGTGCTGCATATCATAAATAGAATCACCACAACTAAGTAACTCTCTCAGAGAGCCAAATGGAGCGATTGGCATGCTTCAACAGGCATAAGATCCCCATGTCATTAACAAAAGCATACATGTTAGCCAAGGTATTCAGTTGTCAGAATATTAGTATCATGGTAAGTCTTTGGCTTTATCAGGCAAGAACAGGTTGTTGTTATCGTCCATGTACTGGGGTGATCACCTCATTGTCGAAGTGCTAGAGACCTTTGTAAGAGTGATATGTTGTTGTATTTGTTGTAAAAGCTGGGTCATGAGAGCTATCAGCAGACTGTTCAGGATGCTATCAATGTGTGACTTGAAGAGGAAGAAATATATTGGCAAGATTATTGATCATTGAAGGATTACCATTGTAAGTATTTTTTAGATATTGTCAGTTCTTGCGTCATTGCAGGCCCTTGCCAGTTATTTTACTCATCATTGTTGATTTTCCAGCCATATCATGAGTTGCCTTGACTATGACCAAAGATATGTATTTATAGAATGACAGACAAGGGAATTGAACTGGCAGCCTCTTGGCTGATTGTAGAATACCATCAATGTCAACAAGGGCAAATAGTGTACTTGTATAAGTAGCTGGCATAATTCAGCAAGATGTTATGAGAATCCCAAAATGGAAATAGTTTCCTGTACAGTTGAACACTCAATCTAAAACCTCAAATCATACAATGGGGTCAAGATATAAACAGCATGGAAACTTAGGTAATCAGATCATGTGACAAGGTCAGGTGATCATAGAACATTCTGGAAAGAACATGTGATCACAGGACTCTAGGGTACAGCCACTGTAGTAGTAGTATAAGTAGGGCTGCAATCCAACAAAGAACTCCATTGAGTTCTTCTTGAACATCCACCTAGGATGATTGCTACAGACATTCACTGTCCATTGATAACATAAGAACTCAATATCACATCCAAGCACTGTTCACCTCGAACCCTGCTCAAAATCACTTAAAGAAGCAGTTGACTTCATACTGGCCCCATGAGTGATTTCCCCTACCACTACTTACTCTCTTACCTTCTTTGCTAGTGGGCACAGCACTCACAAGCATCTTGGATAGCAGGCCCTAGCTGTAAAGGGGACTTCTCAGTCAGTTAGGGACTGAGGGAGGAGACTGGGTACTAAGTCCAAGTATCTTGTTCAAGTCCTGATCTTGCAATTGGACGTTGTTTATTACCCTCTTCTTGATATAAACTCTGTGCTATGTTCCATTGTGGACGGTATACGCAGGAGATTAGTGGTTATTCCTTAGGAAGCCACTTAGCTTAGGGGTCCTCTTCTTAGGGGCAATCGTATACCAAATTTGATTGGAGCAGTAGTTGGTAAGGCAATAGGAGTCCAGACAGGTGAAGATTGTGCGCCCTATCGGACATAGGCCTTAGTTAGCAACTCTGGATCAGGAATTATCAGAGTACAAATCATCAACCCTCCTATCACCATTACCACCACCACCACCCTACAACATGTCTCAGCAACAACAACAGAGGGAAACTCCCTCAACATCCACCCTCCGCCAAACCAGAGAGGAACAACTCCTCACCATGATTACAACCCTGCAACAGCAGGTCAATACCATGCTCCTCCAGCAGCAAGGGAGCAGAGTGGAGGTTGCAAGGCCTCAAGTCTTTAGTGGAAAGATGGAGGAAGTAAGCGTGTTTGTGAACGCGGCTCGATTATATATCAGAATGAAGATGACAGAGGAGGTAGCGGCAACCCAGGTGGCCTGGGTATTATTGTATGTGCAGGGGGGAATAGTAGAGGCATGGAAGGATAATTTATTGGATGAATTGGCAAAAGGAGAATCAGAGGTAGACTCAGCAGAGTAGTTGTTCGCAAAGATAAGGAACGACTTTGGAGAGACATCAGAGGAAGAAAGGAAAATAGAGCAGCTGAGGACAATCAAACAAGAGGGGAGGACCTGCAACAGATATGTGCAGGAATTCAAAAAGGTCGCCAGAAGGAGCGGCTATGAGAGAAGACCCCTCATTGAAGAATTTAAATGAGGATTGAACAGGGCCATCAGAAGGAAGTTGGCTGAAGCAGAAGAACTGCTAACCACCATTGGAGAGTGGCAGGAAAGAGCAGTGAGACTAGATAGAAACCAAAGGCAGAGCAGGGCAGAAGAAAGAGTATTAGGGAGGAATACAGTGCATCCAGGGGGAAATATGCAGCCAAGAGAAGGAAGATCATATAGGGGAAGAGGGGGACAAATAATATGGAGAACAGGAGGAGGGAACAGAAGAGGAGGAGGAGGAGCTCAAACGGATCCAAGGAGAGACCCCAACGCAATGAATGTGGACAGATGAAGGGGAGGAGATAGGACGTACTACATGTGTGGAAAGTGGGGCCACATGGCCAAAAACTGCTAGGAAAGATATAAGGGAAGAGTAGTAGAAACACCACAGGAGTCAGCAAAAGAAAATGGAGGACAGTGAGCTCTCGGCTGGCCTTCAATAATGTATACAGTGTATTGCACCCAGAAAAACTGGGCAATAAATTGAACTCCATCAATACAACTGAGAGAGTAAGAGACATACAACACACACTACGACCATTAAGGGAAGTCTGGTTAAAAGTAGGGTTAGAGAAGTTGGAAAGTCATGAAGGAATAGCAGTGAAGGCATTGTTGGATAGCGGGACGACAGGTCTGTTCATGGACACAACCTTTGCAAAGGAAAAGGGGTTTAAAATGGAAAAGTTAAAAAAACCCCTCTTAGTTAGGAATGTGGATGGAATGGCAAATGCAGGGAGGGCTATAACGCACTAGGTTGAGTGCAATATGTTCTTCAAGGGACATATGGAATGAGCCAGAATGGATGTGTGTAACTTAGGGAAGACAGAGTTAATATTGGGAATGCCGTGGCTAGCAGCCCACAATCCAGAAATAGATTGGGAGAAAGGAGAAGTGAAGATGATGCGTTGCCCACCTATATGTGGAAGAAGAAAGCAAGAAGTGAAGGAGAAGAAAGTAAGAAAGACGAAAAAGGATGAGGACAAGGAAGTGTTAAAAAAACTAGTGCCCAGGAGATTTTGGAAGTGGAAGAAAGTATTTGGAAAAAAGGAGTCAGAAAGGATGCCAGTACAAAAGATCTGGGACCATGCCATAGAATTAAAGGAGGGATTTACGCCAAGAAAGGGAAAAGTATACTCACTATCAAGAGAGGAAAGAGAGGAAGTACAGACATTTGTGGAAGACCAGTTGAGGAAGGGATATATCCAACCCTCCAAGTCATTCCAGATATCGCCAGTACACTTTGTGGCAAAAAAGGATGGCACATGGAGAATGGTACAAGACTATCGACACATAAACCAGTGGACGATAAAAAATGAATACCTCTTACCCCTCATTGTAGATATATTGGATAGAGTAGAAAAGAGAAAGGTGTTTACGAAGTTGGATTTGAGATGGGGATACAATAATGTCAGAATCAAGGAAGAAGATGAATAGAAGGCAGCATTTATGATACACATCGGAGTGTATGAACCTACAGTCATGTATTTTGGGTTGACAAACTCCCCCGCCATCTTCCAAGCAATGATGAATGACCTGTTCAGGGACCTCATAAACCAAGGGGACATAGCGACCTTCATTGACAACATTTTAGTAGCCACAGATACGGAAGAGGGATATGATGAGTTGGTGAAGGAAGTACTAAGGAGATTGGAAGAGAATAATCTGTTTGTGAAACCAGAGAAATGCAAATGGAAAGTAAGAGAAGTAGAGTTCCTGGGAGTAGTAATCGGTCCAAAAGGAGTGGAGATGCAAAAGAAGAAGGTAGAAGGAGTCCTGAACTGGCCAGTACCTAGGAACATCAAAGAAGTACAAAAATTCCTAGGCCTCGCCAATTACTACAGGAGGTTCATAAAGGACTTTGCTAGAATAACGGCACCACTACATGTACTAGTCAGGAAGGAGCAAAAGTAGAAGTGGGAGAAGGAACAAGAGGAAGCATTTGAAAAACTTAAGGCAGGGTTCACCACAGAGCCTGTTCTGGCCATCCTGGACATCGATAGAGAAATGAGAGTAGAAGCAGATGCCTCAGACTATGCAACAGAGGGAGTGTTGTCGACAAAGTATAAAGATGGGAAGTGGAGGCCGGTGGTCTTCATCTCTAAATTGCTGAATACCACAGAGCAAAATTATGAAATTCATGATAAAGAGATAGTGGCAGTTATAAGGTGCCTAGAAGCATGGAGGCACTACTTAGAGGGAGCAAAACTTGAATTTGAAATCTGGACAGACCATAAGAACCTCCAGTATTTCATAACGAGTCAAAAATTAAACCGCAGACAAGCAAGATAGGCCCTATATCTATTGTGATTTAATTTCATGTTAAAACATGTTCCAGGGAAGAGCATGGGGAAGGCGGATGGATTAAGTAGAAGACCAGACTGGCAGGAGGGGGTGGAAAGAGATAACAAAGACCAGAAGCTGATAAAACCAGAGTGGATTAGGGGAGTAGAAATGTTGATGGAGGAAGAAAACCTAAGAGAAAGAATCAGAAAGGTACAGGAAGGGGATGAGAAGATAGTAAAAGTAGTAAAAGAGTTAAAAAGGGCAGGAATAAAAGCGCTGAAAGATGAAGAGTGGGAAATCAAGGATGGGATAGTATTAAAGGAAGGAAGAATATACATACCAGAAGAAGATCTCAGGAGAGAAATAATACAACTACACCATAACACTCCAGTAGGAGGGCATGGGGGGAGGTGGAAGATGGCAGAGTTGATTGTTAGGAATTACTGGTGGCCAGGAGTAATGAAGGAGGTGGGAAGATATGTGGATAGATGTGATGCATGTCAAAGATACAAGAATTGAAGCGAAGCACCAGCAGGAAAACTAATGCCCAATACAATCCCAGAAAAGCCATGGAGCCACATATCAGCAGACTTTATCACCAATGTTACCAAGGAACAGTGAATGTTCTTAGTGGTCACCCTAGGTGGATGTTCAGGAAGAACTCGATGGAGTTCTTCGTTGGATTGCAGCCTTATTTATACTACTACTACAGTGGCTGTACC
>Ga0154004_1000512_pt1 | contig 10554 bp, 9 predicted proteins | sample TSFL088MetaG_FD_104727 | JGI IMG/M metagenome (GOLD analysis project Ga0154004, IMG submission 104727) | Attine ant fungus gardens microbial communities from Florida, USA - TSFL088 MetaG | ecosystem: Host-associated > Fungi > Mycelium > Unclassified | place: USA: Florida, Lake Talquin State... | reverse complement strand
TTTTTGTCAAAAATCAGAGTTTTGATACCCAATCTATAGTTCATGCCTAATAGATGACCATACAAACTAATAACCTATGTTATTGAGCAGGTACCCATGTTTCTCTAAGCTATTTGTTCTGTTAAGGTATAGTGCAACTGTTGGGTTGAGCTAACCCTATAGCAACTTAGCCTGAAATGACTTAATTACACTTCAAGTCTGAGTTGACAAGGAGAACTTGATAAAGTTCCCATTGGATTCTGTACACTACTTATACAACTACTACATGGTCTGTGTACTACTCTCCCACAGTCATCATATAACTCTATCATGTTATGTGACACTGTGACATCCTGACATATGACTGTGATATGTGATATTTGTTATATGACACTTTTCCACACTCCTTTCTTGTGTAGTAAGTCCAAATAAGAAAATAAAATAAAAGTAAAGTAAAGTAAAGTAAATAATAACTTAGCCATTTTGCCAAGTCATGACATATATCTCTTATCTGTCTATCCATATAACTTTCTTGCTGTAAATCTCCTTGGCAATTCTCCTCTTCTAGATATTCCCTCTTCTCTTTTTTGTCTCCTGATGTTATAAGTTGGCTCCAAAGAAGAAAAATATCTCCTGCATATCACAAACTTCATTTGGACCATAACTCTAGGAATACTTGACCAATTTCAACAATCTAAATGACCACTGAAAGCCCTTAAGAAGACCTTTCAAACAGTACCAAAAACATCTCAAGGCAATCAGTATTCACCAAGTTATCAGCAGATCAGTCAGTGATCACTAAGTCACCAGACATTAAATCACTGATATCTCAGAAACTGCTTAACATAATTGTTTGTTTCAATGACTATCATAAAGCTCTTTTCAATGCACTTTTTCAGCTATAAATAGAACAAGAGACAATAAGATCTAATGGAGATACAAGATCCTTAATATTTGCACATGATACTGATCTTTACCCATAGATTATCATCTGTTCTTAAATAGAACAAAAGACTGCCCTAAGACAGTTAGATTATCTCTATTTCAAGAACAATAGCACTCCTATATATAGAACAATAGATAATAATCATGTAGTAGTCTGTTCTGGTACACAGACCACCACAATTATGTATTTAAGGACTGTATGTCTGAGAATAAACCTTAGACTTAACAATATCTTTTGCTATTGTCTAAACTTTGCTTTTTTGAGCCTTTTGATTATTGAATCATCAAATCACAAATCAGTAAGTGGCTATTTGTGATACTGTGCATTTATCAACTTAATGGGATATAAGAACTTAGACTGTAGTGTCTTAGAACTACTTCTAGTCCGAGTTAACAAAGAGAACTTGATAGAGCTCCTATTTGATTGCTATACACTACTTATATACATTCTGTATTTACTTCTATTTATAAAGTCCTGCACATCTCTTTTGAGTCATTCTCTCTTGCATATCCATTGATTTCCTAATTAAATGAAATAAAAATGAAAAGAAATATAATTAATGACTTAGCCATTTGGCTATGTTATAACATGGAAATCTCCAGAAATATAATACAAGAAAGATATAAATAGTGTGGGACAATATTATATAAGAACTATATAATTATTAGTCATAGTTTTGTGACTATAGAAAGTAAGTACACAAACCATAGAATATTTGTATAAGTACTAGTAGAAATCCAACAAAGGACTCTATTAAGTTCTTCTCTTTCAATTGTCACTGGTTGGGGTCAGAGCTTTAGTTCTAAGTCTGTACCCTTAACATTAGAATTCAATAACCCTAGGCAACCCCTTATCTCAAGGCCTTGCCAACACTTACTCTCATTATTGTTCTTGCTAGTAAGCACAGCATTCACAAGCTTTTTGGAAGCTGGGTCCCAGGTATAAAGGGAACTTTGCAGTCAGTTAGGGACTGCAGGTAGAGAACTTGAACAATACTAGTGTCTTTACTTCAAGATCTAACCTTGCTTCCTGGTATTGTTATATACTCCCTTTTTGCTATTTGCTCTATACTATAGGTATATTGTTATTTGTTTACACAGGGGAACAATGGTAAAGCTCTTAAAGTCCCATCTAGAGTAGAGGTTTCCTTCTTAGAGACAATAGTTGTTTTATCCTTGATGTTATGACTTGGCAAAAACAGCTAAGTCATTATTTTATTTTACTTTCTTTTCTTTTCTTTTCTTATTTGGACTTACTACACAAGAAAAGAGTATGGGAAAGTATTATATGATAATATTACATGTCACAGTTACATATTTAGAATATCACAAGGTCATATTACATTAAAAAATGATATTACATGATAAGTGTGGGAAAGTAGTGCACAGACCATATAGTAGTTGTATAAGTAGTATACAGAATCAAATGGGAACTCTATTGAGTTCTCCTTGTTAACTTAGACTTGGAGTGTGATTAAGTTATTTCAGACTAAGTCGCTATACTTGGTAGCTCAAAGTAGACACCATAGCTACCCTATCCAACCAAGAGATCTATATATTCTTAGAGAAAGAAAAAGCATTACCATTGCCATTGTTATTACCATCTATATCTTAGTAACAGTAACCCAAAAAGCTATGTGCTCCTACCCTATCCTGAGAAGAGCAACTGCTTGTTCTCATTACCAGTCTACAACAGCAGATGAATACATTGTTACATCAGCAAGGAGGAAGTAGAGTGGAGATAGAAAAGCCTTCTTTATTTAGAGAAAAGATAGAGGAAGTGAGCACATTCATCAATGTAGCTTAATTATATTTAAGTATAAAGATAACAAAAGAACCAGAAACAACAAAGATGGTCTGGGTGCTGTCTTATGTGCAGGAGGAAGTAGCAAAAGCATAGAAGAACAACTTGTTGGATGAACTATCAAAGGAGAAGTTAGGGGTAGAGACAGTAGAGAAGTTGCTTATGAAAATGAGAAATGAACTTGGAGAAACAGCAGAGGAACAAAAAATAGAGCAGCTGAGAACAGTTGAGCAAAGTGTACAGACTTAGGACTAAAGCTCTGACCCCAACTAGTAACAATTGAAAGAGAAGAACTCAATAGAATTCTCTATTGGATTTCTTCTACTACTTATACAAATATCCCATAGTCTGTGTACCTACTTCCTATGGTCACAAGACTATTACTAATAACTATATAGTTCTTATATAAGACTGTCCCATGCCATTTATATCTTTCTTGCATTATATTTCTAGAGGTTTTCTATCAAGTTGATAAATGCATAGGAGATGTTTTTCTTCTTTGGAGCCAACTCATAATACAAGAGAGGACCTATGATGAGTATGTTTAGAAGTTTAAGAAGGTAGTACAAGGAAATAGCTATAAAGAATGGCCTTTCATAGAGGAGTTCAAAAGAGGGTTGAATAGAGCAATTAGAAGAAGGCTAGCAGAAGTAGAAATTCCCCCTAGCACAATAGAGAAGTGGCAAGAAAGGTCAGTGAGATTAGACAAGAATTAGAGATAGAATAGAGTAAAAGAAAGGATGTTGGAGAGGAACATGGCATGTCTACAGAAAAATGTACAGTAGAGAAAAGGATTTGGTAGAGGATCATATAGAGAAAAAAAGGGACAAATTATGTAAAGAACAGGAGGTCAAAATCAGAGGGAAGAATATTAGAACAGAAGAAATCAGTATAGGGGAAATAAAACTAGACTAGAACCAATAGCAGTAGATAAAGAAGGAAAAAGGAAAAGATATCAAATCTGTTTCAATTGTGGAGAATTTGGACATATAGCCTGGGATTATAGGAGTAGAAGACAGGGAGTAGAAGACAGAGAGTCAGAGAGAAAAAGAGAATTGATCAGGGAGGTAAGTCATCAAAAGAGAATGAAGGTCAGTAAGCCCCTAGCTGCTCTCCTATAATAAGTACAATGTTTTGAAATGTGTAAAATTGAACAATGGATCAAGTATCCAAAACATTGAGGGAGTAAGAGATGTAAAAAGAACGATAAAACCACTAAGAGAAGTATGGATGCAAGTAGGGGTAGAAAAAATAGATATTTATGAAGGGGTATTTGTTAAAGCATTGTTGAATAGCAGAGCAATGGAGTTATTTACAAATAAAAAGTTTGTGAAGAAGTGGAGATTTAAAAAGGAGAAATTGACAAGACCAATCTAGATTAGAAATGTAGATGGAACAGATAATAGTAGAGGAATGGTGATGCATAAGATAGAATGCAACTTGTATTACAAGAGGTATGTGGAACAAGTAAAGATAGATGTATATGATCTGGGAAGAATAAAGGTAATCTTAGAGATGCCATAGCTAGCAGCACATAACCCCAAAATCAACTGGGAAAAGGGAGAGATAAAAATGATGAGATGCTCACCCCTGTAAAGAAAAAACTGGGAAATAGGGAAAAGCAAAGGAAAGAAGCAAGTGAGAAGAGAAGAAAAGCCAAACAAGAAAGTTATGAGGAAATTAGTGCCAAAAAGATTTTGGAAGTGAAAGAAAGTATTCAGAAAAACAGAGTCAGAGCAAGTGCCAGTGCAAAAGGCCTAGGACCATGTAATTGAGTTAAAGAAGGGATTTGTACCAAGGAAGAGAAAAGTATATGTACTATCAAGAAAAGAGTAGGAGAAGGTATAGGTATTTATAGAAGATCAGCTATATAAAGAGTACATCCAACCATTAAAGTCACCACAGATATCTCTAGTCTATTTTGTGGCCAAAAAGGATGGAAAACAGTGAATGGTATAGAACTATAGGCACATAAACCAGTAGATAATAAAAAATAGCTATCTGTTACCACTAATCACCAATATCTTAGATGAAGTGAGAAGTAAGAAAGTATTCATAAAGTTGGATTTGAGGTGAGGATATAACAATATCAGAATCAAGGAAGGAGATGAATGGAAAGCAGTCTTTACAATACATATAGGAGCATATGAGCCCACAGTTATATACTTTAGACTCACTAACTCCTCTACTATTACAAATGGCCACTTACTGATTTGTGATTTGATGATTTAATAATCAAAAGGCTCAAAAAAGCAAAGTTTAGACAGTAGCAAAAGATGTTGTTAAGTCTAAGGTTTATTCTCAGACATACAATTCTTAAATATATGATTATAGTGGTCTGTGCACCAGAACAGCCTACCATATGATCATTACCTATTGTTCTACATATAGGAGTGCTATTGTTCTTGAAATAGAGATAACCTAACTATCTTAAGGCAGTCCTTTATTCTATTCAAGGACAGATGATGATCTATGAATAAAGATCAGTTGTCACATGCAAATATTAAGGACCTTGTATCTCCATGGGATCTTATCACCTTGGAATCTATTTATAGCTGAAAGAAGCGCATTGAAGAGAGCTTCACGATGGTCATTGAAGCAAATGATTATGTTAAGCAGTTCCTGAGATATCAGTAATTTAGTATCTGGTGACTTAGTGATCACTGACTGATCTGCTGATAACTTGGTGAATACTAATTGCTTTGAGATGTTTTTGATACCATTTGAAAGGTCTTCTTAAAGGCTTTTGGTGGCCATTTAGATCATTGAAATCAGTCAAGTATTTCTAGAGTTATAGTCTGAATGAAGTTTGTGGTATCTACTACCTTTCAAACTATGATAAACAATCTCTTCCAAGATATGATCAACCAAGAAACCACTGCAACCTTCATTGATGATATTATTGTGGCAACAGAGACAAAAGAGGGGTATGATGAGATAGTGGAGGAAGTGTTAAAGTGGTTGAAAGAAAATGACCTATTTGTAAAACTAGAAAAGTGCAAGTGGAAAGTTAGAGAGATAGAGTTCTTAGAGATGGTGATTAGACTGAAGGGAGTAGAAATGCAGAAGGAAAAGGTAAAAGAGGTATTGAACTAGCTAGTTCCTCAAAATGTAAAAGAAATGCAGAAATTTCTAGGATTAGCCAACTATTACTGGCAATTTATCAAGGATTTTGCTAGAGTAGCAGCACCTTTATATCTATTAGTAAAAAAAGAAGAAAAGTGAAAGTGGGAAAAGGAACAGGAGGAAGTGTTCCAGGGCATAAAAAAAGTATTTACATCAGAACCAGTACTAGCAATACTAGGTCTGGACAGATAAATGTAGGTGAAAGCTGATGCATCTGACTATGCAATAGAAGGGGTATTATTGGTGAAATATAAGGATGGAAAATGGAGACCAGTAGCATTCATATTTAAGTCAATAAATCTAACTGAAAGAAACTATGAAATTCATGACAAAGAAATACTAGCAGTAATCAGGTGCTTAGAAGCATGGAGACACTACTTGGAAGAGGTAAAAGTGCAGTTTGAAATATAAATAGACCATAAGAACTTGCAGTACTTTATAACTAGTCAAAAGCTAAACTACAGACAAGCTAAATAAGTACTATACTTATCTAGGTTTGATTTTGTACTTAAGCATGTACTAGGAAAGAGTATAGAAAAGACAGATGGGTTAAGCAAGAGACCTGACTAGTAAGAAGAAGTAAAGAATAACAATGAGGATAGAACATTGATAAAGCCTGAGTAGGTACAAAAAGAAGTAAGGTGGGGAAAAAAGATGTTGATTGAGGAGGAAAACTTAAAGAAAAAAATAAGAAAAGCATAGAAGAGGAACAAAAGAGTAGTCAAGACAGTAGAGGAACTAAAGCAGTCAAGGATAAAAATATTTAAAGACGAGAAGTGGTCAATTGAGGAAGAACTAGTACTAAAGAAAGATTGAATCTATGTACCTAAAGAAAAAGGGCTGAGAATAGAAATAATATGACTATTCTACAATATACCAGTAGAAGGGTATGGAAAAAGGTAGAAAATGGCAGAATTGGTAGGAAGAAATTATTGGTGGCCAGAAATAACAAAGGAAGTAGGAAAATATATAGATGGATATGATGTATATCAAAGGAACAAGAATTGTACAGAAGCTCTAGCAGGAAAGCTGATACCAAATATGATCCCAGAGAAACCATAGAGCCATATTAGTGCAGACTTTATCACCAAGCTACCACTAGCCCAGGGATATGATACAATATTAGTAGTATATAACCAATTTACAAAAATAGCCTATTTCATTACTACTACAGAAAAAACATCAGTAGAAAGGTTAACAAGATTGTTCTGAGACCAAGTATGGCAGCCTCATGGACTACCAGAGAGTATTATATTGGATAGAAAGCCTCAGTTTGTAGCAGAAGTAATGAAAGAGTTGAATAAGATATTGGAAATTGAGACAAAATTGTCAATAGCTTATTATCTGCAAACAGATGGACAAATGGAAAGAGTAAACCAAGAACTGGAACAGTACCTCTGTATATTTATTGATCATAGGCAAGAGTAATGGCCAGAGTAGTTAAGAACAGTAGAATTTGCTTATAACAATAAAATCCACTTAGTGACGAAGATTTCATCTTTTAGAGCAAACTATAAACAAAATCCATATCACAAATAGCCACTTACTGATTTGTAAGTTGATGATTTAAGAATCAAAAGGCTCAAAAAAGCAAAGTTTAGACAGTAGTAAAAGATATTATTAAGTCTAAGGTTTATTCTCAGATATACAGTACTTATACATAATTGTGGTGGTCTGTGTACCAGAACAGACTACTACATGATTATTACCTATTGTTCTATATATAGGAGTGCTATTGTTCTTGAAATAGAAATAACCTAACTGTCTTAGGATAGTTCTTTGTTCTATTTAAGAACAGATGATAATCTATAGGTAAAGATTAATATTATGTACAAATATTGAGGATCTTGTATCTCCATTAGATCTTATTGCCTCTGGTTCTATTTATGGCTGAAAGAAGCACATTGAAAAAAGCTTTATGATAGTCATGAAAGCAAACAATTATGTTAAGCGATTTCCAAGATATCAGTGATTTAGTATCTGGTAACTTAGTGATCACTGACTGATCTGCTGATAACTTGGTGAATACTAATTGCCTTGAGATGTTTTTGGTACTGTTTGAAAGGTCTTCTTAAGGGCTTTTAGTAACCATTTAGATTGTTGAAATCAGTCAAGTATTTACAAAGTTATAGTCTGAATGAAGTTTGTGACATATATTCTGGTGTCTATTTATATACTGAGGTTTCTCCTGGAGTTACTTTGCTTCAGTTGCCCTTACAAGGAGATGATGGAGGTAACTTCTTGTTTTTCCCCTTTGTACCCCTAAAGTATATATCAGGATTACAAATCATAGAATCAACAATTAAGAAAACAAAAGAAATATTCCAACAACCCATTATGGTAGAGAGTGAAATAATAAAGCAGGATCCTCTTCTGATTATACAGCTAGTATTTTCTATCCTTTCTAACTTTTCTACCCAGTCATCTCTTATGTCTATCTATTGAATCCAATCTTTGAGTATAGCTCAAGAAGTCTTGAAGCTAGTATAAGTGGCCTGCTCTTGAGGTTGGTATCTTTATTGATCTTCTTAGTTCTAACTTCCTTGACCTCTCTATCTTGTTCTCCAATACTTCTGATCTTCTTTCTTAGTCCCAGATGTCCTCTTTTTCCCAGATACCCTAATGGTATTGTCTTTGAGAGAACTGTTTTGGTATTTCTAATTATAATGGCTATTAAAAATAATTGCCAAGGTCTGATAGTAACTGTTATGAGATGACTCCTAGAAAGGAAAATATTTCTTGCATATTTATTAACTTGATAGAAAACATCCAAGAATACAATGCAAAAAAGATATAAATAGTATGGGAAGGATTATATAAGATATAGATAGTTCTTAGTAAGGGTCATATGATTGTGGGAGGTAGATGCATAGACCACCTAATATTTGTATGAGTATCTAGAGAAATCCAATAAGGAACTCTATTGAGTTCTTCCTGAACAACTACCTCAGTTGAGCTCTAAGTCCTTATGACTTTATGCTAACAGTAACTCTAAAGCCTAATCCATCAAGTAAAATGGCTGCCAAGCTATAATATTATTCTACCAGAGAAAACTAGCTTCTCTAAGGTTTGGGTTGTTTTTGAGAGCACTTCTAGAGGGGATTTCTGGGTTGTGTCTAATATAGAATAGCTGGACAGGCTCTATGAGGTTGGTATAGTAGTGGTCACAGCCACTATTCTATTACTTGAGTGGTGTATATGAGTCTAAGGCTGGAGGTCTAGTAGTTATAATCAAAGAGTCACTTTTACTACTCGAGCTGAGTTATAGTGTAATTTCATTGACAAATATCATGTATTTTGTTTAAAAAAACTGCCCAGCATGACAATGTTATGAATTTTTCTAGCACTTACTGCATTTTTGGACCTTAAACTTCATTAAGTTGACATTGCTGGAGCATATCTTTAAGGGAATTTAGATAAAGAAATCTATATAAAGGTACCTGATGGACTTGCTAAGAAATATGGGAATAATCAAAAATTTTGGAGGCTTAAGAAAGCACTATATAGGTTGAAACAAATAGGTTGATAGTAGAAGAAATGCTTATATCAGGTGATGACTAAGCTTGGCTTCACTCATGCAATGGCCAATGACTATCTTTATATCCTCTGGAAGTATGGTAAAATTATTCTGATGGTCTTGATCTATGTTGACAATATAGCTATCACTGGAAAAGGAATATCTGGGATTACTTTATTCAAGTGGAATTTGTCAAAGGATTTTGAAATAACAGATCTAGGTGAATTGAAGTTTATACTTGGTATCTTGATCACTCAAGATCACTTCAATCATCTTATCTTTCTTAATCAGTCTACTTACATCATACAAGTTCTTATAAGGTTTGGAATACTTGACACAAAGCCTGTCTCCACCCCCTTGGCCATCAAATATGGTTTATCTATATCCTAGTTTCCATCTTCTGAAGCTGAACTAAATAAGTACTCAAGTTTCTCCAGAGGCATTCACTATCTATCATTGGTTGGCTTATTATTATATGCTACTCAAACTTACCCAGACATCCAATTCTCTGCCAACCCCATTACTCAGTTCAGTGGAAATCCTGGTATTCCTCATCTTGAAGCTACAAAATGTATTCTTTGCTATCTAAAGAGTACTCAGGATTTTTCTCTAGTTTTAGGACATCATAGAAGAGAAGCTGTTGATGTTGTTGGTTGAACTAACTCAGATTGGGCTGGTGATGTTGATACAAGGCAATTAGTAGAAGGTTTTGTTTTTGATGTAGCTGGAGGATGTGTCTCTTGGTCTTTGAAAAAACAGGTATCTGTTGCTACCTCCTTAGTTGAAGCTGAATATGTAGCATTAGCAAATACAACAAAGGAGGCAGTATGGCTTTAAACACTTCTTAAAGAAGTCAGTTACCCTCAAGCTCAAGCTACCATAGTGCATGCTGATAACCAGGGTACAATGGCCCTTGCCTGAAATCCTATTTCTTACTCTAGAGCAAAGCACATCAATATTTGCTTCTATTTTATTTGAGAACACATCAACAAGAATGAAATAAAATTACACTGTATCCCTACCCATCAAATGGTTGCCAACATCCTCACCAAAGCTCTACCTTGCAAGGCATTCAAAAAATTTCATGAAGCTCTTGGAGTTGTTAAGGTCTCTCATTGAGTGGGAGTATTGAAGGGTGCAACTCGAGACCAGTTTTGGTATTTCTTCAATAGCCAGGACCATA
>Ga0154004_1000499_pt1 | contig 10687 bp, 14 predicted proteins | sample TSFL088MetaG_FD_104727 | JGI IMG/M metagenome (GOLD analysis project Ga0154004, IMG submission 104727) | Attine ant fungus gardens microbial communities from Florida, USA - TSFL088 MetaG | ecosystem: Host-associated > Fungi > Mycelium > Unclassified | place: USA: Florida, Lake Talquin State... | reverse complement strand
TCCTTGACCAATCACCTGTGTTCCTTCAAACATGTCCCAAATATTAGAATATCATCTAAATATACCATTACTAGTCATATGCAAATCAAGTCTCCCAATATGTCATTCATCATGCTTTGGAAGGTTGCTGGTATATTAGAAAAACCAAAATACATGATGGTTGCCTCAAAAAGGTCTTGCCTTGTAATAAATTCTGTCTTCCATTAATCCCCTTCTTTGATGCAAACATTGTTGTATCCCCATCTCAAGTCAATTTTGGTAAAGATTGAGACTTTGCTGAGTGATTCAATCAAGTCAGCTATTCTAGGAATTGAATAGCAATTTTTGATGGTAATTCCATTGAGGGCTCTATAGTCTATGACAGGTCATAAGCTTTCATTGTACTTCTTTACAAAGAAGAATGGAGCTGCTATCAGGCTAGTAGATGGTTGGATATATCCCTTTCTGAGTTCCTCATCGATCCATATGTCAAGAGAGTTTATTTCTGCTAGAGAGAGCAGATAGACCTTGGCTGGTTTGGGAAACATTGTACCTTCTACAAAGTCAATCATATGGTCATATAGTTTCTATATTGGCATTCTCTCTGACTTATTCTTTGAAAACACATTCCCATACTCATGTAGCCACTCTGGCATATAAGCCTTCCAGGTCTTTGTGTCTTCACAATCTGAGTCTCTATATTAGTCTCGATTATTGAGTATAGCTGCAATCATTATCACCTGTTAATGACTGCCTGGGTCAGTTGTGTCTGCCCAGCTAAGAATATGGTTATTGAGGTCCTCATCTTCTATGTTGTCCAATGAGGGAGATCCACTGACATCCAGTTTGAGATGAAGTTCATTAGCTCCTGCTTCTACATCTCGTATTTTATAGGCTTTACTAGCACATATATCCAGGTACCTGGTAAACTTCCATTGACCTTTTTGCCAATCAATATTTGGATTATGCTTATACAAGTACAAATACCCAATTATTATCTCTTTATTCCCTAAGTTGGTGACAAAGAGGTATTGGGTCATTCTATGCGATCCAATTTCTATATAAGCTTGGACATACTCAGTTATATATTCTGCATTGTTGGGAGTGCCATCTACATTGATTACACAATATGGATTTGCCAGTTTATAAGTTACCAGGTTATTATTTTCCATGACAACTCTGTTGACGAAGTTCATAGTAGCTTCCAAATCAACTAAAGCTTCAGTCTGTACTTTCTTTCCATATATCCAAAGTATAACTGAAATTTTAAAGGAGGTAGTCTTGTTGTGCGCTATATTATTACAAGATTCCAGTACTACTTCCAACTTTTGCAAGCTAATGGAGGGTATACTTTTCTCTGACTGTAGATCACAGACATTATATTCTACAGTCCCAAGAGAAAATCCAATTTGGGTGTCCTCTTTCCCTTTCCACTTGGGGGAACAAGATCAGGGATTTCCTCAATTGACATGCTATTAATTTTGACGTTCTCAGAAGGGGAATCTGGGTTATCACTATCTTCCTCTAACTGTTACAAACTTCATTTAGACCATAACTCTGGGAATACTTGACTGATTTTGACAATCTAAGTGGCCATCAAAAGCCCTTAAGAAGACCTTTCTAATGGTACCAAAAACATCTCAAAGTGATCAGTATTTACCAAGTTATCAGCAGATCAGTCAGTGATTACTAAGTCACCAGACACTAAATCACTGATATATCAGGAACTGCTTAACATAATCATTTGCTTCAATGACTATTGTGAAGCTCTCTTTAATGCGCTTTTTTCAGCTATAAATAGATCCAGAGGCAATAAGATCCCATGGAGATACAAGGTCCTTAATGTTTGTACATAACACTGATCTTTGCCTATAGATTATCATCTGTCCTTGAATAGAACAAAGGACTGCCCTAAGATAGTTAGGTTATCTCTATTTCAAGAACAATAGCACTCCTATATGTAGAACAATAGGTAGTAATCATGTGGTAGGCTGTCCTTGTGCACAGACTACCACAATCATGTATTTAAGGACTGTATGTCTGAGGATAAACCTCAGACTTAAAAACATCTTTTGCTACTGTCTAAACTTTGCTTTTTTGAGCCTTTTAATTATCAAATCATCAACTCACAAATCAGTAAGTAGCCATTTGTGATATATCTTTAGACATATATATCTTTTCTTCTTTATATATTAGGCCATCTACTTCTCTCTACTCTTCATTTCATAACATCTTTACTCTAGTTTACTTCATTTCCTTAACTGTCTTGACCACCTCATCATCTTTTACTTTTGACTGTCTTACTTTTTCCAATAAGTCTACTCTTTCTAAGATAACCTCTACTTTCTTTGTTCTTTTAACTTCTAGCTATTCTGGCTTTACTAATGTCTCATCCTTATTGTCCCTTTCTACTCCTACCTCCTAATCTGGCCTTCTGCTCAAACTATCTGTCTTTCCCATTTTACTCTCAGAAATGTATTTTAGTGTAAAGTCAAATCTTGATAGGTAAAGTATCTATCATGCTTGTCTCCTATTCAACTTTTGTGCCTTTATGAAGTATTCCAAGTTCTTATGGTCAGTCCATATTTCAAACTTAGTTATTGTCCCTTCTAAGAAGTACCTCCATGTCTCTAAGCATTTAACTATAGCTAACATCTTCTTGTTGTATATTTCATAGTTGCACTCTGTGTCACTTAACAACTTAGAAATAAAAGCCACAGGTCTCCACAGTTTGTCAGTATATCTCATTGACAGTACTCTGCCCATTGCATAGTTTGAAGTATCTGCCTCCACTCTAAGCTTCTTATTTAAGTCTGGAGCTACTAGTACTAGTTTCATAGTGAAAATCTCTTTGAGCTCATCAAATACTTGTTCTTGCTCCTCTCTCCACTGTCACATTCTTCCTAGTCAGTAAGTTCATTGGTCTTGCTATTCTTGCAAAATCTTTTACAAATCTTCTGTAGTAATCAACAAGTTCCAAGAATTTTCTAACTTCTCTAACATTCTTTGGTGTTGGCCAACTCAGTACTCAATTTACTTTTTTTTTTTCCCTTTCTATTCCATTAGGTCCTATGACGACCTCTAAGAATCCAATTTTCCACACCTTCTGTACACACTTCTCTGGCTTCATATATAGATTGTTCTCTTCCAACCTCCTCAATACTTTATCTATAATTTCATTATGTCCTTCCTCTGTTTCTGTTCTGATCAACATATTATCTACAAATGCAGCAACCTTTCCTTTATTGATCAAGTCTCTCAGAATTTTATTTATCATTGCTTGAAATGTAGCTGGCAGATTTGTCATTCCAAAAAATATTACTGTTGGCTCAAAGAATTCTACATATATTGTAAATGCTCCCTTCTACTCATTCCCTTCTTTAATCCTCATATTATTGAACTCCCACTGTAAGTCTATTTTTGTAAATACTTTCTTACTCCCCATGTTGTCTATTAAATCCATAATTAATGGAAGTGGGTAATTGTTCTTCACTGTCTGGTTGTTTAGACTTCAATAGTCTATTACTATTCTCTTGCTCTCATTCTTCTTGCCTAGAAAGAAAACTAGTGATGTCTGAGAGGATTTTAAGGGTCTGATATATTCCTTTCTCAACTGATCATTCACAAAGTTCTGAACTTCTTCCCTCTCATCCTTGAACAAAGGGTAAATTCTTCTCTTTCATGGCTTAAATATCTCTTTGAGATCTATAGTATGATTTCAAATCTTCCTTGTTAGTATCCTTTCCAACTCTATCTTCCCAAATACTTTCTTCTACTTCAAAAATCTTCTTAGAACTATTTCCTCAATTTTCCTATGGTCTCTCTCAATCTCCTTCTCTTTTCCCCAATCCTCTTTGTCATCTACTGCTCATCTTACAATTTTCTTCTCCTTTAGGGTGGCTATCCTTTTCCCTTTCTTTATTTTCCTGTCCTCTTTCTTCTTTGTATTTCTTCCACATAGTAGTAGACATTTTGTCATCTTGACTTCCTCTGTTTCCTAATTAATCTCTGGATTGTGTGCCTGCAACCATGGTATTCCCAATATTATATTTGTCTTTTCTAGGTCACATATATCCATTCTCATCCTTTCCATATGGTTTTTGTAATATACATTCACTTCTACTTGATATGTAATTGCTCCTCCACTGTTATGTATCCTATCTATATTCTTGACTGTTAGTAGTTTTTCTAGTTTCTGTAGTCTAAAACCATGTTTAGCTGCTATCTTTCTATCTATAAACACTCCTGTGGCTCCACTGTCTAGGAGTGCTTTTACTGTTGTCCCTTTATGGATGTTTATCTTCTCTACTCCAATATTCAACCACATCTTTCTTAACATTTTGAACATCCTCCTCAAGTCTCTCTGTTCACCCCTCTTTCTTACTGCACCTTTTGAAAGCTCTGTCTATGCACCACCTTGCTGTACTTTTCCTTTTGTGGAATATGCCACTTCTCCCCAGTTCTACTACTCTTTTTTTCTTCCTACCCTATATTCTGGGCATAAGATCCTTCTTCTTTCCCATTTTGATACCTTTCTCACAATTGCATCCCTTCTTCTACACTTTACACACTCCACTCTCATCATTTCTCCTCTTTTTGCTTCTTCTTTTCTCCAGTTCTATGCTTCTTGGTATGAGCCACACTATATATTTCTTACTTGTCTCTCAAGGAGGAATCCTTGTCCTTGATTTTTGTAGGTCTGTACTCTCTTGCCTTTATATTCTCCACAGTCTATATATATTGCTACTATCTCCTTTGTAATCTATCCTCACTCAAGTAAGAGTGCACCTTCTGGAGGTATATTCCACTTCTCATAATATTCCTGTATCTTTTCCTATATGGAACATACTAGCCTTCTCTTCTACTATGCCTTTTGTGGCCTGGTCATATATGCTGTTTCTTTCTCTCTTCTTTTCTTCCTTTTAACCTCAATATTTGGACACTCCCACTTGTAGTGTCCCACTCCCCAACACCTAAAACATTGTACTCCCTCTTCAACTGTCTTCTATCTTTTCACTGTCACTTCTTCTTTCACTTCACATTGCATCATCCTACTTGCTATCATCTCAAATTTATTCTGGGAAATTGGTTTCCCTTTTGTCTTCTTCTTCCTATTTCTGCAGTTGTGGGCTAGGTGCCCAAACTTTCTATACTTCCAACATACTCTTCCTTTTCTGCTTTCTATCTCTACCCTTAGTTTAGTGAGGGCATGCTGTTGGTTGAGCATCCTGCTCATGAGAGAGTTATATTGATCTAGAGACATGATGCTATATCTCCAGAAAAGTCAGATAAGAAAATAATCTTATTAATATTACATCTACTAAGATACAAGATCTTTACCCAGCTAGATACCTACTGCCCTACTTACTACTGCTCTAATACTATGGTTATACTATCATTTCAAGAAAAGGATCTCTAACCTAAATACCTTCTTAAGGATGTGATGTTACTCCTCTGCATATACAGCCCACAATAGGACTTTAGCACAAGGTTTATAAAGTAAAAAGGTACAAGTAGTCTACTGGCAACACCACTCAATTGGTAGGTCAGGTGTTATGAGAGCCCCAAACAGGAAAAGGTTTCCCACACATTTGAACACTTAATCCAAAACCTCAAAGTATACAATGGAGGAAGGATATAAATAGGGTGGGGACTTAGTAAGTCAAATCACATGACAAGGTCAGGTGATCATAGAACATTCTGGAAAGAACATGTGATCACGGGACTCTAGGGTACAGCCACTGTAGTAGTAGTATAAGTAGAGCTGCAATCCAATGAAGAACTCCATTGAGTTCTTCTTGAACATCCACCTAGGATGATTGCTAAGGACATTCACTGTCCATTGATAACATAAGAACTCAATATCACATACAAGCACTGTTCACCTCGAACCCTGCTCAAAATCACTTAAAGGAGCAGTTGGCTTCATACCAGTCCCGCGAGTGATTTCCTCTACCACTACTTACTCTCTTACCTTCCTTGCTAGTGGGCACAGCACTCACAAGCATCTTAGATAGTGGGCTCTAGCTATAAAGGAGACTTCTCAGTCAGTTAGGGACTGAGGGAGGAGACTGGGTACTAAGTCCAAGTATCTTGTTTAAGTCCTGACCTTGCAATTGGACATTGTTCATTACCCTCTTTTTGATATAAACTCCATGCTACATTCCATTGTGGACAGTATACACAGGAGATTAGTGGTTATTCCTTAGGAAGCCACTTAGCTTAGGGGTCTTCTTCTTAGGAGCAATTGTATACCAAATTTGATTGAGGCAGTAGTCAGTAAGGCAATAGGAGTCCAGATAGGTGAAGATTGTGTACCCTGTTGAACATAGGCCTTAGTTAGCAACCTTGGATCAGGAATCATCAGAGTACAAATCATCAACCCCCCCATCACCATCACCACCACCACCATCCTACAACATGTTTCGGCAACAATAATAGGGGGAAATTCCCTTAGCATCCACCCCCCGCTAAACCAGAGAGGAACAACTTCTTACCATGATTGCAACCCTGCAACAGCAGGTCAATACCATGCTCCTCTAGCAGCAAGGGAGCAGAGTAGAGGTTGTAAGGCCTTAAGTCTTTAGTGGAAAGATGGAGGAGGTAAGCGTGTTTGTGAACGTGGCTCAATTATATATCAGAATGAAGATGACAGAGGAGATAGCAGCAACCCAGGTGGCCTGGGTATTATTGTATGTGCAGGGGGGAATAGCAGAGGCATGGAAGGATAATTTATTGGATGAATTGGCAAAAGGAGAATCAGAGGTAGAGTCAGCAGAGCAGTTGTTTGCAAAAATAAAGAACGACTTTGGAGAGACATTAGAGGAAGAAAGGAAGATAGAACAGCTGAGGACAATCAAACAAGGGGAGAGGACCTGTGACAAATATGTGCAGGAATTCAAAAAGGTCGCCAGGGGGAGTGGCTATGAGGGAAGACCCCTCATCAAAGAATTTAAACAAGGATTGAACGGGGCCATCAGAAGGAAGTTGGCTGAAGCAGAAGAACCACCAACCACCATTGGAGAGTGGCAGGAAAGAGCAGTGAAACTAGACAGAAACCAAAGGCAGAGCAGGGCAGAAGAGAGAGTATTGGGGAGAAATATAGCGCGCCCAGGGAGAAATGCACAGCCAAGAGAAGGAAGATCATATGGGGGAAGAGGGGGACAAATAATGTGAAGAACAGGAGAAGGGTACAGAGGAGGAAGAGGAGGAAATATATCTAATAGAGGAGGAGCTCAAATGGGTCCAAGGAGAGACCCCAATGCAATGGATGTGGACAGAGGAAGGGGAGGAGACATAATGTGCTATGTGTATGGAAAGTGGGGCCATATGGCCAAAAACTGCTGGGAAAGACATAGGGGAAGAGTAGTAGAAACACCACAGGAGTCAGCAAAAGAAAATGGAGGACAGTAAGCTCTTGGCTGGCCTCCAATAATATATACAGTATATTGCGCCCAGAAAAACTGGGCAATAAATTGAACTCCATCAATACAACTGAGAGAGTAAGAGACATACGATGCACACTACAACTATTAAGGGAAGTCTGGTTGAAAGTAGGGTTAGAGAAGTTGGAAAGTCATGAAGGAATAGTAGTGAAGGCGTTGTTGGATAGCAGGGTGACAGGTCTGTTCATGGACATAACCTTTGCAAAGGAAAAGGGGTTTAAAATGGAAAAGTTGAAAAAACCCCTCTTAGTTAGGAATGTGGATGGAACAGCAAATACAGGGGAGGCTATAATGTACCAGGTCGAGTACAATATATTCTTTAAGGAACATATAGAAAGAGCCAGAATAGATGTGTGCAACTTAGAGAAGACAGAGTTAATACTAGGAATGCCGTGGCTAGCAGCCCACAATCCAGAAATAGATTGGGAGAAAGGAGAAGTGAAGATGACGTGTTGCCTACCTATATGTGGAAGAAGAAAGCAAGAAGTGAAGGAGAAGAAAGTAAGAAAGATGGAAAAGGATAAGGACGAGGAAGTGTTAAAAAAGCTAGTACCCAGGAGATTTTGGAAGTGGAAAAAAGTATTTGGAAAAAAGGAGTCAAAAAGGATGCTAGTATGAAAGATCTGTGACCATACCATAGAATTAAAAGAGGGATTTACGCCAAGAAAGGGGAAAGTATACTCACTATCAAGAGAGGAAAGAGAGGAAGTACAGACATTTGTGGAAGACCAGTTGAGGAAAGGATATATCCAACCCTCCAAGTCACCCCAGACATCGCCAGTACACTTTGTGGCAAAAAAGGATAGCACACAAAGAATGGTACAAGACTATCGACACATAAACCAGTGGACAATAAAAAATGGATACCCTTTACCCCTCATTGCAGATATATTGGATGGAGTAGGAAAGAGAAAGGTGTTTACGAAGTTGGATTTGAGATGGGGTCACAATAATGTTAGAATCAAGGAAGGAGACAAATGGAAGGCAGCATTCATGACACACATTGGAGCATATGAACCTACAGTTATGTATTTTGGGTTGACAAACTCCTCCACCACCTTCCAAGCAATGATGAACAACCTGTTCAGGGACCTCATAAACCAAGGGGACATAGCGACCTTGATTGACAACATTTTAGTAGCTACAGATACGGAAGAGGGACATAATAAGTTGGTGGAGGAAGTACTAAGGAGATTGGAAGAGAACGACCTGTTTGTGAAACCAGAGAAATACAAATGGAAAGTAAGAGAAGTAGAGTTCCTGGGAGTAGTAATTGGTCCAAAAGGAGTGGAGATGCAAAAGGAGAAGGTAAAAGGAGTCCTGAACTGGCCAGCACCTAGGAACGTCAAAGAAGTACAAAAATTCCTAGGCCTCGCCAATTACTACAGGAGGTTTATAAAGGACTTTGCTAGGATAGCGGCACCACTACACATGCTAGTCAGAAAGGAGCAAAAGTGGAAGTGGGAGAAGGAATAGGAGGAAGCGTTTGAAAAACTTAAGGTAGGGTTTACCACAGAGCCTGTTCTGGCCATCCCGGACATCAATAGGGAAATAAGAGTGGAAGCAGATGCCTCAGACTATGTGACAGGAGGAGTGTTGTCGACAAAGTGTGAAGATAGGAAGTGGAGGCTAGTGGCCTTCATCTCTAAATTACTGAATACTACAGAGTGAAATTATGAAATTCACGATAAAGAGATGCTGGCAGTTATAAGGTGCCTAGAAGCATGGAGGCACTACTTAGAGGGAGTGAAACTTGAATTTGAAATCTGGACAGACCATAAGAACCTCTAGTATTTTATGATGAGTCAAAAATTAAACCGTAAACAAGCAAGATGGGCCCTATATCTATCACGATTTAATTTCATGTTAAAACACATTCCAGGGAAGAGCATGGGGAAGGCAGATGGATTAAGCAGAATACCAGACTGGCAGGAGGGAGTGGAAAGAGATAACAAAGACCAGAAGCTGATAAAACCAGAGTGGATTAGGGGGATAGAAATGTTGATAGAGGAAGAAAACCTAAGAAAAAGAATCAAAAAGGCACAGGAAGGGGATAAGAAGATAGTAAAAGCAGTAGAGGAGTTAAAAAGGGCAGGAATAAAAATGCTGAAAGATGAAGAGTGGAAAATCGAGGATGGGATAGTATTAAAGGAAGGAAGAATATACGTGCTGGAAGGAGACCTCAGGAGAGAAATAATACAACTACACCATGACACTCCAGTAGAAGGGCATAGGGGGAGGTGGAAGACGGCAGAGTTGATTGTCAGGAATTACTGGTGGCCAGGAATAACAAAGGAGGTGGGAAGATATGTGGATAGATGTGATGTGTGTCAAAGATACAAGAATCAAAGCAAAGCGCCAGCAGGAAAACTAATGCCCAATGCAATCCCAGAAAAGCCATGGAGCCACATATCGGCAGACTTTATCACCAAACTGCCACTAGCCCAGGGATATGACGCAATCTTAGTAGTATGCGACTGTTTTAGCAAAATGGCACATTTTATAGCAACAATGGAGAAGACGTCAGTGGAAGGACTTGCAAAGCTGTTTCGGGACCACATATGGAAATTGCATGGACTTCTAGAGAGCATTATATTAGACAGGGGAGTGCAGTTTGTGGCGAGAATGATGAAGGAGCTGAATAACTTGCTGGGAATCTAGACAAAGCTCTCAACAGCCTATCACCCTCAAACAGATGGGCAAACAGAGAGGATAAACCAGAAGTTAGAGCAATATCTAAGGGTCTTCATTGATCATAGACAAGAGCAGTGGCCGGATTGGTTAGGAACGGCGGAGTTCGCGTATAACAACAAAATCCATGTGGCTACAAAAACATTGCCATTCAAAGCAAACTACAGTCAAGACCTGAGGATGGGATTTGAGGGAAGAAGAAAGGGGAAGTATAAAGCAGTGGGAAAATTCATAGAAAAAATGAAGAAAATTCAGGAGGAAGCCAAAGTAGCATTAGGAAAAGCGCAGGAGGAAATGAAAAGGTTTGGAGACAGGAGACAAGGAAAGGAAGAAGAGTACAAAGTGGGGGACTTAGTGCTGCTAAGTACGAAGGACCTAAAATGGCAGATGAAAGGAAAAAGGTCAGAAAAGCTGACCGAATGCTTTGTGGGCCCCTACAAAGTAAAGGGAATTGTCTCAAGTAATGCAATAGAATTAGAACTGCCTAATTCTATCAAAATACATCCTGTAGTTAACGTAAGTAGAGTATGACTCTATAAATCACAGGTAAAGGAACAGAAGAAGATACTACC
>Ga0154004_1000487_pt1 | contig 10855 bp, 11 predicted proteins | sample TSFL088MetaG_FD_104727 | JGI IMG/M metagenome (GOLD analysis project Ga0154004, IMG submission 104727) | Attine ant fungus gardens microbial communities from Florida, USA - TSFL088 MetaG | ecosystem: Host-associated > Fungi > Mycelium > Unclassified | place: USA: Florida, Lake Talquin State... | reverse complement strand
TAAAGATCAGTGTTATGTGAAAACATTAAGGACCTTGTATCTCCATGGGATGTTATTGCCTTGGGTTCTATTCATGGCCAAAAGAAGTGCATTGAAGAAAGCTTCACAATGGTCATTGAAGCAAATGATTATGTTAAGTGGTTCCTGAGATATCAGCAATTTAGTGTCTGGTAACTTGATGATTACCAACTGATCTGCTGATAACTCAGTGAATACTGATTGCTTTGAGACATTTCTGGTACCATTTGAAAGGTCTTCCTAAGGGCTTTTGGTAACCATTTATATTGTCAAAATCAGTTGAGTATTCCCAGAGTTATGGTCTGAATGAAGTTTGTGACACTACCACTTCTCTACTGCTTCTCTACTGCACCCCTACCACACCCCTACCACATGTGGTACTGCACTGCATTTTGTTACATAATGTCATATTATATCACATATTCTTACACAATATTAATTTTAATAACAGTATTATACAACTAGAATTCTTGAGTAAAGATTGATTTTTGAGTTATTGTCATATACCAAATTTTCAGTTATATTTTATTATTTCTTTTATTTTATTTTCTTTATTATTTATCTCCTAAAATAATTACTCCTAGCTATGTAGGAGTATCATGGTGCAGACTGGATCTCTCCTATTCCAGTTATAGTATATATATGGAGTAGATACATAGTAGCAACCCAGTCTGTGTAAGGGGATGGCTGTCACTCTAGGACTGGGTTTAGCTGAGTATTTGGTTCACATACACCTAGCTCATCTTATCTCTGATGCCTCTCCATCTGCTCCCTTACCCTTCTATCTATATGTTACTCCAATCATTCTATTTAACTTAGATAGAAAGTGCTATTATTAGACTGTAGCTCAAATGACTGTGCACAGACCCTCTTCTATAGTATATATAGAAGCTTGTATAGGTAAATTTACCTTTACTTGAATATTACACTAGCTTCCAGGACCCTCATCTAGCTTATTAAGCAATGTCTCTGAGTGTTTCCCTTACAGTCTTGTAGTGACTTAGCCTGAGATAACTTAATCACCCTCCAAGTCTGAGTTAACAAGGAGAACTCAATAGAGTTCCCATTTAATTGCTATATACTACTTATATACATTCTGTATTTACTTCTATTTATAAAGTCCTATGTATCTCTTTTGAGTCATTTTCTCTCATGTCTGTTGATTTCCTAATTAAATGAAAAGAAAAAGAAAAAGAAAATAAATAATAACTTAGCTATTTGGCTATGTTATGATACCACCCCCCTCTCAAGATTCCTCATCCCAAGGATTTTTACAACTCATAGTAGGGATTGCAGATGTTCTCCATTTCATTGTTATCTTCTTCTGCCCACTCCTTGATTCCCAGGTTTTCCTGTTCAATTTTCTCCTCCTCTTCCTTTATTGTTTCTATTATTTTTTGTTCCCTTGCTTTTTCTCCTTTCCATCTTCTCTAATTTCTTTCCAATATTGTCCAGTATTCCTCATTATATCTTTTATCTAACCATCCAAATAATTTTCTCACTGTGAACCTTCCTGGTAACTCTCCTCTCCTGAATATCCCTTCTTCTCTCTCCTGTCTCCTAATATCTTCCATATCTCACTGGTATTCTTTCTCAAATTCTTTGACTACTTCTTTTGCATTCCCCAAATTTTCCTTCTCTTCCCAAGTGTTTGATTCAGCTGTAAATCCTTTCCACCATACCAAATACTTGTCCTTTCTCTTATTTGTCACTTGTTCAGGATTCTCTCAACCTCCTATTCTTCCTCTCCCTCAATTATGACTGGAGTTGGTTGTTCTCTTCTTTGTCCCTCTACTTGGCCTATATATTGTTGTATCCTACTAACATTAACTACCAGATGTATTTTAATTGTAGCTGGTAGTTCTAATTCTACTGCATTCAGTAATACTATTCTTTTGATTTTGTAAGGCCCTACAAACCTCTCCATCAACTTTTCTGTTCTTCTACCAACTATCTGGTACTTTAAATCCTTGGTATTAAGCATTACCAAGTCCCCCACTTTGTACTTGTCAGCTTCTTCTCTTTTTCTGTCCACATACTTTTTTATCTCTTCTTGTACTTTCCCTAGTGCTACTTTTGCTTCCTCCTGAATTTCTCTCATCTTTGTTGTAAATTTTTCTGCACCCTCATATTTCCCTTTCTTCCTCATTTCAAACCCCATTCTAGGATCTTGTCTGTAATTTGCTTTGAAGGGTGATGTTTTTGTACTAGAATATATCTTGTTGTTGTATATAAACTCTGCTGTTCCCAACCAATTGGGCCACTGTTCTTGTCTGTGGTCTATGAATATCCTTAAGTACTGTTCCAATTCTTGGTTGACTCTCTCTGTTTGCCCATCTGTTTGAGGGTGGAATGCTGTTGACAATTTACTTTTAATCTCTAACATCTGATTTAACTCTCTTATCATTTCTGCTGCGAGCTGTAGTCCTTTGTCCAAAATTATACTTTTAGATAATCCATGCAACTTTCACACATTGTCTCTGAATAGCCTAGCTAGTCCTTCTGCTGATATCTTCTCTGTAGTAGGAATGAAGTGGACTATTTTTGTTAGCCTATCTACTACTACTAAGATTGAGTCATATCCCTGGGCTAGCAGCAACTTAGTGATAAAGTCTGCTGAAATGTATGTCCAAGGTCTTTCCAAGATTGAATTGGGCATTAACTTGCCTGCTGGCTGCTTTGTGCAGTTTTTATTTCTTTGGTAGAAATTGCATCCTTCCACATATTACTTTATCTCCTTGGTTACTCCTGGCCACCAAAAATTGTGGGTGACCAACTCCACCATTTTCCACTGCCCCCTATGTTGTTATGAGACAACCAAGAAGGAAACTATTTCTCATGCATTCATCAACTTGATAGGAAACATCCAAGAATACAATATGGGAAAGATATAAATAGTGTGGGGAGGATTATGTAAGATATGTATAGTTCTTAGTAAGGGTCATGTGATTACAGGAGATAGGTGCACAGACCATCTAATATTTGTATAAGTACCTAGAGGAATCTAACAAGGAACTCTATTGAGTTCTTTCTAAACAACCACCTTGGTTGAGCTCTAAGTCCTTATGACTTCACACTAACACATGTCCTCCTACTGGCATGTCATGGTGTAGCCTAATAATTTCCACCCTCAACTTATCATCTTTAGGTACATATACCTTTTCTTCTTTGTATATGATGCCATCTACTTCTCTCTACTCCTCATTTCTCAACATTTTTACTCCTGCTCACTTCATTTCTTCAACTGCCTTTACTACCTCATCATCTTTTATCTTTGACTATCTTATTTCCTCTAACAAATCTACTCCCTCTATGATAATTTCCATCTTTTCTATCCTTCTTACTTCTAGCCATTCTGGCTTTACCAACATCTCATTTTTATTGTCTCTTTCTACTCCTACTTTCCAATCTGGCTTTCTGCTCAGACTATCTGCCTTTCCTATTCTGCTTCCTGGAACATGTTTTAATATAAAGTCAAACCTTGACAGATACAATGTCTATCTTGCTTGTCTATGGTTTAACTTCTGTGCCTTCATGAAGTATTCAAGATTTTTATGATCTGTCCAGATCTCAAACTTCACTGTCATCCCTTCTAGGAAGTGCCTCTATGCTTCTAAGCATCTAACTATGGCTAGTATTTCCTTATCATATATCTTATAGTTTCTCTCCATGTCACTTAGAGATTTTGAAATAAAAGCCACTGGTCTCTACAATTCATCAGAGCACTTTATTAACAATACTCTTCTAGTTGCATAGTTTGAAGTGTTTGCCTCTACCCTGAATTCCTTGTCTAAATCTGGGGCTGCTAACACTGGCTTTGTTGTAAAGATTCTTTTGAGTTCATCAAATGCTTTCTACTGCTCCTGCCCCCACTGTCACTTTACATCCTTTCTTGTCAACATGTTCATTGGCCTAGCTACTTGAGCAAAGTCTTTGATAAACCTTCTATAATAATTTGCAAGGCCTAGAAAATTTCTAATGTCTTTCATATTCTTTGGCTCTGGCCAGCTAAGCACTCCATCCACTTTCTTCTTCTTCATCTCTATTCCATTAGGTCCTATAACAATCCCTAGGAATCCTATTCTCTTCACTTTCCACATACATTTTTCTGGCTTGATGTACAAGTCATTCTCCTCTAGCCTCTTTAGTATTTCATCTACAATTTCATCATGGCCCTCCTCTATTTTTGTTTCTACTAGCATATCATCTACAAATGCAGCAACCTTTTCTTTATTTATCAGGTCTCTCAAGACTTTATTCATTATTGCCTGGAATGTGGCTGGCAAATTTGTCATCCCAAAAAACATTACTGTTGGTTCAAAGGACCCCACATATGTTGTAAATGCTCTCTTCTACTCATCCCCTTCCTTAATCCTTATGTTGTTGAACCCCCACCTTAGATCCATTTTAGTGAGTACTTTCTTGCTTTCCATATTATCTATTAAGTCCATAATTAATGGGAGTGGGTAGTTATTCTTCACTATCTGGTTATTCAGGTTATGGTAGTCTATCACCATCCTCTTACTTCCATTCTTTTTTCTCACAAAGAATACTGGTAATGTCTGAGGGGATTTAGATGGTCTGATGTATCTCTTTCTCAGTTAATTGTCCACAAAGCTCTGGACCTCTTCCCTCTCATTTCTAGACAGAGGGTAAATCCTTTCTTTTCATGGTTTGAATGTCTCCTTGAGATCTATAGCATGATCCCAAACCTTTCTTGTTGGCATCCTCTTTGACTCTACTCTCCCAAGCACTTTTTTCCACTTTAAAAATTTCTTTGGGACCATCTCCTCAATTTTTCTGTGGTCCACTTCAACTTCTTCCTCTCTTCCCCAGTCTTCTTTATTGTCTACAGCCTATCTTACTATTCTTTCTTCTTCTAGGGTAGCTACTCTTTTTTCCCTTCTTGTCCTCCTGTCCTCTTTCTTCTCATTACTTTTTCCATGCAGTAGTGGACATCTCATCATCTTGACCTCTCCAGTTTCCCAGTTAATCTCTAGGTTATGGACCTGCAACCAGGGCATCCCTAATATCACCTCTGTCCTCCCTAAGTTGCATATATCCATCCTCATCCTTTCCACATGACTTTTATAATACATGTTCACTTCTACTTGATATGTAATTGCCCCTGTACTATTGTTCATCCCATCCATGTTCCTAATAGTCACTGGCCTCTCTAGCTTTTGTAGCCTAAATCCATGTTTGGCTGTTATCTTTCTTTCCATGAATATCCCTGTGGCACTACTGTCTAAAAGTACCTTTACTGTCACACTTTCATGTGTATCTACCTTTTCTATTCTGATATTCAGCTACATTTCTCTTAGCATCTTAAATATTCTCCTCACTTCTCTTTGCTTACCCCCCTCTCTTGCTGTACTTTTTGGAGCCTCTGCCCATGTGCTGCCCTGCTGCACTTTTCCATGTTCAGGGTGTGCTGCTATCCCCCAGTTCTACCATGGTTGCTTCTTTCCTGTCCTACACTCTAAACACTAGATATTCTTTCTTTTCTCTTCCAATATTATTACCCCTACTATTGTGTCTTTTCTTCTATACTTTATATATTTAACCCTACTCCCTGCTTCATTATTCCTCTATTTCTATGCCTCTAAACAATTTTCACATCATATATTCTTTAGTCTCTCTCTAGAGATGAAACCCTGTCCTTGGTTCTCCTTTGTCTTAGTACCTTTATAGTTGTATCCACCACACTCTACAAATGTCACCACCTTCCACCCTGTCTTCCAGCCTTTCTCTTCTAATACTGTATCTCTTGGGGGCATGCCCCATGTACCACTGTACTCTTGCATCTTTTTCCATAGAGGATGTGCTAGTCTCTTCTCTTTCTGCTGTGCCTTTTGTGGTTTCACCACATGTGCCACTTTTTCCTCTCATTGTCTCCTTTCTACTTCTATGTTAGGACATTCCCATTTATAATGTCCTACTCCCCAGCATCTAAAACACCCCACTTTCTCTTCTTCTACTATCTCTTGTCTTCTCACTTTCACTTCCTCCCTTACTCTACATTGCATCACTCTACTTGCTATCACCTCAAATTTATTCTGGGGAATTGGTTTCCCCTTCATCTTCTCCTTCCTATTTGTTATTGATAGACAGTGAATGTCCTTAGTGATCACCCTAGGTGGATGTTCAAGAAGAACTCAATAGAGTTCTTTGTTAGATTGGACTCCTATTTATACTACCTTTTACAGTGGCTGTACTACTATCAGTCCATGATCACATGTTCTTCCAGAATGTTCTATGATCACTTGACCTTGTCACATGACCTTAGTTCCCATACTATTTATATCTCAACCCCATTATATATCTTGAGGTTTTGGATCAAGTGTTCAAATGCTTGGGAAACTATTCCTCTTTTGGGGCTCTTATAACACTATTCCTGCAGTTATGGGCCAGGTGCCTGAACCTTTTATAGCATTGACACATCTTCTCTCTTCTTTCTTTTAGTTCTGCCCTTAGTCTAGTGAGAGTGTGCTTTTGGTTGAGCAGACTGCTCATGAGAGAGTTATATTGGGATTGAGACATTGTGTTGATGTCTCATTGGTATGGAATGAAGGGTTGATCTCACTAGCTATACTATGTCTGCTAGAGCACAAGATCTTCACCTAGCTAGAGTCCTATTGCCCTACTAACTACTGCCCTAATAGTATAGTTAGACTATCACCCAACAGATGGGATCCTTAATCTAGACAATCTCCTAAAGAGTAATCATCACTCCCCTGCATAGACAGATAACAATGCACCTGTAGTACAAAGTTTATACTAAGAAAGCAGTACAAGTAACTACACAGCCCACTCAATTGTGAGATTAGGTCTTAGTAGTGATACCCAAGCTTGGCACCACACTTCCACCTGCAGTCCCTAACTGACTGCAAAGTCTCCTTAAGCCAAGGGCTCTGTCACAAACTTTATCCAGACTATAACTCCAGGAATACTTGACCAATTTTGACAATATAAATGGCCACCAAAAGCCCTTAAGAAGACCTTTCAAATGGTACCAAAAATGTCTCAAAGCAATCAGTATTCACCAAGTTATCAGCAGATCAGTCAGTGATCACCAAGTCACCAGACACTAAATTGCTGATATCTCAGGAACCACTTAACATAATTGTTTGCTTCAATGACCACTATGAAGCTCTCTTCAATGCACTTCTTTTGGCTATAAATAGAGCACAAGGCAATAACATCCCATGGAGATACAAGGTCCTCAATGTTTCCACATGACACTAATCTTTATCTATAGATTATCATCTGTCCTTGAATAAAACAAAGGACTGCCCTAAGATGGTTAGGTTATCTCTATTTCAAGAACAATAGCACTCCTATATGTATAACAATAGGCAGTGATCATGTAGTAGGCTGTCCTGATGCACAGACCACCACAATCATGTATTTAAGAACTGTATGTCTGAGGATAAACCTCAGACTTAACAACATCTCTTGCTACTGTCTAAACTTTGCTTTTTTGAACCTTTTGATTATTAAATCATCAACTCACAAATCAGTAAGTGGCCATTTGTGATAGGTCCAGCTATATATGGAGGTAACTAGAGATTGTGGTGACTACTGGTCAAGAGTTGATGAGATTGTGAGAGTAAAGATGAGCAAGGTCCAAGGCAGATAGTACTCTAGATATGGAATTGAGTTCTAGTGTAGTGACTTAGCCTGAAATGACTTAATCACCCTCCAAGTCTGAGTTAACAAGGAGAACTCAATAGAGTTCCCATTCAATTACTATATGCTACTTATACACATTCTATATCTACTTCTATTTATAAAGTCCTGTGCATCTCTTTTGAGTCATTCCCTCTTGTATCTGTTGATTTCCTAATTAAATGAAAAGAAAAAGAAAAAGAAAATAAATAATAACTTAGCTGTTTGGCTGTATCATAACAAGTCTGTAGATTAATGTCTACTTGTTCATTGTCTATATTCCTTTTCCTTTTTATATATACTTCTTAACTCAGACTTTGAACTCTTGCTCAGTATCTGACAACATCTCCTCATTTCCAAAATCAACAATCACTTGCAATAGAAGATTGGGGTACAATACATATGTTGAAGCCAAGATCATTCTCTCTCATTGTCTTTAAACTCCTGCTCCTTGATTTACATATCTTGGAGCATAAGTATATTCTCTTTCTGTTATTAGCTATTACTCCTTCTCTGTGATCTATATTATCTTGGAGTTATACTCTTAGCTAAATTCCTAATCCACTTTGTATTTCTGACAGTTATAGAAATCTCAAGCTCTGTTATTGTATTGTCTTAGATCAAAATTATGTATTTATTTATATTTCTCTACATTTTCATAGTATATCTCCTAACAGAGCACAGCCAGTCATTATACTACAATTTTACTAGATATGTTCTCAAGTATGAAAGAAAGTAATCTAGATAAGATTTATATAAAAATATACAGACTTATCCATATTTAACAACTGCTCTAACTTGTCACCCTCACTCATATCCATTTTGTTTTTATCTCCATGTCAATATATATGTCTATTCTCTCCCTAAACATCTCAATAACCTCAGAGTAACCCTTGATATAGCATATGGTAACTACAATATACAGTAGAGCAAGAGATAATGTCAATTGTTGATGATATTATTGCAATGTGACATGTTTGTGACATGTTTGTGACAGGGTGTGGTAAGTGCAGTAGGGGGTGCAGTAATTTCTCTATACCTGTGCTGGACTGTTTTTCTCCCTGCCAGAAGAAGAGAAAGCTGACCACTGTCTCTCTGGAACTGATGGTAGAGACTGGGAACTAGGTGACCACTTGTTCATTACCAGAATGCTCCCTGAGAACTCCTGAGCTAATGTCCAAGCTACAACCACTATCTTCCAATGTCTAGCTGAAGGTGTCCAATATAGCATAGAGATACAAGCTTCCCTTTCCCCTCTACTGGACCATGCCTGATGTTAGCACAAGGTTGTGAAGACTTAAGGCTCAACTGGGATGGTTGTTCAAGAAGAACTCGATAGAGTTCTCTATTGGATTGCACTAGCTACTTATATAAATGTCCATTGGTCTGTGTGCCTATCTCCTGCAATCACATGACCCTTACTAATAATAATACATATCTTACATAATCTCTCCCACACTAATTACATCTTTTCTGTATTGTATTCTTGGATGTTTCCTATCAAGTTGATAAATACATGAGAAATAGTTTTCTTCTTGGGAGTTGTCTCATAACACCTGAGAGTTCAAGGCCATGTTTGCAAAGGAAGACTTCAACACCCTCCCAGAGCATTGGAAGTGGGACCATACTATAGAGCTGATTCTGGGCTCTGAACCTAAGTCATCAAAGGTATATCCCCTGTCTCTGGTTGAGCAGACTAAGCTGAACACATTCCTGGAGGGAAAGTTACACACTGGCCATATCCAACCTTTGAGATCCCCTATGGCAGTGTCTGTCTTCTTTATCAAGAAGAAGGATAGCTCCCTCTATCTGGTCCAAGACTACTGGGCACTAAACTTGATGATAGTTAAGAACAAATACCCCTTGCCCCTTATCTCCAAGCTTATGTCTCAACTGCACAGAGTGTAGCGACTTAGCCTGAGATAACTTAATCACACTCCAAGTCCAAGTTGACAAGGAGAACTCAATAGAGTTCCCATTTGATTCTGTATACTACTTATACAACTACTACATGGTCTATGCACTACTTTCCCACACTTATCATGTAACATCATCATGTGATGTGACCCTGTGACATGCAACATTGTCATGTGATACTTTCCTGCACTCCTTCCTTGTGTAGTAAGTCTAAATAAAAAAAGAAAAGAAAAGAAAAGAAAAAGAAAATAAGATAATGACTTAGCTATTTTGCCAAGTCATGACACAGAGCAAAATACTTTACCAAGTTGGACATCTGCTGGGGCTTTAACAATATATGTATCAAGCCTGGAGATGAGTGGAAAGCTACTTTCTGGACTAATTATAGTCTCTTTGAACCCCTAGTGATGTTTTTTGGTATGACTAACAGCCCAGCCACCTTCTAGGCTATGATGAATGTCATCTTCTGTAACCTGATAACAGAGAGAATTGTGGTGGTATACCTGGACAATATACTGATCTTTACCCAGACCATAAAAGAGCATACCTGAGCTATATGGAGAGTTTTGGAGATACTTGCAGAACATAAGCTGTTCCTCCACCCAGAGAAGTGTGAGTTTGAGAAGACCTGGATCAAATACTTAGGTCTAGTGATATCCAAAAATGAAGTCTCTATGGACCCTATCAAGGTTACTAAAGTTCAGGTATCACAAATGGCCACTTACTGATTTGTGAGTTGATGATTTAATAATCAAAAGGTTCAAAAAAGCAAAGTTTAGACAGTAGCAAGAGATGTTGTTAAGTCTAAGGTTCATTCTTAGACATATAGTTCTTAAATATATGATTGTGGTGGTCTGTGCATCAGGGCAGTCTACCACATGATCACTGCCTATTGTTATACATATAGGAGTGCTATTGTTCTTGAAATAGAGATAACCTAACCATCTTAGGGCAGTCCTTTGTTTTATTCAAGGACAGATGATAATCTATAGGTAAAGATCAGTATCATGTACAAACATTGAGGACCTTGTATTTCCATGGAATCTTATTGCCTCAGGATCTATTCATAGCCAAAAGAAGTGCATTGAAGAGAGCTTTACAATGGTCATTGAAGCAAACAATTATGTTAAGTGGTTCCTGAGATATCAGCAATTTAGTGTCTGGTAACTTGGTGATCACTGACTGATCTGCTGATAACTCAGTGAATACTGATTGCTTTGAGACATTTTTGGTACCATTTGAAAGGTCT
>Ga0154004_1000484_pt1 | contig 10920 bp, 17 predicted proteins | sample TSFL088MetaG_FD_104727 | JGI IMG/M metagenome (GOLD analysis project Ga0154004, IMG submission 104727) | Attine ant fungus gardens microbial communities from Florida, USA - TSFL088 MetaG | ecosystem: Host-associated > Fungi > Mycelium > Unclassified | place: USA: Florida, Lake Talquin State... | reverse complement strand
AGCCTATTACCCTCAAACAGACAGGCAGACAGAAAGGATAAACCAGGAGTTAGAGCAATATCTGAGGGTCTTCATTGACTATAGACAAGAGCAGTGGCCAGATTGGTTAGGAATGGCAGAGTTCGCATACAATAACAAAATTCATGTAGCAACAAAAATATCGCCATTCAAAGCAAACTATGGTCAAGATCCAAGGATGGGGTTTAAGGGAAGAAGAAAAGGGAAGTACAAAGCAGTGGGAAAATTTGTAGAAAGAATAAAAAAAAATCCAGAAGGAAGCAAAAGCAGCACTAGGAAAAGCATAGAAGAAAATGAAGAAGTTTGCAAACAGAAGACAAAGGGAGGGAAAGGAATACAAAGTAGGGGACTTAGTACTGCTAAGTATGAAGGACTTGAAATGGCAGATAAAAGGAAGAAGATTGGAGAAGCTAACAGAACATTTTGTGGGCCTCTACAAAGTCAAGAGAATCGTCTCTAGTAACGTGATAGAGTTAGAACTACCTAAGTCTATTAAAATACATCCTGTAGTTAACATAAGTAGAGTACAACTCTATAGACCACAGGTAGAGAGACAGAAGAAGATACTACCAAAACAGGTCATTATTGAAGGGGAGGAGGAATTCGAGGTAGAAAAAATCTTAAATAAAAGAATGGTTAGGGGGAAGAAAAAGTTTCTGGTGAGGTAGAAGGGGTACAAAGCGGAAGAAGATACTTGGGAGAATAAGGAAAACTTGGAGAATGCAAAAGAGTTGGTAGAAGAGTTTAAGAGGATATATGGAGAAGAGGTTGAGGAACTAAGGCAACAGAAACTGAAAGAAGAGGAAAAGAAATTTAGTTGGGAATTACCTAGGGAGTTCATAGCAAAATTGTTATATAGTTGGGAAAAAAGAAAGTATGAAAGAGAAAGGGAAAAGAGGTGGGATGAGAACTGGAGTCAATGAAAAAATTCCTCAAGACAAGGAAACTTAAAGGGGGGGCCATGTTATGAGAGCCCCAAAAAGGAAATAAGTTCCCGAGTATTTAAACACTTGATCCAAAACCTCAAGACATATAATAGGGTTGAGATATAAATAGTATAGGGACTAAGATCACATGACAAGATCAAGTGATCACAGAATATTCTGGAAGAATATGTGATCATGGACTAGTAGTACAGTTACTGTAAAAATAGTATAAGTAGGAGTCTAATCTAACAAAGAACTCTATCGAGTTCTTCTTGAACATCCATCTAGAATGATCACTAAGAGCATTCACTGCCTATCAATAATAACTGGTAGGACTGTAGGATCAGGGACAGACAGACTGTAGTATAGTGACTTAGCCTGAGGCAACTTAATCACACTCCTAGTCCAAGTTGACAAGGAGAACTCGATGGAGTTCTCATTGATTATTGTATACTACTTATACACCTCCTGTGTTTACTTCTATTTAAAAACTCCTGCACATCTCCTTTTGGTCATTTCATCTTGTGCATCCACCAATTTCCTAATTAAAAGAAAAGAAAAGAAAAAATAAATAAATAATGACTTAGCTGTTTTTTGGCTGTGTCATGACACCACCCCTCTCTCAAGATTCCTCATCCCAAGGATTTTCATAGTTCATAGTATGGGTCACAAATATTCCCCATTTTATTATTATCTTCTTCTGTCCACTTCTTGAGCCCTAAACTTTCCTGCTCAATTTCTTCTTCTTCCTCTTTTATTGTTTCCATAGTTCTTTGTCCTCTTGTTTATTCTCCTTTCCATTGTTTCCAATTTCTTTCCAGTCTTCCCCAATATTCCTTGTCATATTGTTTGTCCAACCATCCAAATAGCTTTTTTGCTGTAAATCATCCTAGCAGTTCCCCCTTTCTGAATGTTCCTTTCTCTCTCTCTTGTTATCTTATATCTTCTATGTCTTGTTGGTATTCCTTTTCATACTCTTCGACTGCTTCTTTTGTATTTTCCAGATTTTCCCTTTCTTCCCAAGTATCTGATTCTGCCATGAATCCCTTCTATTATACCAGATACTTATCCTTTTCTCATATCCGTTGTTTGTTTAGGATCTTCTTGACTTTCCATTTCTCCTCTCCCTCAATTATGACTGGAGTGGATTGCTCCCTCCTTTGTCCCTTCACTTGCCCTACATATCTACATATTCTACTAATGTTTACTACTGGATATATTCTTATTATACTTGGTAACTTCAATTCAACTATATTCATTGATACAATTTTCTTGATCTTATAAGGGCCTACAAACCTCTTTGTCAACTTCTCTATCCTCCTTCTGATCATCTGATATTTCAGATCCTTTGTGCTGAGCATCACTAAGTTTCCTACTTTATACTTGTCAACTTCTTCTCTCTTCTTATCTGTATACTTCCTCATTTCCTCCTGCACTTTCCCTAAAGCTGCTTTAGCCTCTCCCTGAATTTCTTTTATTTTTGCTATGAATTTCTCCACTCCTTTGTACTTTCTGTTATGACTTGGCAAAATGGCTAAGTCATTATTTATTTTTTCTTTTCTTTTCTTTTCCTTTCTGGACTTACTACATAAGGATGGAGTATGAGAAAGTATCATATAACTAAGTGTCACAGAGTCACAGGGTTACGAGTCACAGTCAGGTGACATCACATGACTAAGTCACATGGGAACCATGGGAAGATAGTGTACAGACTATGAAGTAATTGTATAAGTGACTTAGTCCAAGATGACTTAACCACCTTTCTAGTCTGAGTTGACAAGGAGAACTTGATAGAGTTCCCATTTGCTTTCTGTACACTACTTGTACACATTCTGTATTTACCCTTATTTACAAAGTCCTGCATATCTCTTCTGAGTCATCCTCTCTTACATCTATTGATTTCCTAATAAAATAAAAGAAAAGAAAAAGAAAAATAAATAATAACTTAGTCATTTGGCCAAGTCATGACACCACCCCCCTCTCAAGGTTTCTTGTCCCAAGGATTTCTTTACAGTTCATAATAGGGGTCAACCATATTCCCTATCTTATCATTGTCTTCTTCTGTCCACTCTTTTAATCTCGAGTTTTCTTGTTTGATATCTTTCTCCCCTTCCCTTATTGTTTCCATCGTTCTTTGCCCCTTTTTCCTTCCCCCTTTCCATCATCTCCAGTTTCTTTCCAACCTTCCCCAGTATTTTTCATCATACCTTTTATCTGACCATCCAAATAACTTCCTTGCCATGAACTATCCTGGCAATTCTCCCCTTCTGAATATTTCTTCTTCTCTTTCCTGTCTCCTGACATCCTCCATGTCTCTTCTGTACTCTCTTTCATACTCCTCTATTGCTTTCTTAGCATTTTCTAAGTTCTCTTCTTCTTCCCAGGTATCTGATTCAGCCATAAACCCCTTCCACCACACCAGATACTTATTCTTTCCTCTGATCCATTGCTTATTTAGTATCCTCTCCACTTCCCATTCCTCTTCTCCCTCGATTACTACTGGAGCTGGTTGCTCCTTTCTCTGCCCTTCTACCTGCCCTATATATCTTCGTATTCTGCTAATGTTAACTACCAAGTGTATTTTTATCATGCTAGGTAGTTCTAATTCTACTGTATTTGATGATACAATTTTCTTTATCCTGTAAGGGCCTACAAATCTTTCTGTCAACTTCTTTGTCCTTCTTCCAACCATCTGATATTTCAGATCTTTTGTACTAAGCATCACTAACTCTCCTACTTTATACTCATTCACATTTCCTCTCTTCCTGTCCACATACTTCTTTATTTCCTCTTGCGCCTTCCCTAAGGCTGCCTTTACTTCCTCCTGAATCTCTTTCATCTTTGTCACAAATTTCTCTGCCCCTTTGTATTTCCCCTTCTTCCTTCCTTCAAACCCCATCCTAGGGTCTTGCCCGTAATTTGCCTTAAAAGATGTTGTTCAAGTACTTGAGTGCACTTTATTGTTATATGCAAATTCTGCTGCTCCCAACCATTCAGGCCATTGTTCTTGCCTATGATCAATAAACATTCTTAAGTATTGTTCTAACTCCTGGTTCACCCCTTCCGTTTGCCCATCAGTCTGTGGGTGAAACACCGTCGACAATTTACTCACAATCCCTAATATCCCATTCAATTCTCTCATTAATTCTGCCACAAATTGGGGTTCTCTATCTGAAATAATGCTTTCCGGTAACCCATGCAATTTCCATACATTATCTCTAAACAACCTTGCTAACCCTTCTGCTGATGTCTTCTCCGTAGTTGGTATAAAGTGGACCATCTTAGTTAGCTGATCCACTACTACTAAAATACTATCATATTCTTGCGCTAAAGGCAACTTAGTGATAAAGTCTGCCGATATATGCATCCATGGTTTTTCTGGGATTGAGTTTGGCATTAGCTTTCTTGCTGGTTGTTCTGTGCAGTTTTTGTTGCGCTGGCAAGTATCGTACCCCTCTACATATCACTTCACTTCTTTGGTAATTCTTGGCTACCAAAAGTTTTGAGTGACCAACTCTACCATCTTCCACTGTCCCCTATGTCCTCCTACTAGTGTGTCGTGATGTAGCCTGATAATTTCTGCCCTTAATTTATTGTCTTTCAGCACATACACTTTCCCTTCCTTATACATGATGCCATCTACCTCTCTTCATTCTTCATCCCTTAACATTTTCACCCCTGCTTTCTTCATTTCTTCTACCACTTTTACTACTTCATCATCTCTTACTTTTGACTTTCTAACTTCCTCTAATAGATCTACTCCATCTACTATTATTTCTACTATCTCCGTTTTCCTCACTTCCAGCCACTCTGGTTTTACCAACTTTTGATCTTCGTTGTCCTTTTCTACTCCCACTTCCCAGTCTGGTCTTTTACTTAGACTATCCGCTTTCCCTATCTTACTTCCCAGAACATGCTTCAGCATAAAATTAAATCTTGACAGGTATAGAGCCTATCTTGCTTGTCTCCTATTTAACTTCTGCACTTTCATAAAGTACTCGAGATTCTTATGGTTGGTCCAAATCTCAAATTTAGTTGTTGCACCTTCTAGGAAATACCTCCATGCTTCTAGACATCTAACAACTGCTAACATCTCCTTGTTATGTATCTTGTAATTTCTTTCCATATCACTGAGAGACTTGGAGATAAAAGCAATTGGCCTCCACATTTCATCTGAGCACTTCATTGATAGTACTCCTCCAGTAGCATAATTTGACGCATCGGCCTCTACTCTGAATTCCTTATCTAAGTCTGGTACCACTAATACTGGTTTCATTGTGAACACCCTTTTGAGTTCGTCAAATGCTTTCTGCTGTTCCACTCCCCACTGCCACTTTACATCTTTTCTCATCAGCATATTTATAGACCTTGCTACTCAAGTGAAATCTTTGATAAACCTCCTATAGTAGTTTGTGAGGCCCAAGAATTTCCTAACGTCTTTCACATTTTTCAGTTCTGGCCAGCTGAGTACTCTGTCTACTTTTTCTTCCTCTATTTCTATCCTATTAGGCCCTATTACTACTCCTAGGAACCCAATTTTCTGCACTTTCCATACATATTTCTCCGGTTTGACATACAGGTCATTTTTTTCTAACCTTCTCAATATTTCCTCTACAATCTCGTTATGTCCTTCCTTTGTTTCTGTCCCTACTAGCACATCATCTACAAATGCAGCAACTTTTCCTTCATTGATTAAGTCCTTCAGGATTTCATTTATCATTGCCTGAAATGTGGCTGGCAAATTTGTCATTCCAAAGAACATAACTGTTGGCTCAAAGGATCCTATATGCATTGTAAATGCTCCCTTCCACTCATCTCCTTCTTTTATCCTCATGTTATTGAACCCCCACCTCAGATCCATTTTAGTAAACACCTTCTTACTACCCATATTGTCAATTAGCTCTGTAATTAGTGGCAGTGGGTAGTTGTTTTTCACTGTCTGGTCATTTAGGTTGTGGTAGTCCATTACCATCCACTTACTCCCATCCTTTTTGCCCACAAAAAAGACTGGTGATGTTTGAGGGGATTTTGATGGTCTGATATACCCCTTTTTCAGTTGATCTTCCACAAAGTTCTGGACCTTCTCTCTCTTGTTTTTGGATAGAGGGTAGATTCTTCCCTTCCATAGTTTAAACGTCTCCTTGAGATCGATAGCATGATCCCAAACTTTTCTAGTCGGCATTCTTTCTGACTCTACTTTCCCGAACACTTTCCTCCACTTTAGAAATTTCCTTGGGACCAACTCTTCAATCTTTCTGTGGTCCTCTTCCATTTTCTTTTCTCTTTCCCATTCTTCCTTGTCATTGATTGCCCATCTGACAATTTTCTCTTCCTCTAGGGTTGCTACCCTTTTTACCCTTTTGACCTCCCTTGGTCTCCTACCACATAATGGTGAGCATCTCGTCATTTTTACTTCTCCAGTTTCCCAATTGATTTCTGGGTTATGCACCTGTAACCATGGCATTCCCAGTATTACCTCCGTTTTTCCTAAGTCACATACATCTATCCTCATCCTTTCTACGTGACCCTTGTAATACACATTTGCTTCTACCTAGTGTGTAATAGCTCCCCCACTGTTGTCCGTCCCATCTATATTTCTGACTATTATGGGTTTTTCTAATTTCTTTAGCATGAACCCATGTTTTGCTACTGTCCTCTTGTCCATGAACATCCCTGTTGTGCCACTATCCAAGAGCACTTTTACTGCAACACCCTCATGAGTGTCTATCTTTTCTATCCCAATATTCAACCACACTTCTCTCAGCATTTTGAAGGTTTGTCTGACCTCTCTTTGCCTACCCTCTTCTCTTGCTGTACCTCCTGGGACTCCTGCCCATGTACCACTCTGCTATACCTTTCCCCTTTTGGGATGCGCCATCTCTGTCTTTTTCCTTTTCTGACATCTACACCACTTCTGCCTGTCTGAAATCACCCTCTGTCTCCTATTCTCCTCTATCTGGCATCCTTTCTGTCCACACCTTTCACACTCCACATATGACACTATCACCTTCTTTGTATACCACCCCAACTCTAACAGGTATGCCTCGTCTGGAATGCCCTCTCCATAGTGTTTCTGTGCTTTTCGTCATAGGACATGCACCAGACTTCTCCTCTACTCTTTTTGCTGCACTTTTTGTGGTATGGCCACATGCACTGCCTTTTCCACCACTCGTAACTTCTTTTCTCCTTTCCAAATAGGACACTCTTTACACTTGTGCCCCTTCTCTTCATACTTAAAGCATTTTACTTCTATTGTCTCTTGCCTCCTTATTGTTGTCTCCCTCACATCATACTGCATCACTCTACTTGACAACACCTCAAATTTATTTTGGGGCACTATTCCCCTTTTCTCCTCTCCATCTCTATTCCTGTAATTTCAGACTAGGTACCCAAACCCTTTGCAGCATTGATATACTCTCCTCCTTCTTGCTTCTAATTCTGCCCTTAGCTTAGTGAGGGCATGCTTTTGATTGAGCAGGTTGCTCATAAGAGCATTGTATTGTGTTTGGGACATTGTGTTGACATCTCAGGGGTACGGAGTGAATAGTTGATCTTGCTAATTATACTACCTCTGCTGGGGTACAAGATCTTCACCCAGCCAGAGTCCTACTGCCCTACTAACTACTGCCTTAATACTAGGGTTAGACTATCACCCAACGGATGGGATCCCTAATCTAAATGCCTTCCTAGGGATGTGGCGTTACTCCTCTGCATATACTGATCACAATGGATCACCAGTACAAGATTTATAAGGCAAACACTACTACTTCTATCTATCAATACTCAGTTGCAAGTTCTGGCCTTGATTGTAGTGCCTGAGCTTGGTACTGTATCTCCACCTTCAGTCCCTAACTGACTGATAAGTCCCCTTAAGCCAAGGGCCTGGCTATGTATGGAGGTGACTAGTGATCATGATGATCACCGGTCAAGGGTCAAGGCGATTGTGAGAATAAGAGTGAGCAAGGTCCAAGGTGGACAGTGCTCTGGATGTGTTATCAAGTTCTAGTATAGTGACTTAGTCTGAGATGACTTAACCACCCTCCTAGTCTGAGTTGACAAGGAGAACTTGATAGAGTTTCCATTTGCTTTCTGTACACTACTTGTACACATTCTGTATTTACCCTTATTTACAAAGTCCTGCATATCTCTTTTGAGTCATCCCCTCTTACATCTATTGATTTCCTAATAAAATAAAAGAAAAGGAAAAGAAAAATAAATAATGACTTAGTTGTTTGGCCAAGTCATGACAAGTTGGCTCAAAGAATCCAACGTATGTAGTGAATGCTCCCTTTCACTTATCCCCCTCCTTTATCCTCATATTGTTAAAGCTCCATCATAAGTCTATTTTGGTGAATACTTTTTTACTTTCCATGTTGTTGATTAGATCTATAATTAGGGGCAGGGGGTAATTATTCTTTATAGTTTGCTCATTTAGACTACAATAGTCCATAACTATCCTCTTCTTCCCATCTTTCTTATCCACAAAGAAAACTGGTGACATCTGAGGGAACTTTGATGGTCTAATATACCCCTTTCTTAACTGGTCATCCATGAATTTCTGAACCTCCTCCCTTTCATCTTTAGAAAAAGGGTAAATCCTTCCTTTTTGTGGTTTAAACATCTCCTTGAGATCTATGGCGTGATTCCAGATTTTTCTTGTTGGTATCCTCTCTGACTCCATTTTCCCAAATACCTTCCTCCACCTAAGGAATTTCTGTGGTACCATTTCCTCGATTTTTCTATGGTCTTCTTCCCTTCCCCAGTTTTCCTTATTATCCACTGCCCACCTTACAATCTTCTCTTCTTCCAATGTCACTACTCTTTTTACTTTCTTTCTCACTCTTTTCTCCTTTAGCCTTGTATTTCTTCCACACAATGGTGGGCACCTTGTCATCTTGACTTCCCCAGTCTTTCAATTTATCTCTGGATTGTGTGCTTGTAACCATGGTATCCCCAATATAACATTTGTTTTTCCTAGATCACACACATCCATTCTTATTCTTTCTACATGGCCTTTGTAGTACACAATTGCTTCCACCTGATGGGTAATGGCTCCTGTACTATTGTTGGTCCCATTAACATTTCTAACCATTATCAGCCTCTCCAATTTCTGCAGCCTAAATTTATATTTTGCTGCCATCTTCCAATCCATAAACATTCCCATTACACTGCTATCTAGAAGTGCTTTTACTGTTATACCTTCATGCATATCCACCTTTTCTATTCCTATGTCCATCTATACTTCTCTCAGTATTTTGAACGTTCTCCTCACTTCTCTTGCTGTACCTTCTGCCTATGCCCTGCCTTGTTGTGCTTTTCCCTTTGTGGGGTGTGCCACTTCTTCTTCCTTTCTCTTTTGCTTTGGGCATCTACACCACTCAGCTTCCTCTAGCTTCCTTTCTCTAAGAACTCCTTGTCCTCTGTTGTCCTCCCTATGCATTCCTTTCTTTCTACACCATTTGCATTCTATATAGATTGCTATGACCTCTTCTGTCATCTATCCTAACTCCAATAGCCATATATCTTCTAGCACATTCTCCATTCTACAGTATTCCTGTGCCTTTTCCTAGTTGGGATGCACTGGTCTTCCCTTCTGCTGCGCCTTTTGTGGTCTGACCATATACACTGCTCTCTTACTTCTCCTTTCCTTCTCCACCTTAATATTTGGACACTCCCACTTGTAGTATCCTGTCCCCCAACATCTAAAACATCATATCCCTTCCTCATCTGTCTTCTGCTTGCTTACTTTTGCTTCCTCTACATTGCATTACTCTACTTGCTATCATCTCAAATCTATTCTGGGAAACCAGTTTTCCTTTTGCTTCTTTCATATTCCTACAGTTATGGACCAGGTGCCCAAACTTTCTACACCCCTGTCACAAACTTCATTTAGACCATAACTCCAGGAATACTTGACCAATTTCAATAATCTAAATAGCTACCAAAAGCTCTTAAGAAGACCTTTCAAATGGTACCAAAAACATCTCAAAGCAATCAGTATTTACCAAGTTATCAGCAGATCAGTCAGTGATCACCAAGTTATCAGACACTAAATTGCCAATATCTTGGGAACTGCTTAATGTAATCATTTGCTTCAACAACCATTGTGAAGCTCTCTTCAATGCACTTCTTTTGGCCATAAATAGATCCCAAGGCAATAAGATCTCATGGAGATACAAGGTCCTCAATGTTTGTACATAATATTGATCTTTACTCATAGATTATCATCTGTCCTTGAATAGAACAAAGGACTGCCCTAAGATGGTTAGGTTATCTCTATTTCAAGAACAATAGCACTCCTATATGTAGAATAATAGGTAGTGATCATGTGGTAGGCTGTTCTAGTGCACAGACCACCACAATCATGTATTTAAGAACTGTATATCTGAGGATAAACCTCAGACTTAACAACATCTTTTGCTGTTTGTCTAACTTTACTTTTTTGAACAATTTAATTATCAAATAAAGCAATCACAAATCAGTAAGTGGCTATTTGTGATAACCCCCAACACACCCTTTCTTTTCTTCCCTCTATTTCTGCCCTTAGTTTAGCCAGGGCACACCATTGGTTGAGTATACTGCCCATAAGAGAGTTGTATTGTTCTAGAGACATGGTGCTATGTCTCCAGAAAAGTTGAAATAAGAGTGATCTTACTAATATTATGTCTACTAGGGTGCAAGATCTTCACCCAGCTAGACACCTACTGCTCTACTTGCTACTGCCCTAATACTATGGTTATACTATCACCCCAAGGAGAAGATCTCTAACCTAAATGCCTTTCTAAAGATGTAGCATTACTCCTCTGCATGTACAGCCTACAATAGGGCTTCAGCATGTTACCAAGGAACAGTAAATGTTCTTAGTGGTCACCCTAGGTGGATGTTCAGAAAGAACTCAATGGAGTTCTTGTTGGATTGCAGCCCTACTTATACTATTACTACAGTGGCTGTACCCTAGAGTCCCATGGTCACATGT
>Ga0154004_1000480_pt1 | contig 10974 bp, 12 predicted proteins | sample TSFL088MetaG_FD_104727 | JGI IMG/M metagenome (GOLD analysis project Ga0154004, IMG submission 104727) | Attine ant fungus gardens microbial communities from Florida, USA - TSFL088 MetaG | ecosystem: Host-associated > Fungi > Mycelium > Unclassified | place: USA: Florida, Lake Talquin State... | reverse complement strand
CTTTCTTTTGTTTCTTCTTCCACTTCCATTTCTGCTCCTTTCTAACCAGCACATGTAGCAGTGCTACTATTCTAGCAAAGTCTTTTATAAACCTCCTGTAGTAGTTGGCGAAGCCCAGGAACTTTTGTACTTCTTTGATATTTCTAGGTGCCGGCCAGTTCAGAACTCCCTCTATTTTCTCTCTCTGCATCTCTACTCCCTTTGGCCTAATTACTACTCCCAAGAACTCTACTTCTCTTACTTTCCACTTGCACTTTTCTGGCTTTACAAACAGGTCATTCTCTTCTAGTCTTTTTAGCATCTCCTCTACCAGCTCATCATGCACCTCCTCTGTATCTGTAGCTACTAAGATGTCGTTGATAAATGTTGCTATATCTCCTTGGTTTATAAGATCACGGAACAGGTCATTCATCATTGTTTGAAAGGTAGTGGAAGAGTTTGTTAACCCAAAATACATGACTGGGTTCATAGACTCCAATATGTGTTGTAAATGCTGCCTTCCATTTGTCTCCCTCTTTGATCCTGACATTATTGTATCTCTACCTCAGGTCCAGCTTTGTAAACACCTTCCTCTTTCCTACTCTGTCCAGTATGTCTGCAATGAGGGGTAGAGGATACCCATTCTTTATCATCTACTAATTTATGTGTTGATAGTCCTGCACCATTCTCCATGTGTTATTCTTTTTTGCTACAAAGTGTACTGGTGACATTTGGAGTGACTTGGAAGGTTGGATGTATCCTTTCCTTAACTGATCCTCCATGAATGCCTATACTTCCTCTCTTTTCTCCCTTGACAATGAGTATACCTTTCCCTTTTTCAGTATGAACCTCTCTTTCAATTCTATGGTATGGTCCCAGGTCTTTCACACTGGCATTCTCTTTGACTCCTTTTTTCTGAACATCCTCTTCTACTTCCAAAACCTTTTGGGTACCAATTTTTTCAACATTTCTTCATCCTTGTCCTTTTCCACCTTCTTTATATCATGACACAGCCAAAAACGGCCAAGTCATTATTTATTTTCTTTTTCTTTTTCTTTTCTTTTCTTTTAATTAGGAAATTGGTGGATACATAAGATGGAACAACTAAAAGAGATGCATGGGAGTTTATAAATAGAAGTAAATACAAGAGGTGTATAAGTAGTGTACCATAATCAAACGAGAACTCTATTGAGTTCTCCTTGTCAACTTGGACCAGGAGTAGTTCTAAGATGTTTCAGTCTAAGTTCTTATACTAGAACTTAATTCTACATCTAGAGCACCATTCACCTTGGACCTTGCTCATTCTTACTCTTACAACTATCTTGACCCTCAACCAGTAGTCACCACAATTACTAGTCATCTTCATATATAGCTGGGCCTTTGGCTTAAGGGGACTTATCAATCAGTTAGAGATTGATGGTGGAAGCACAGTACCAAGCTTAGATATTGTGTCTAAGACCTGACCTTGCAATTGAGTGGTGCCCAGTAGTTTACTTGTATCCCTTTCACTCTATAAACCTTGTGCTAAAGTTCCATTGTAGGCTGTACATGCAGAGAAGTAATGCCATATCTTTAGAAAGGTATTTAGGTTAGAGATCCTCTTCTTGGAGTAATAGTATAACCATAGTATTAGGGCAGTAGTAAGTAAGGCAGTAGGTGTCTAGCTGAGTAAAGATCTTGCACCCCAGTAGATGTAATGTTAAGTGAGATCATCTTAAAACCCTCTGGGAACATAGTACTATGTCCCTAGAACAATATAACTCTCTTATGAGCAGGATGCTCAACCAACAATATACCCTTGCTAAGCTAAGGGCAGAAATAGAAGGGAAGGAAGGAAAGATATGTTGGGGGTGTAAAAGGTTTGGGCACCTGGCCCATAACTGTAGAAATAAGACAGGGGAGGCAAAGGGGAAACCAATTCTCTAGAATAAATTTAAAGTAATAGCTAGCAGAGTGATGTAGTGTGGAGTGAAGGAGGAAGTGGAAATAAAGCAACAGGAAAGGGTAGGGGAGGTAAAATGTTTCCGATGTTGGGGAGTAGGACACTATAAGTGAGAGTGTCTGAATATTGAAGTCAAAAGAAAGAAAAAGAAGGAAGAAAAAACAGTGCATGTGGCCAGGCCACAAAAGGTGCAGCAGGGAGGAAAGCTGGTGCATTCTAATTGGGAAAAGGCACAGGAATACTGTGGAGTAGAGAATGTGCCAGAAGATGCACAGCTGTTGGAGTTAGAATAGATAACAGAAGAAGTCATAGTGACCTACATAGAATGCAGATGGTGTGGAAAGAAAGGAATGCATAGGAAAAACAACAGAGGACAAGGAGTCCTCAGAGGGAGGAAGTTAGAGGAAGCCAAGTGGTGTAGATGCTCAAAGCGAAAGAAAAAGAAAGGAGTAGCAGTGTGCTCCAGAGAGAGAAAGGTACAGCAGGGCAGTATGCAGACAGAAGCTCCAAAAGGTGCAGTGAAAGAGGAGGATAGGCAAAGAGATGTCAGAAGAATATTCAAAATGTTAAGGGAGGTATGGTTAAACATAGGGATAGAGAAAGTGGACACGCATGAAGGTATAACAGTAAAAGCACTCTTGGATAGTGGTGTAACAGGAATGTTTATGGACAAGAAAATGGCAGCAAAACATGGGTTTAGACTGCAAAAGCTAGAAAGACCAGTAGTGGTCAGAAATGTAGATGGAACGAACAATAGTAGAGGGGCTATTACACACCAAGTGGAAGTAAACATATACTACAAGAGCCATATAGAAAGGATAAGAATGGATATGTATGATTTGGAAAAAACAGATGTAATATTGGGGATGCTGTGGTTGCAAGCCCACAACCCAGAAATCAATTGGAAAACAGAAGAGGTCAAGATGACGAGATGCCCTCTATTATGTGGAAAGAACACAAAATTGGAAAAGGAGCAGAAAGCAAAGAAAGGAAAAAGGGTAGTTACACTAGAAGAAGAGAAAATAGTAAGATGGGTGATAGAGGATAAAGAGAACTGGAGAAGAAATGAGAAGGTTGAAGAGGATCATAAGAAGATTGAGGAGATGGTCCCAAAGAAGTTCCTAAAATGGAGGAAGGTGTTCAGGAAGGTGGAGTCAGAAAGGATGCCAACAAGGAAAATCTGGGATCATGTCATAGATCTCAAAGAAATGTTTAAACCATGAAAGGGAAGAATTTATTCTTTATCCAAAAACAAAAGAGAAGAAGTTCAGAACTTTGTAAATGACCAACTGAGAAAGAGATATATTAGACCATCAAAATCCCCTCAGATATCGCCAGTATTCTTTGTAGGCAAGAAGGATAGGAGTAAGAGGATGGTGATGGACTACTACAACCTAAATGACCAAATAGTGAAGAATAACTACCCACTTCTATTAATCACAGACTTAATTGACAATATGGGGAGTAAGTGAGTATTCACAAAAATAGATCTTCAGTGGGGGTTCAACAACATAAGAATCAAGGAAGGAGATGAGTAAAAAGGAGCGTTCACGACCCATATGGGGTCCTTTGAGCCAACAGTCATGTTCTTTGGAATGACAAATTCACCAGCCACATTCCAAGCAATGATGAATAAAATTCTGAGAGACATGATTAATGAAGAAAAAGTGGCGGCATTTGTGGACAATGTATTGGTAGAGACAGAGACAGAAGAGGGGTATGACAAGATAGTAGAAGAAGTGCTGAAACAATTAGAGGAAAATGACTTATATGTCAAACCAGAGAAGTATATGTGGAAAGTAAGAAAGATTAGATTCTTAGGGGTTATTATAGGACCCAATGGAATAGAGATGGAAAAGGAAAAGGTGGATGGAGTGTTAAGTTGGCCAGAACCAAAAAATGCAAAAGATATCAGAAAGTTCTTGGGTCTCATAAATTACTACAGAAGGTTTATCAAGGATTTTGCTCAAGTAGCAAGGCCAATGAATATACTAACAAGAAAGGATGTGAAGTGGCAATAGGGGGAAGAATAGTGGAAGGCATTTGACAAGCTAAAAAGAATCTTCACAACTAAACCAGTACTAGCAGCCCCAGACTTAGACAAAGAGTTTAGGATAGAAGCAGACACTTCAAACTATGCTACAGGAGGAGTATTGTCAATGAAATGCTCTGATGAATTGTGGAGACTGGTCACTTTTATTTCTAAATCTCTAAGTAATACAGAAAGAAACTATGAGATTCATGACAAAGAAATACTAGCAGTAGTCAGATGCCTAGAAGTATAGAGACATTTCCTGGAAGGAATAACAATGAAATTTGAGATTTGGACAGACCACAAAAATCTTGAATACTTCATGAAAGTGCAAAAACTGAATAGAAAACAAGCAAGATAGGCATTGTACCTATCAAGGTTTGATTTTACACTAAACCACATTCTAGGGAGTAAGATGGGAAAGACAGATAGTTTGAGCAGAAGGCCAGACTAGGAGATAGGAATAGAAAGAGATAATAAGAATGAGACATTGGTAAAACCAGAGTGGCTAGAGGTTAGAAAAACAGAAAGAGTAGAAGTAATTGTGGAAGGAGTAGACCTATTGGAAAAAGTAAGGAAGTCAAAGGTAAAAGATGATGAAGTGGTCAAAGCAGTGGAAGAAATGAAACAAGCAGGAGTAAAGATACTGAGAAATAAAGAGTGGAGGGAAGTAGAAGGCATAATATATAAGGAGAGAAAGGTATATATACCAAAAAACGATATATTGAGAGCAGAAATAATTAGACTGCACCATGATATACCAGTGGGAAGATATGGAGGACAGTGGAAGACAGTGAAGTTGGTTACTTGAAACTTCTGGTGGCTAGAGGTTACTAAGGAGGTGAAACAATATATGGAAGGGTACAACTCCTGCCAGAGAAACAAAAACCATATAGAACAGCCAGCAGGCAAATTAATGCCCAACTCGATACCAGAGAAACCTTGGACACATATATCAGCAGACTTTATCACCAAACTGCCAATAGCATAGGTATTATGAGAGCTCCAAACAGGAAAAGGTTTCCTACATATTTGAATACTTAATCCAGAACCTCAAAGCATACAATGGGATCAAAATATAAATAGCATGGGAACTTAGCAAGTCAAATCATATGACAAGGTCAGATGACTATGGAACGTTCTAGAAAGGACATGTGATTGCGGGACTTTAGAGTACAGCCACTGTAGTAGTAGTATAAGTAAGGCTGCAATCCAACAAAGAACTCCATCGAGTTCTTCTTGAACATCCACCTAGGGTGATTACTAAGAGCATTCACTGCCTATTGATAACAATAGAAATACGACTCAATCTTGGTAGTAGTAGACAGATTGATAAAAATGGTCCATTTTATTCCTACTACAGAGAAGACATTGGTAGAAGGGCTAGCCAGATTGTTTAGAGATAACATGTGGAAGTTACATAGGTTACCTGAGAGCATTATTTCAGATAGGGGACCTCAGTTTGCAGTGGGAATAACATGAGAATTGAATAGGATATTGGAGATCAAAAGTAAATTGTCAATGGTGTTCCACCCTCAAACAGATGGACAAACAAAGAGGGTTAATCAGGAACTAGAACAGTACTTAAGAATGTTTATCAACCATAGGCAAAAACAGTGGCCAGATTGGTTGGGAACAGCAAAATTTGCTTACAACAATAAAGTACACTCAAGTACCAAAATATCACCCTTTAGGGCAAATTACAGACAAGATCCCAGAATGGGGTTTGAGACAAGAAGAAAGGGGAAATATGAGGGAGCAGAGAAGTTTGTAACAAAAATAAAAGAAATCCAGGAGGAGGTAAAAGCAGTACTAGAGAAAGTGCAGGAGAAAATGAAGAAGTACACAGATAGAAAGAGAGCAGAAGTTGATGAGTATAAAGTAAAAGACTTAGTAATGCTAAGTGCTAAGGATCTGAAATATCAGATGGTTGGGAGGAGGACAGAGAAATTGATAGAAAGATTTATAGGCCCTTACAGGATAAAGAAGATTATATTATTGAATGCAGTAGAACTAGAACTACCTAGTACAGTAAAAATACACTCAGTAGTTAATGTTAGTAGAATACAAAAATATGTAGGGCAGGTAGAGGGGCAGAGAAAGAAGCAACTAGCTCCAGTAGTAGTTGAGAGAGAAGAGAAAGTGGAAAGGATCCTGAATAAGCAGAGGATACAAGAAAAAGACAAGTATCTAGTACAATGGAAGGGATTCATAGTAAAATCAGATACCTGGAAAAGGAAGGAAAACCTAGAAAATACAAGAGAGGCAATTGAGGAATATGAGAAGGAATATCAACAAGATATAGAAGACATAAGGAAGTAAGAAAAAGAGGAAGAGACATTTAAAAGAGGAGAATTGCCAGAATAGTTCACGGCAAGAAAGCTATTTGGATGGTTAGATAAAAGGTACAACAAAGAATACTGGGCAAGGTTAGAAAGAAATTGGAGACAATGGAAAGGAGAAAGGACAAGAGGGTAAAGAACCATGGAAGCAATAAAGAAGGAAGAAGAAGAAAGCAAACAGGGAGGTTCAGGACTTAGAGAGTGGACAGAAGAAGATGATGATAAAATGGGGAACATTTGTGACCCTTACTATGAATTGTAAAAATCCTTGGGACAAGGAACCTTGAGAGAGGGGTAGTGTCATAACATGGCCAAAATGGCTAAAGTTATTATTTATTTTCTTTTCTTCTTTTATTTTTGTTTAATTAGGAAATTGGTAGATGCATGAGACAGAATGATTAAAAGGGATATGCAGGAGTTTATAAACAGAAGTAAACACAGGATATGTATAAGTAGTGTACTATAATCAAATGAGAACTCTATCAAGTTCTTCTTGTCAACTTAGACTAGGAGGGTAATTAAGTCGCCTCAGGCTAAGTTACTACATCTCTGCTTTAGCATAAAGGTCATTAAATTGGAGCCTTTTCAGTACTCCCTTGACCAATTGCCTGCACTCCTTCAAATATGTCCCAAATATTAGAATATCATCTAAATACACTATTACTAGTTATATGCAAATCAAGTCTTCCAATATGTCATTCATCATACTTTGGAAGGTTGCTGGTGTATTAGAAAAACCAAAATACATAATAGTTGCCTCAAAAAGGCCTCATCTTGTAATAAACACTGTCTTTCATTTATTCTCTTTTTTGATACAAATATTGTTGTACCTCCACCTCAAGTCAATTTTGGTAAAGATTGAGGCTTTGTTAAGTAATTCAATCAAGTCAGCTATTCTAGGGATTGGATAGCAGTTTTTGACAGTAATTCTATTAAGGGCTCTATAGTCCATAACAGGTTGTAAGCTTCTATTGTGCTTCTTTACAAAAAAGAATAGAGCTGCTATTGGGCTAGTAGATAGTTGGATATAACCTTTTCTGAGTTCCTCATTGATCCACATGTCAAGAGAGTTTCTTTCTGCTAGAAAGAACAGATAGACCTTGGCTGGTTTGGGAAGTATTGTGCCTTTTGCAAAGTCAATCGCATGGTCATATGGTTTCTGTATTGGCATTCTCTCTGACTTATTCTTTGAAAACACATTTCCATACTCATATAGCCACTCTAGCACATGAGCCTTCCAGGTCTTTGTGTTTTTGCAATCTAAGTCCCCATATTGGTCTCAATTATTGAGTATAGCTGTAATCATTATTACCTGTTAATGACTGCCTGGATTAGTTATATCTGTCTAGCTAAGAATATGGTTGTTGGGGTCCTCATCTTCTATATCATCTAATAAGGGAGATTTACTGACATCTAGTTCAAGATGAAGTTCATTAGCTCCTACTTCTATATCTTGTATTTTATAGGCTTTACTAGTATATGTATCTGGGCACCTGGTGAACTCCTATTGATCTTTTTGCCAATTAATATTTGGATTATGCTTATACAAGTACAAATACCCAATCATCATCTCCTTATTCCCTAAGTTAGTGACAAAGAGGTGCTGGGTTATCTTGTGTGATCCAATTTCTACATAAGCTCAGACATACTCAGTTATCTGTCCTACCTTGTTGGGAGTGCCATTCGGCATTGATTACACAATATAGATTTGCCAGTTTATAAGTTACTAGGTTATTATTTTCTATGACAACTCTGTTGACGAAGTTTGTGGTAGCTCCCAAATCAACTAAAGCCTTGGTCTGTACTTTCTTTCCATATACCCAAAGTATAACTGGAATTTTAAAGAAGGTAGTCTTATTGCATGCTATATTATTACAAGATTTCAGTACTACTTTCAACTTTTGCAAGCTAATAGAGAGTATACTTTCCTTTGACTGTAGATCACAGATATTATACTTTACAGTCCCAAGGGAAAATTCAATTTGGGTATTCTCTTTCCCTTCCTACTTGGGGGAACAGGATCAGGGATTTTCTCAATTGATGCGTTATTAATTTTGACATCCTTAGGAGGGGAATCTGGGTCGTTACTGTCTTCCTCCAATATTTTTATTAGCCATGCTGTTATGAAAGCCCTAAAAAGGGAATAGTTTCCCAAGCATTCAAACACTTGATCCAAAACCTCAGAATATACAATGAGATCAAGATATAGATAGTATGGGAACTAAAGTTACATGACAAAGGTCAAGTGACCATAGAACATTCTAGAAGGACATGTGATCATGGATTAGTAGTACAGCCACTGTAAAAGTAGTATAAGTAGGAAACCAATCCAACAAAGAACTCCATCAAGTTCTTCTTGAATATCCACCTAGGGTGATCACTAAGGGCATTTACTGTCTATCAATATATCAATAATATATACTCTAAATGACTGATTTTTGTTCTTGCTTGGACCTGGTGGAGATGGTTTCTGGGAAGAGGTCTTATGAGAACACTTGTTCTCATTACCAGGCTTGTTGTAATAGTCTACTGTATTGTGCATTTTTGATTTATTCTTAAAGTCTTTTCTAGCACATATCTGACAGTATCACAAGCTCTTCCCTTCCTTTCTCTGAATTTCATCTATTTCCATTGCATCTGGGTTCTTTTTTCCTTTACTCTTCTCTCCAATTGTCTCTGGACCAGATATTGTACCCTGGGCCTTGTCTAGATATAAGGCCTTATATGCTTGCATCAACAATTTGAGGTAGTCATCCCATGTTTTTGGAGACTGATTTGTAATTTCATAGATAACAAGCATATTTCGTAGCTCATCAGGAATAACCTCCTTCATTTTGTCAATGTAAACTTTGTTACTATAGTTGACAATTCTTGCCAACATCCTGTATCATTCTGTGTACTTGACAAAGTTCTTTCTTGCTAGGTCCTTGTTGACCTAGAGTACTGTTAATTTCTTCTTTGCTCTCTTCTTGTCATCTCATTGTCCATAAATATTTTTGAGTTCTTGGGCAAAGTCATCCCAAGAACCAACACTCAATCCTACCTAAACCTTGTCATAATATGATTTCATATATGTGCTAGTGGGAGCACATAAACAGGTGAGAGCACATACGATTTTCTGATCATCCAATATAATACTGGATACTGAACAATAGAGAGCAATCTAGCTTAACCAATCATACAAGTGCATCTTATTTTCAGAGCCTGCAAATGTTAGTGGCTCTGGCACCTTGGTTTTGGAGGCAATGTTTCTTCCAGAGAGCCTTGTCAGCTTTTCTTGAAGATGGGTGACTTTTGCCTCCAAAGTTGCAATCCTGTTGTATATAGTGGTCAAGACACTATTATAATAGTTGATTGCTCCATTGAGCACCTAGTCAATATAGTTCTTGAAAAGGAGAGAAGTTCTTTGATGTGCATTTCACAACATCTATATCTTAGTCTCATCCTAGAGCATGTGCTCAGTGCTTATGCTATCTTTGACAAGCATATCCCAATTCTCAGTACTGAAATCAGAAAAGGAAACAGTAGTGGTAAAGTTGTTGAAAGTCAACATATCTATTTAAGTAATTAATTATGGTTCTTGAGTATGTTTTCAAGGGGGTAAAAGGAAAAATGCCCAAATTTAGCCTCTTAATACCATTATGTTACACCAAATACCATTCCAATAATATTATGTCTATGGAATAGTGATATTGAGCTCTAAAAGAGCTTTACAAATCTCTGGTACTCTAGTAGCTAGTTTGGAAAGATCTACATCTTTCAGACACTTACAAATGTCTTTTAGTATTCTCTACTCTTTAGCTGTAAGCTTATGACCAATTTCATCCAGCTCTATAATTATATCCTGCAGTCAATTGAACCATTTCCACAGTGAGTTATACTGTAGATCCTCAGCCTAGGTCTTGTTTTCACTCATTTTAGTAAAAAATGGTGATATATGATCCAAGGTGGGTTCCAGGAGTTCTTTGTACTCCTTTATGTATAATAACTTCTTGGTTTTGCAAAAATGTAATTCTGGGGGGCAGGATGCAAAGTAGAAATTGTCTACTTTGTGCCAGCAAGGGTCTGCTTTGATGAGTCTATCATAGAGTTTGGTAGATGGAGTAGGTTCTATTCCTATCCTTTTTAGCAATGACTTCTCAGTTGCACTCTCTCTTTTCAGCAAGAGGCATTCAGTAAGAGTCTTGGTGTTTCTGATGGCGGGCATGGCTTGGGAGCAAAAGTGAGTATAATATTCTTAGTTCAGCAGATGAAATGTGATGGGCAGAAACTACGCTATAACTATACTAAAAGTGTCCTTCCAACAACATAGGTTCTGTCTTGAGAGGAGGGTTTGATATCATATCCAGTTTCTCACACTGGCTCATAGAGGAGGAATAGAGGTCTCAGAGTGGTTCCAGCCATCTACAAGGGTTTTTTGGAAATATTTACACAAATTCAAAGTTTTTCAGGACCAGCTATAATATACAAGCTAGCTTGCTCTCAATAGTTTAAGAGACAGACCTTCCCCTTTATACCTGGGTCCAGTCTACTATAGAGATAGGTCCTTGACAGAAACCCACTCTGAGCCCTCAGTGAGTCATCTGTCCTGTAACAGAAACAGAAACACCCTCAAGAAAGTCATCTTGTCCTGTAACAGAGACAAAGAGACCCCCTTATAGCCCCCTAGACCCACATCT
>Ga0154004_1000477_pt1 | contig 10996 bp, 7 predicted proteins | sample TSFL088MetaG_FD_104727 | JGI IMG/M metagenome (GOLD analysis project Ga0154004, IMG submission 104727) | Attine ant fungus gardens microbial communities from Florida, USA - TSFL088 MetaG | ecosystem: Host-associated > Fungi > Mycelium > Unclassified | place: USA: Florida, Lake Talquin State... | reverse complement strand
GTATGTCTGAGGATAAACCTCAGACTTAACAACATCTTTTGCTGCTTGTCTAACTTCACTTTTTTGAACACTTTGATTATCAAATCAAGCAATCACAAATCAGTAAGTGGCCATTTGTGATACTGCTGCTCACTGTCATTTATAATCCTCTCTATATTGTAAATTTGTTCTCTGCATGGTCAATGATTATAAACTGATGAAAATGACTCTTGTCAATTCGATATGCTATTATTGACATTTTTGACAAGATAAATGTACAGGTGTGTCTTTGAGAGCTAAAGAAATGCTGGACTAAGGCCAGACAGAAACAACTGGTCTTAGGGCTTACAGACAGATGCTTTATGTACAAGACAAAATGTACAACTGTTTGTAGTGAAATGAATGAGCCTCGGACTTTGTTGCTAGGAGGAAAATTTAACAGATGAAATGAAATGGAGGTGATAGCGAAAGCATGCCATTTTGGAATAAAATGGTGAGTAAATGAGGAGAAATGACGAAAGGCAAAAGGAACCTTCCAGAAGGTTTTTCATCAGTTTTCCCCATGCTCAAATTTGTAAAGCCCACTGTTCCTGGCTGGATTTGTGCGGGAGAGAATGTGCACAAGTGGAATGGTGCAATCTGAGTCAAGATGCCGACTGTATGGAAAGATGGTTTGTTATCAACCATCTAGTGATATGTGGGTGAAATCCCATATTTAGAATGCACTGAGCGAAACGCTGTAATTATCACATCTCCAGATATGCCTCCACAAAAATAAATATATATGGAGGGGAATACTGCTTGGACAATTCTCCGAACGTGGAAAATCAGACATAACTGACAATTTTCACTTCAGAACATGCTGTAGGAGGAGAATCCAAGCTGGGATGAGAAGGCATGCCAATGAGAACTCTATTCAACCCAAGCACAAAATTCACTATCCCTTCTCTGTCACCCGAGCTGCTCAACATACAGCTGAACGGTTGTGTGACCGGAATAGCTCCATGACAACACCAGTGAAAGTACGTTTAACTGTTTCTTTTCAGGTTGATCAGGGTGAACACAACGGTCAGTCTGCAGCAATGTGTTGCTTGATAATTCTTGAAGAAATCATGAGCTAGAGGAAGCGAATTTAGCATGGAGAGAGCACACTTTAGGTCGGCATTTCACTCCAAAGATGAAGGTGATTGCAACAGGGATTTCAGCTGAACTTGATTGTGTAGGGACGAGGGATATATTGTGTGACATATATTGATTTATGATATCTTATGCTCGAGTTCAGAAAGCAAAGACGATTAGTGATACACCCATTCCAACGCCTAGTGGTATGTTCATACGTTAGTGCGGAAAAGCTACCGACCAATTTAATTACTGATAATCGACTACGGTCAACTACACCCGAGATTTATTGATTGGAACATAGATTTGGTGGTGGACAGAAAAGTTTATCATCATGACATTGTGTAACAGACCACGCCTGTTGATTCTTGGTCATCGATAATTTATTGTTTATACTGTTTTAACACTCTTTCAAATCGGAAGTGTTTTCTGCGCTCATGACTTTGGGTCCCATGATAAAATACCAAAATTTCTTGAGGGAAACGTGAAGAATCCCATGAGGCATCCTCATCATCCCATTGCAGCTCCTGGCTTTGCCCGCAGGAGGACGACTCATTCCACATGCAATCGACTCTGATCTATCTGTAAACTTGCAGGTATATGTGCATATGTGCACATTTTGTCCAACAGGCGGTCTTCAAACTTCTCTTAATCGCTACCTCCCTTTTCCTCTGGAGCACAATACTGGGTGCTATTGACACAGGGCTAGCCAATACGCAATGCATTGGGCATGGATCGGTAGTCCAGAGTGGATGAAAGATGAGAAGATAATTGAAAGCAATGAATGGAGGTGTGGACGAAATGTGGGCATTTTTGCGGGTGTAAGACACTGACTGTCGACAGTGTTGACGCTGGCGATGTTGTTCAGAGGCTTTGGCTGGAGTGAAGGCATGGTTGGATTAGAACTGAGGTTAGATTTCTCATTCAAACAAAGGATTCAGAAAATTTTAGAGCAATGGTAAAACAAGATATGTAAAGGTAAATAAAAGAGTCACTTGTCGTGGATTTGTCTTGGATACGATGTTCAGTTCGGCTGACAAATTTGCAATTAGTTGAGCCTGCGCGTGAACTGGATATTTCAAATTATGTCAAATCTGTATGATGTATTGCACACGTAGACCTTGTATTCTCAGCACTGTTAGATCTGTTTTTATAGGCACGGAATTGTCCGATTATATTGAGGACATGAAGGATAAATCGACTACTGCATACACAATAGAAAAGCAGTGAAATGGATGGGCAGGAACAAAGATACCACTGAAACGGGGTTCGTTCAACCCATATCGTCCGGCAAGCAGGTGTCGATGACTCTATGGAAGAATAAATACCTTTTTTCGGGGTTAGTTCAGCGTCTAAGATGATTGGCCCATATCTCTATTCCCTCTTCGTTCCTCCTCATTGTCCTGCCAATCGTCATTGTCTTTGGAATCACAACTACCATCCCGAACATTCTGGCCGTTATTCTGGCCTTGAACATAAGCTTCGGCCTGACGCTGCTCCTCGCGTTCATGTTCGGCAGCATGCTCTTGGAAATCTCCCTTTCCCTCTCTGTCTCCCTGATTGCCTTCTGCGTCACCATCTACCTCTTTTCCTCCTCACATCGTGAACTTGTTTGCTTTGTAGAATTCTACTGCCGCTGCATAGTCAATAGTTCTGAACTCATGGAAATACCGTTTCTCCACATCAAACTCCCAATACCATATAACCGACTTTTCCCCATGTCCAACTTTATAAAGTCCACTGTTCCTCCTCACCGACTTTGTGCGGGAGAAAATGTGAAGAAGCGATGAGACACGGCTCGATCCAAAGAGAGGAACATGCGGCCGGATGACCTTTGCTTTTTCCAGTATATTGACAGCCTGCTAGTGTGAGAGCAAATTCATTGTGGGTGATCATATTTGATACATACTGAAAGAAACACAGCAGGCACCAGTTGATCAAAGGCTTCGGTGCGAACACACCAAAATACGGTGTGGGATAATGTCTGGGCAGTCGCCGGAATGTCGAACATCAAAACATGTGATGGGTCATGGAGTTCCCACCACATCCGCATCGCTATCAGAGACTTGCGATTGTCAACATCTGCCAGTCGCTGCAATATAGCGAATGTAACATCATCGAAGAAGTAAGGAAAGCGCAAGTTATCATGGGATAACAAGAATGAGAGGAAGGTAAAAGCCGCCAACTTGAGATAGGAGTCAGAAAACTCGGTTCCATGTGGCCAAGAGAGTGCAGCAGAGGAGCTGATGATACCCGGTGCTGACACAAGGTCTGGAATGACAAGTAAGTTTAGGGCGGATGCAAGAGGAGGAAATACATACTTGAACCGTCAATGGCATAGCTTGATGCATAATGATGATGACATTGAATTAAGTGATCAAGGAATTTGCAATAAATGGCAGGAGTGTTGACACAGAAGGGACCAGAGCGAGTGGGATCGCGGAGGAAATCATAGAAAGATTTGTGATAAAAACGAAATGTTCCATGAACAGTATTTAGACGGTTTTTGATCGACTGATCTAGATGGAACCATTGACCTTGGTCATAACACGACCTTGTGAGGTCAATGCGAGGGTCGAGTGAGCGGAGAGGGTCGAAGGACGGCTCGTAGGAAATCACGGCATATAGATGGTGACAGGTGTCTCTGAACGTACACTCGGAGATCCTAAATATGCAGCAACGCAGGGGAACATACCAACGAGCGTTAGCAATCCAGTTGCCCGAACCGTAGGAAAGAAGGAATTGGGCGGACAGGAGATCGTGCTGCGGAATCTGCTCCATGATGTGGACATACAGAGCATCAAGTTGAGAAAAGGGTGATATAGATACCTGTTTCCCCGCATCGGAGAGGGTATCGAGAACAGACTGCAGTCGTTCACGGAATCGCGAGTCAGGTGGATAGGCGACATGACGGAGAACAGCAGCAGGGTGAGCAAATAGGCCATCTGCTGCATCCACAAGGGTCATAATGTCGTTATCAGGCGGCCATGAAGACAGTAGTTGCGGAAAGCCTTGCTGATCAAGTATGTTTTTGAATCCACCCCGAAGATACATCTCGATCTCGCCGTCTGCCTCACGAGAGATAGGAAGATCAACAGAATGAGTGACAGAGGCAATGTTTTCCTGCTTGAATGCGGACACGATGCGAGGTTCAGCGCGGCTGAAGATGGCCCAATGGAATGGAGTGGATCCTTCCCTGACAGAGGATGCAATTATCTCTATAATTTCTGCTTGTGCATCTTCACCGGCACACTCGTCTAATCCATCGATGAAGACTGCTTTTGGTTGTACTCTCTTTCCCTGCTTCCCTAGCTCCCGAAGTGGCTCAACAATCAGTGATCTGAATTGAGATGGAATCTTCTTCTCAACAAGACTCTTATCCTGAGAAATCCTCTCATCGACAGCGGCACGATAACCAGGAAGCCCAGTGGTAAGTTGATAGGCGATGGAAGTGAACAAGCGCGAGGGATTGGTGTGTTCGTTGACGGTAAAGAAAAACGCAGCACCAAGATATCCAGTTTTTTTGAGTTTCTCGGCACATGTCTGAGCGATGGCCGATTTTCCGACACCAGCCGGTCCCCTCATCCAGTACATCGACGAAGGTGGGTCGACAGATCCAGTTACCCAATTTGTGATGTCAGCAATATGCTGCTCACGAGTACCTGGGAAGCAACGGCGAGCGTAGTGGTGTTTAGAATCGAATGCAGCTCCTGGATCGGAGGCTTCATAGAGGATATCAATTCCTAGTACTGAATTGCCTAACATTTCATCAACCGAAACGAAGCTGCTCACCAGATCGGCTGTATTGGTTCGTGATGTTCGTGGTATTCGACTGCGCAGTGAAACTACTATCCCTAATCATGAAGTCTCTACCATCGGGAAATATGGACATGGTGGTAGTGAGATAGATAGATGATGAGAGCAGAAGGCTGTTAAATTCATGTGAACGTGTGAACACAGGTCACAAACTATTCAACCACGGCGAATTCTTCCCATGTTGGATCTTTCTCCTCCGGATGATTCTTCCACTCAGTCTCGCTGTACGACACGTCCATTATCTGGAAAATGGGACTGCTGCAGGATAGGGTCAAGCCAAGAAGGCTTCAACGATTGCGGCATGAGAGCGTTATGTAAGATAGGGCGTTGTATAGGTGAAGATATTACCCAGGGTGCCGCATGAAAATGCTGCGTGTGAAAAAGAGTTGAAAATAGAGTCTTATGTTGAGCAGTAGAGACAATGTACAGACGATATGAGAAGCAGGGTTGAGTAATGATAATAGACGTTACCCACAATGGCAGACGACTGAGGTTAGAGCCTGCAGTGCGTCGTGTATATATACTACTCCTCCTGACTACAAGATAAGTCACTGTCCAAGCTTAACCACCTACTTCCATTCTACATTCCGACGTGCTTAGGGAGCTCAAGCTTGCCCTTCGTTCCGAGTACATGGGAGTTTCCAGTCCACTCCAACAAGTAAAAACTTGTGCTCAACAGAATGTTGCAATCTGGGAATGGGTGGGCACATGTGACGAGCATGTCATGAGCTCAGAAGACAATCACAGCAAGCGAGTCAAAGAAGCCAATCAACTATGACTGTTTGTACAGGTGATGTGTTGATGTTTACAAACAACCAGAAAATAACTTGATTTCTGTACGTCCAAGAAACTTCAGATGATCTATTGGATTAGAAGTGGCAAGTGTAGTTCATTATCCGATCCAACGCAGGGCACGACGCTGGCGCTGTACCCTGTGATCTCAACATCTACTCCAGTCTTGACTAATTGGATCTCTTCAATTGTCAGAGATCACGTCCGAGACTTCGAACCGTTGCTACAAGAGGATTGTGTCGACCTAACAGCTGGTAGTGTGAATGCAGTAGCCGAATCAAACATTAGTCAACTGGGTAGTGCTTGAGGATCAAGGAGGGTTCCGTTATCTGCGGTGCGTAAGACCAATTGACACTTGTTTTGACTACATCTCTCCCACCGTCGACTTCTTTCTAAACTTAGATCGTTTTGAAAAAAGTGGATGTTTCCCTCGCCAACCGAAGTGTCCTGAAGCGCTCAGCCGTCACGGCTTCGTTACCTACTCCCCCTGTACATAAGACAGCACCCAGGCCATCTTTGTTGCCTCTGATTCCCCTGTCATTTTCATACTTAAATATAAATGAACCACGTTAATGAATGTGCTCACCTCCTCCATTCTTCCACTAAACAAGGGAGGCTTTGCTACCTCCACTCTCACTCCTCCATTCTGTTGTAGTAAGGTGGCCACCTGCTGCTGCAGGCCAGTGATCAGGGTAAGAAGTTGCTCCTCCCAAGTGGGGGGAAGGGGTTGTGGTGCAGGAGCTGTAGGTTGCTCTGCAGGTTGCTGCTGTTGTTGCTGTTGTTGCTGGGACATGTATGGCAGTAGTGGTAATAGGGATGGTAATGATGATGATGATTTCTCATAAGAGAACAAGTGGTCTTCTTCATCTGAACTTATAACTAGTTACTGACTAGAAAGGTGAAACAATATCATCCCTAAGAAGGGAATCTCTAAGCTAGATAGGCCTTTAAGAGGTTACTATCATTCCCCTACATAGACTGATTACAATGGACCAGTAGCACAGAGCTGATAGTAAAGAATTATATACAAGCCCACTCAATATAGAGGTCATGTCATGACTTGGCAAAATAGCTAAGTTATTATTTATTTTTCTTCTTTTCTTTTCTTTTCCTTTCTGGACTTACTACACAAGGATGGAGTGTGAGAAAGTATTATGTAACTAAGTGTCACAAGAGTCACAGGGTTATGAGTCACAGTCAGGTGACAGCATATGACTAAGTCACATGGGAACTGTGGGAAGATAGTGCACAGACCATGTAGTAGTTGTATAAGTAGTATAGGAAATTTAACAAGAACTCCATTGAGTTCTCCTTGTCAACTCAGACTTGGAGGGTAATCAAGTTATCTAGGCTAAGTCACTACAGGTCAGGTCTTAGACAGGAACATGAGTTTTGTCCAGGCTGTCTACCCACTGTCCCTAACTAATAGTAAAGTCCCCTTTACAGCCAGGGCCCACTTTCCAAAAAGCTTCTGAGCACTATGCTCATTAGTGAGAACAATGAGAGAGTAAGCAAAGAGTGGGATATTAAGGCTGCAAAGTACAGGGTCAACAATGGATATTGAGTTCTTGTGTTAGTGTGTAGTTATAAGGACTTAGAGCTCAACTAAGATAGTTGTTCAGAAAGAACTTGATAGAGTTCCTTGTTAGATTCTACTAGATACTTATACAAATATTGGATGGTCTATGTGCCTATCTTCCATGATCATATGACCCTTACTAATAACTATACATATCTTACATAAGCTTTCCTATGCTATTTATATCCCTCTTGCATTATACTCCTAGATGTTATCTACTAGGTTAAGAAATGCATGGGAAATAGTCTCCTTCTCTGGGACCATCTCATAACACAAATATTTCCCATATCATTGTTATCTTCTTCTGTCCACTCTCTGAGTCCCAAATTTTCTTGCCCAATTTCTTCTTTCTCCTCTTTTATTGTTTCTATTGTTCTTTGTTCTCTTGCTCTTGCTTCTTCCCATTGTCTCCAATTCCTTTCTAATCTTGCCCAATATTCCTTATTATACCTTTTATCTAACCAACCAAATAGCTTTCTTGCTGTAAATTTCCCTAGTAGTTCTCTCCTAAATGTTCCCTTTTTCCTTTTTTACCTTCTAATATCTTCCATATCTTGCCAGTATTCCTTCTCAAACTCTTCAACTGCTTCTTTTGTGTTCTCCAGGTTCTCAATCCCTTCCCAAGTATCTGATTCTGCTGTGAACCTCTTCTATTGTACTAGATATTTGTCCTTTCCTCTAACTCACTGCTTGTTTAGTATTCTTTCTACTTCTCATTCTTTTTCTCCTTCTATTATCACTAGAGCTGATTGCTCCTTCCTCTGTCCCTCTACTTGCCCTACATATCTATGTATCCTACTAATGTTTACTACTGGGTGTATCTTAATTATACTAGATAGCTCCAATTTAACTGCATTTACCAATATGATTTTCTTAACTTTATAGAGACCTACAAACCTCTCTGTCAACTTCTCTGTCCTTTTACCAACCATTTTATATTTCAAATCCTTGGTGCTAAGTATCACCAAGTCTCCTACTTTATACTCATCAACCTTTTCTCTTTTTCTATCTGCATATTTCTTCATTTTTTCTTGCATCTTTTCTAATACTGCTTTTGCTTTCTTCTGAATTTCTTTCATCTTTGTCACAAATTTCTCTGTACCTTCATACTTCTCCTTCTTCCTTGCTTTGAACTCCATTCTAGGATCTTGCCCATAATTTGCCTTGAAGAGCAACATCTTTGTACTTGAGTGTACCTTATTGTTGTATGCAAACTCTGCTGTTCCTAACCAGTCTGGCCACTGTTCTTGCCTATAGTCAATGAACATTCTTAAGTACTATTCCAACCCCTGGTTAACCCTCTCCATTTGTCTATCTATCTGAGAGTGGAATACTGTTGATATCTTACTTTTAATCCCTAATATTCTATTTAACTCTCTCATTAATTCTGCTGTGGACTATGGTCCTTTATCCAAAATAATACTCTTAGGTAGTCCATGTAATTTTCACACATTGTCCCTGAATAGCCTAGCCAGTCCTTCTGCTGATGTTTTCTCTATAGTAGGAATGAAGTAGACCATTTTTGTTAACCTATCTACCACTACTAAGATTGAGTCGTATTCTTGGGCTAGCAGTAACTTAGTGATAAAGTCTGCTGAAATATGCATCCAAGATCTTTCTGGAATTGAGTTGGGTATTAATTTGCCTGCTGGCTGTTCTGTGTAGTTCTTATTCCTTTGGTAGAAATCATATTCTTTTACATATTACTTCATCTCTCTGGTTACTCCTGGCCACCAAAAGTTTCTAGTAACTAGTTCTACCATCTTCCACTGTCCTCCATGTCCTCCTACTAGCATATCATAGTGTAGCCTAATTATTTCTGCTCTTAACTTATCATCTTTAGGCATATATACCTTCCCTTCTTTATATATGACACTATTTACTTCTCTCCACTCTTTATCTTGCAACATCTTTACTCCAGCTCATTTCATTTCTTCTACTACTCTAACCACTTTATTATCTTTTACTTTTGACTGTCTTACTTTTTCCAGTAAGTCTACTTCTTCTACTATTACTTCTACCTTCTCCATTTTTCTTACTTTCAACCACTCTGGCTTTACCAATGTCTCATCCTTATTGTCCCTTTCTACTCCTATTTCCCAGTCCAGCCTCCTACTCAAGCTATTTGCCTTTTCTATTTTACTCCCTGGAACATGCTTTAACATAAAATTAAATCTTAATAGGTATAATACCCATCTTGCTTGTTTTCTATTCAATTTTTACACCTTTATGAAATATCCAAGATTTTTGTGGTCTTTCCAAATCTCAAACTTTATTGTTGTTTCTTCCAGGAAATGCCTCTATACTTCTAAACATCTGACTACTACTAACATTTCTTTGTCATAAATTTTGTAATTTCTCTCTGTATTACTTTGAGATTTAGAAATGAAAGCAACCAACCTCCATAACTTATTGGAGCACTTTATTGATAGTACTCCTCCAGTAGCATAGTTTGAAGCATCTACTTCTATCCTAAATTCTTTGTCTAAATCTGGGGCTGCCAATACTAATCTAGTTGTAAAAATTCCTTTAAGCTTGTCAAATGCTTTCTGCTACTCCTTTCTCCACTGCCACTTCATATCTTTTCTTATCAATACATTTATTGGCCTTGCTACTTGAGTGAAGTCTTTAATAAACCTTCTATAGCAGTTGGTGAGGTCTAAAAACTTTCTGACTTCTTTCACATTCTTTGGCTCTGGTCAACTTAGTACTCCATCCACCTTTTTTTTCTCCATTTCAATTCCATTGGGTTCTATAATCACTCCCAGGAATTCAATTTTTTGTACCTTTAATATACACTTTTTTGGCTTGACATACAAGTCATTCTCTTCTAGCCTCTTTAGTACTTCTTTAACAATCTTATTATGTCTTTCTTCTGTTTCTGTTCTCATTAGTATATCATCCACAAAAGCTGCTACTTTTTCTTTGTTAATTATGTCTCTCAGAATTTCATTCATTATTGCCTGGAATGTAGCTGGCAAATTTGTTATTCCAAAGAATATAACTGTTAGCTCAAAGAACCCTATATAGGTTGTAAATGCTCTCTTTCACTCATCCTCTTCTTTAATTCTCATATTGTTGAACCTCCACCAAAGATCTATTTTAGTAAATACTTGTTTGCTCCTCATTTTGTCTATTAAGTCTATAATCAGCAGAAGTGGGTAGTTATTCTTCACTGTCTAGTTGTTCAGGTTATAATAGTACATTACCATCCTCTTTTCTCCATCTTTCTTGCTCACAAAAAAAACTGGTAACATCTAAGGGGACTTTGATAGTCTGATATACCTCTTTCTTAACTGATCCTCTATGAAATTCTGAACTTCTTCCCTTCTATTTTTAGATAAAGGGTAGATCTTTCCTTTTCTAGGTTTGAATGTCTCCTTGAGATCTATGGCATGATCCCAGATTTTCCTTGTTAGTATCCTTTCTGACTCTACTTTCCCAAGTACTTTTCTTCACTTTAAAAATTTCTGCAGCACTATTTCTTTAATTTTTCTATGGTCCACTTCAACTTCTTCTCTTCTCCAATCCTCTTTATTATCTACTGTCTATCTCACAATCTTTTCCTCTTCTAGGTGTCACAAACTTCATTTAGACCATAACTCTGGGAATACTTGACTGATTTTAACAATCTAAATGGCCACCAAAATGTTATGAGAGCCCCAAAAAGGAAATAAGTTCCCACACATTCAAGCACTTAATTGTACAAAG
>Ga0154004_1000473_pt1 | contig 11032 bp, 10 predicted proteins | sample TSFL088MetaG_FD_104727 | JGI IMG/M metagenome (GOLD analysis project Ga0154004, IMG submission 104727) | Attine ant fungus gardens microbial communities from Florida, USA - TSFL088 MetaG | ecosystem: Host-associated > Fungi > Mycelium > Unclassified | place: USA: Florida, Lake Talquin State... | reverse complement strand
TGGAGGGGGTTGTTGTAAATGAGGCTGTTAATGATTTCTTCGTCTCCAAATCCTCATTTATTTTTCTTTATTGATTATCTAATTCTTCAGGCAATTAGTAAGCACATAGTTGTGCCACATAGTTGTGCCACATAGTGTGAGTTAGAAACCTCAGTTCAACACTTACAGGAACTGAGGTATATTTTATTTTTCTTATGTGATATATATAAGGGTGACCAGAGTGGAGCAACTCCAGGAGAAACCTCAGTCTATAAATATACTCTGGAATACATTACAACTTACCTCCAGGAGAAACCTCAAAGAATAGAATAAGGCTCCTGAAGGGTAATCTACACTATATATACAAGTCCCCTAGTTATGAAACATCTCAGCAGTCAGGGACAGGAATGCAGGAGGAGGCAACTAATTAAATATGAAGTAATTGTTATTTAATTAATTGCAGGGTCGCTCTGGTGCACTACCACTAGTGTATCAGAAGTGGACTTTGGTATGGTCCCCTTACATTCACCCCTCTTCTAGAATTGCTATATCTTGAAGCAATGGGTCTAGGTCAAAAAATAGTATTAAAATCCACTCTACAAATATATCTCAGGACTACCAGATGCTTGTAGTAGAACTCCACCGCCAGGTCAGGTGCTGAAACATCAGAGACAGACTCCCAAGAGTTGTGCTCTCTGCTATATTCCTTCTACTTGACCAGAAATTGAAACCTCCTCCAATACCAACAACTGTCAGATATCTTCTCTACTTTCCACTCTTCCTTTTTGTCTACTATAACTGGTAGAGGTGAAGGATTTGGTCTCCATCCTGGAATTGGTGTCATCACACAGCCAAAATAGCTAAGTCATTATTTATATTTCTTTTCTTTTCTTTTCTTTTTGTATTCAGACTTACTATACAAGAAAGAAGTATGGGAAAGTATTACATGATATGTTATGTGTTATGTATCATAGGTTAGGGTGACATTACATAATGAAGTCACATGATGGGTGTAGGAAATTAATACACAGACCATATAGTAGATGTATAAGTAGTATACAGAAATTGAACAAGAACTCCATCAAGTTCTTCTTGTTAACTCAAACTAGAAGTAGTTCTAAGATGTCTTAGTCTAAGTTCTTACAATTGAGTCAGTTGGAGTGGCAAAGAGCTTCACCATGTTGAACACTGGATGAAGTTTCTTTATCATGAGAGGTAGTTTTAGTCTATAGGCCATAAGTCCCACTCATTGTTCTATTGTAAAAGGTCCAAGTCTCTGATGCAATAGCTTGGCAGAGGATCATGTAGTCTTGATGTCTGAGGCATCCAGGAATACTCTATCTCCAGGGTGAATACAGGAGCAAAAGTTCTCCTCTGGTTGTAGTAGTATGCCATATCTTCTTGCACTTTCCAGATTGTAGACTTCACTTCTTTGATGGCTGTTCTTATCTACTCTGTAAACTCATTGACAGTTTCCAGTCCAGAGGGCCATTGCTTTGGCTCAAAGTCCATTTATAGGTTCCAGCCTATATTAAGCAGAAAAGATATCTGTTGAGTTGAGGTATGGATGTAGTTGTTATATTAGAACTCAGCCAGAGGTATATCAGATAGGTGGGGATAGCAGCATGGGAAGGCTAGAATATACTATGAATTACTATGAATATACCATAAATGCAAACTCTGGGTTCTAGAAAATAATGCAAAGAGTGAAGTTGGAGAGTGAAATATGCTACTAGGTAAAATAAAAGATGTTGCTCTCCAGTCTTATAGTTTTACAGCTGGTCTGGAAGGAACATAACAATGATATAGGAGTGGAACAACCTTGGTCTCAGCTCATGCACTGTGCCTCAATCTTCTGTCATATGTGTAGTTACTTATTTTAGAGTAGTGAAACATCATTCAAAAGAGAGATAAATTCAGAAGTAGGAAGTTATATAGCAGAGGAAAAGGTACTACAAGAATATGGAAAAAGTAACTTTATAACTTTAATCTACAAACTGGATTGTTACTATATATTTACTTCATATATATACTAGAATAGAAGAGAGCCAGTCTGAAATAAAATACTTCTACCAGTCTGAAATGTGATACTTCTACTTCTAACTAAGTAGAAGATAAATAATAATAAAGAAAATGAATATAAATATTAATTTATACTGAATTTCTGGTATATAACAAGGTAAAAGATTGTACCAGTTGTCCTATTGTTTTTTAATAAAGATTTAAAAGTACTGGTCCAGCTCCTAGTTGATGTGTTCTGTCTGTTTATCTATTTATGGATACCAGGCTGTGGAGGAGATCAACCATATACCTAATAACCTGTAAAGTTCCCTAGTAAACAGAGCTACAAATTAAGGTCTACAGTCTGAGACAATATATTAAGGGAGCCTATGCAACTTCTAGACATGGTAGAGAAATAGTTATACTGCTCCTTCTACAATTACCATTGTGTGTGTTGAAATGAAGTATGTTCTCTTTGATACCAAGTCTACTACTATCATAACTGCATCACAGCTAGAGGATTCAGAGAGCTCTACAATAAAGTCAATACTGAGTATATCCTACTACATTCCAGGAACTAAAAGAGGGTGCAACTCATCTACTAAAGAGTGTCTTATAGGTGTCATGACATAGTCAAAACGGCTAAGTCATTATTTATTTTATTTTATTTTTATTTTTCTTTTCTTCCTTTCAATTAGGAAACCAGCAGATGTGTAAGATAAAATAACTAAGAAGAGATGCACAGGAGTTTATAAATAGAAGTAAATACAAGAGGGGTATAAGTAGTGTACTATAATCAAATAAGAACTCCATCGAGTTCTCCTTGTCAACTCGGATTAGGAGTGGTTCTAAGACATCTCAGTCTAAGTTCTTACACCAGAACTCAATACCACATCCAAGCACTGTTCACCTAGAACCTTGCTCAAAATCACTTAAAGACACAGTTAGCTTCATACCGGTTCTACAAGTGATTTCCCCCTACCACACTTATTCTACACTCTTCCTCGCTAGAGAGTACAGCACTCTCAAGCCTCTTGGATAGTGGACCCTAGCTGTAAAGGGGACTTATCAGTCAGTTAGGGACTGAAGGTGGAGACACGGTACCAAGCTCAGGTACTGTGATCAAGGCCAGAACTTGCAACTGAGCATTGATAGATAGAAAATAGTAGTATTCACCTTATAAACCTTGTACTGGTGGTCCATTGTAATCAGTGCATGCAGAGGAGTAATGCCACATCCTTAGGAAGGTGTTTAGGCTAGAGATCCTCTCCTTGAGGTGATAGTATAACTATAGTATTAGGGCAGTAGCAAGTAAGGCAATAGATATCTAGCTGGGTGAAGATCTTGCACCCCAGTAGACGTAGTTGTAACTAGCAAGAATCAACATTAATTCCATACCCTTGCAGAGATGTAACACCATGTCTTTGCAATAATACAACTCATTGATGAGCAACTTACTCAAACAAAAGCGTACCCTTATTTCATTAAGGGCAAAGTTAGAAGGAAAGGGAGAATGAGAATGTTGGAGTTACAAAGGGTTCAGGCACCTGGCCCAAAATTGCAGAAACAAGAGAGAAAAGGAAAAGAGGGGAACCGCTCCCCAAAATAAATTTGAAGTATTGTCAAGTAGGGTGATGTAGTGTGGTGTAAAGGAAAGGATGATAAGGAAGCAGGAGACAGTAGAAGTAGTATGTTTTAAGTGTGGAGAGAAGGGACACAAGTGCAGAGAGTGTCCTATTTGGAAAAGAGAAAAGAAGTTGTGAGTAGAAGAAGAGGCAGTGCATGTGGCCATACCACAAAAGGCGCAGCAAAAGGAGTGGAGGAGAAGTCCAGCACACATCCTACGATGGAAAGTGCAGGAGTACTGTGAAGAGGACATTCCAGATAGGGCATACCTGTTGGAACTGGGGTGGTATACAAAGGAGGTGGTAGTATCATATGTAGAGTGTGAAGGGTGTGGACAGAAAGGATGCCATGTGGAGGAGAATAGAGGACAGGGAGTGATTTTAGACAGGCAGAAGTGGTGTGGATGTCAGAAAAGGAAAGAGACAGAGACGGCATGTCCTACAAAGGGAAAAGCACAGCAAGGCAGGGCACAGGCAGAAGGTACTGCAAGAGAAGTGAGAAGGATGTTCAAAATACTAAGAGAAGTATGGATGGACATAGGAATAGAAAAAGTAGACATACATAAAGGTGTAATGGTAAAAGTGCTCCTAGACAGCAGCACAATGGGGATGTTCATGGACCAGAAGATGGCAGCAAAATATGGATTTAGGCTGCAGAAATTGGAGAGACCAATAATGGTTAGGAATGTTGATGGGACCAACAACAGTGCAGGAGCTATTACCCATCAGGTAGAAGCAAACGTATACTACAAGAGCCATGTAGAAAGGATGAGAATGGATGTGTGCGATCTGGGAAAAACAGATATCATACTAGGGATACCGTGGTTGCAAGCACACAATCCAGAGATAAATTGAGAGACCGGAGAAGTCAAGATGACGAGGTGCCCATCATTGTGTGGAAGAAATACAAGGCTAAAGGAGGAAAGGATGAGAAAAGGAGTGAAAAGAGTAGTAACACTGGAAGAAGAGAAGATTGTGAGATGGGCAGTGGATGATAAGGAAGACTGGGGAAGAGAAGAAGAAGTCAAGATAGACCATAGGAAAATTGAGGAAATGGTACCGCAGAAACTTTTTAGGTGGAGAAAGGTGTTTGGAAAAATGGAGTCAGAGAGGATACCAACAAGAAAAATCTAGGATCATACCATAGATCTCAAGGAGATGTTTAAACCATAAAAAGAAAGGATCTATCCTCTTTCTAAAGATGAAAGAGAGGAAGTCCAGAAATTCGTGGACGATCAACTAAAAAAGAGGTATATTAGACCATCAAAGTCCCCTCAGACATCACCAGTTTTCTTTGTAGGCAAGAAAGATGGAAAAAAGAGAATGGTTATGGACTATTATAGTCTAAATAAACAAACTGTAAAGAATAATTACCCTCTGCCATTAATTACAGATTTAATTGACAACATGGGGAGTAAGAAAGTATTTACCAAGATGGACTTACAATGGAGCTTTAACAGCATAAGGATAAAAGAGGGGAATGAGTGGAAGGGAGCATTCACCACACACGTTAGATCCTTTGAGCCAACTGTTATGTTCTTTGGGATGACAAATTCACCAGCTACATTCCAAGCAATGATGAATGAGATCCTGAGAGACATGATCAATGAAGGAAAAGTAGCAGCATTTGTGGACAATGTGCTAGTTGGGACAGAAATGGAGGAAGGACACGATAAGATAGTAGAAGAGGTCCTGAGAAGGTTAGAAGAGAATGACTTGTATGTCAAGCCAGAGAAGTGTGTGTGGAAAGTAAGGAAGATTGGATTCCTGGGTGTAGTTATAGGACCCAGTGGAATAGAAATAGAGAAAGAAAAGGTGGATGGGGTGCTGAGTTGGCCAGAACCAAGAAATGTGAAAGACATCAGGAAATTTTTAGGCCTCACAAATTATTACAGGAGGTTTATTAAGGACTTTGCTTGAGTAGCTAGGCCAATGAACATGCTGACAAGGAAAGATGTAAAGTGGAGGTGGGAAGAAGAAGAACAGACTGCATTTAACAAGCTCAAGAAAGCCTTCACAACAAGACTAGTACTCATAGTCCTAGACTTAAACAAAGAGTTCAGGGTAGAGGCAGATGCCTCAAACTACGCAACTGGAGGAGTGCTCTCAATGAAGTGCCCCAATGACTTATGAAGACCAGTGGCTTTCATTTCAAAATCTCTAAGTAATACAAAGAGGAATTACGAGATACATGACAAGGAAATGTTGGCAATAGTCAGATGTCTAGAGGTGTGGAGGCATTTCCTAGAAGAAACAATAGTAAAATTTGAGATTTGGACAGACCATAAAAATCTTGAATACTTTATGAAAGTGCAAAAGTTGAATAGATGACAAGCTAGATGGGTATTGTACCTATCAAGATTTGACTTTGCGTTAAAACACATTCCAGGAATGAAGATGGGAAAGGCAAACAGCCTGAGCAGAAGGCCCGACTGGGAGGCTGAAGTGAAAAGAGATAACAAGGATGAGACGTTGGTAAAGAAAGAGTAGTTAGAAAATAGAAGGACAGAGAAGGTGGAAGTGATAGTGGAAGGAGTGGATCTATTGGAGAAGATAAGACAGTCAAGAGTAAGGGATGACAAAGTAGTCAAAGCAGTGGAAGAGATGAAACAAGCAGGAGTAAAAGTCCTAAGGGATGAAGAGTAGAGGGACATAAATAGCATAATGTATAAAGAAAGAAAGGTGTATGTACCAAAAGATGATAAGTTGAGGGCAGAAATTATCAGGCTACATCATGACACACCAGTAGGAGGACATGGAGGACAGTGGAAAATGGTAGAGCTGGTCACTCAAAACTTTTGGTGACCAGGGATTACTAAGAAGGTGAAATGATACGTAGAGGGGTATGACACTTGCCAGCATAATAAAAACTGCACAGAACAACCAGTAGGAAAATTAATACCAAACTCAATTTCAGAAAGACCATGGGTGCACATATCAGCAGACTTTATTACTAAGTTGCCTTTAGCACAGGGATACGATAGCATTCTAGTAGTAGTGGATCAGTTAACTAAAATGGCCTATTTCATACCAACTACAGAGAAGACATTGGCAAAGGGATTAGCAAGGTTGTTTAGAGATAATGTGTGGAAACTACACAGGCTACCAGAAAGCATCATTTCGGATAGAGGACCCCAATTCGTGGCAGGGTTAATGAGAGAATTGAACAGGATGTTAGGGATTGAGAGTAAATTATCGATGGCATTCTATCTACAGACAGATGGACAGACAGAAAGGGTGAACCAGGAATTAGAGCAATACTTGAGAATGTTTATTGATCATAGGCAAGAACAATGGCCCAAATGGTTGGAAATAGCAGAATTTGCATATAACAATAAAGCGCACTCAAGCACTCAAACGACACCTTTTAAGGCAAATTACAGGCAAAACCCTAGGATGGGATTTGAAGAAAGAAAGAAGGGGAAATATGAGGGAGCAAAGAAATTTATTGAAAAAATGAAAGAAATACAGGAGGAAGCAAGAGCAGCGCTAGGGAAAGCACAAGACGGAATGAAAAAGTATGCAGACAAAAAGAAAGGAGAGGTTGACAATTATAAAGTAGGAGACTTAGTGATGTTGAGCACAAAAGATCTAAAGTACCAAATGGTCGGAAGGAGGACAGAAAAGCTGATGGAAAGATTTGTGGGGCCTTACAAAGTAAAAAGGATCGTATCAGCAAATACAGTTGAATTGGAACTACCTAGTACAATCAGAATACATCTAGTAGTAAATACTAGTAGGATACATAAATATGTAGGGCAGGTCAAAGGGCAAAAGAAGGAGCAACTGGCTCTAGTCATAATTGAGGGAAAAGAGGAATGGAAAGTTAAGAGGATACTAAATAAGTGATGGGTTAGAGGGAAGGATAAGTATTTGGTATGGTGGAAGGGATTCACAACAAAATCAGACATCTGGGAAGGAAGAGAGAATCTAAAGAACACAAAGGAAGCAATTGAAGAATATGAAAAGGAATACTGGCAAGATATAGAGGACATTAGGAGACAAGAAATAGAAGAGGGAACTTTTAGAAGAGGAGAATTGCTGGGATGGTCCACAGCAAGAAAACTATTTGGATGGTTGGATAAAAGGTACAATAAAGAGTACTGGGCAAGGCTAGAAAGAAATTGGAGACAATAGAAAGGAGGAAAGACAAGAGGGCAAAGAACCATGAAAATGATAAAGGAGAAGGATAAAGAAATCAAACAGGAGAGTCCAGAACTTAGGGAGTGGACAGAAGAAGATGATGACAAAATGGGAAACATCTGTGATCCCTACTATGAGTTGTAAAAATCCTCGGGACAAGGAACCTTGAGAGGGGGGGTGGTGTCATGACACAGTCAAAACAGCTAAGTCATTATTTATTTTATTTTCTTTTTCTTTTTCTTTTTTTCCTTTCAATTAGGAAACTAGCAAATGTGTGAGATAAAATAACTAAGAAGAGATGCACAGGAGTTTATAAATAGAAGTAAACACAAGAGGGGTATAAGTAGTGTACTATAATCAAATGAGAACTCTATCAAGTTCTCCTTGTCAACTCGGATTAGGAGTGGTTCTAAGACATCTTAGTCTAAGTTCTTACAATAGGCTTGGTATACAACCACAGGTTATAGGTGCTGATATATTGGTCTATATACCTTAACATCTGAGACTACTAGTAATCTTATAACACAAGCTCCAGCATTTTCCAACATCTAGGATGTTCAGCTATTTTAGAGTCATAATATAACAAGACAATCTGCCATTGTAATTCTGGGTTCTAGGGTATATAGATCTTGTCTCAGAATTAGAGTAAGCTGTCTATATTAGACTACTCTAAGAAGTATAATGACTTGTTGGCAAACTGTTGTAGTTCTAGGACAGCCTTTATGACTGGCTCCTCTAAGTCTCTATCTCAGTTACTATATCAGATGTTAAAAAGCACCTTCTGTTTGATTTCAGCAAGCTCAACTTCTTCTAGTGCTCAAATGGCAAAGAATTCCAGTTGGAAGAGCATGATACTTTTGTTATTATCAGCTCCAGTTCTGTGGTCAGACCTTTATGACAGGATGTTAGGCTTCTCTATAGATTATCTAGAGCAATAGTAGAGAGCAAAATCAAAACAAGCAAGATATAGAGACCAACAAGCTTGATAATAGTTAAGCTTTTTGGCCATCATAAAATACTCAAGGTTCTTGTAGTCTATCTAGATTTCTACTAAATAGGCTGCTCCTTCAAGAAAATACCTCCACTCTTCCAGGATATAGATAATAGCTAGTATTTCCTTGTTGTAGATCTTGCAATTCTACTTTACAGGGGACAAGGATTTGCTATAGAAGACTACTAGGTGCCACTTTCTATCTGTGGGTGACTGTTGTAATAGGACTACTCTAGTGGTAAAGTTAGAACTATTGATCTTGACCCTAAAGGCATCAAAGTCTTGCAGTGACACTAGTACTGGTACAGAGGTCACTGTCAGCTTAAGGGCATCAAAAGCTTTCTGCTTCTTGTTAGTCCAAATCCATGGTTAGTCAGCTTGGGTAAGATTGAAAAAAGGCCAAGAAATCTTGTATAAATCTTCTGTAGAAGTTGACAAAGCCTAAGAATGCCTAGACATCAGTCTGGTTCTCTGAGGTTAGCCACTTATAGACTCTTGCAACCTTGATGGGATTCATAGACATCTTGTTTTCTGAGATAACCAGGCCCAAGTACTCAATCTGTTCCTTTTGAAACTTACACTTCTCTGACAAAAGAATAACTTGTGTTTTACTAAGACCTCAAGTATTCTCCAAACAGCTCTTGCATGTTCTTCTACAGTCCTGGTAAAGATAAGGATATTGTCCAAGTAGACAACTACAATATCTTCCACTATGAAATCCTGAAAGATGTTGTTTATCATTATTTAGAATGTGACTGGACTATTAGTCATGCTGAAAAACATTACCAGTAGTTTGAATAGTCCATGGTTAGTACAGAATGCTATCTTCTATTTGTCTCTGGGTTTGATATATATGTTAATGAAAAATACTAGGGCAACCATAGAGGATGTAAGGAGACTGTACCAAAGTCTACTTCTAATACACTAGTAGTAGTGTACTGGAGCAACCCTGCAACTAATTAAATAACAATTACCTCATATTTAATTAGTTGCCCACTCTTATATTCTTGTTCCTGACTGCTAGGACATTCTGTAACTAGAGGACTTGTATATATAATGTAGATTACCTTATAAGAGCCTCATTCTATTCTCTAAGGAATCTCCTAGAGGTGAGTTGTAACATATTCTGGGCTTGTATATATACTGAGGAATCTTCTAGAGTCATTCTATTCTAGTCACCCTTACAGGGAACTTGGAGGGCTGGATCTGTCTAGTGCACAAGTTTTCTTCAAGGAAAGTGTCTAGTTCTTTTTGTACTATAGAGAACAAAGGGTATATCTTGGACAACTTGGGCTCTGATCCAGGGAGGAGTTTGATTGTATGATTCCAATAACAATGCTCTAAAAGAACATCAAAGTCCTTCTTTGTAAATACAACTTTGAATTCCTAAGCATAGTTAGGTATGGGACTAGAGTATTACAAATGGCCACTTACTAATTTGTAATTGGTTGATTTGATAATCAAAGTGCTCAAAAAAGCGAAGTTAAACAAGTAGCAAAAGATATTGTTAAGTCTAAGGTTTATCCTTAGACATACAGTCCTTAAATACATGATTGTGGTGGTCTGTGCACCAGGACAGCCTACCACATGATCACTACCTATTGTTCTACATATAAGAGTACTATTGTTCTTGAAATAGAGATAATCTAACCATCTTAGGACAGTCTTTTGTTCTATTCAAGAACAGATGATAATCTATGGATAAAGATCAGTATCATATACAAACATTGAGGACCTTGTATCTCCATGGGATCTTATTGCCTTGGGATCTATTTATAGCCAAAAGAAGTGCATTGAAGCAAACAATTATGTTAAGTGGTTTCCAAGATATCAGTGATTTAGTGTCTAGTGACTTAGTGATCACTGACTGATCTGCTGATAACTTAGTGAATACTAATTGCTTTGAGATGTTTTTGGTACTATTTAAAAAGTCTTCTTAAGAGCTTTTGGTAGCCATTTAGATTGTCAAAATCAGTCAAGTATTTCCAGAGTTATGGTCTGAATAAAGTTTGTAACATTACCCTCCCTCTTGATTCAAGCTCCATTGAGAAGTTATTTCATTTTTTGGTAAACTCTGAAGATATTCCTGCAGCTTTTTGCCTGTATTATGTAGATTTTCCTCAGGTTCCCATATATTGCCTCCTTGACTATATCCTTTCTATCTAACAAGGAATTCATTTTTTCTATGTCTTTGTCACGAATCTAGAATCTTCTCTACCTCCTATTCTTTCTGGCCCTGTATCAAGGTTGGTGATGGAGGTGTGGATTTCTGTCCACAGATGGTGGATTCAGA
>Ga0154004_1000467_pt1 | contig 11122 bp, 12 predicted proteins | sample TSFL088MetaG_FD_104727 | JGI IMG/M metagenome (GOLD analysis project Ga0154004, IMG submission 104727) | Attine ant fungus gardens microbial communities from Florida, USA - TSFL088 MetaG | ecosystem: Host-associated > Fungi > Mycelium > Unclassified | place: USA: Florida, Lake Talquin State... | reverse complement strand
CTGTTCTTGAATAGAACAAAGGACTGCCCTAAGATGGTTAGGTTATCTCTATTTCAAGAACAATAGCACTCCTATATGTAGAACAATAGGTAGTGATCATGTGGTAGGCTGTTCTGGTGCACAAACCACCACAATTATATATTATTTAAGGACTGTATGTCTGAGGATAAATCTCAGACTTAACAACATCTTTTGCTACTGTCTAAGTTTTGCTTTTTTGAGCCTTTTGATTATCAAATCATCAACTCACAAATCAGTAAGTGGTCATTTGTGATAGTTGTACCATGAGAATGGTCATACAATTGGCTCATTTGTCTTTGAGGATATTCTATGCCAATAGGAAGCTGTTGAGGAAATCATTACCAATAATGGTTCTGCATTTGTCCAAGCAGTTGAGTACCTCTCAAAACAGTACCACATAAATCACATCCAAATCTCACCTTATAACTCCCAAGCCAATGGTCCTGTTGAACAACAACACTTTGATGTTCATGAATTACTTGTTAAGGCTGCTGAGGGGGTAGAGCACTGTTGGTCAATAGTAGCACCTTCAGTGTTTTGGGCTGAGCATGTCTCCATTCAGAAATCAACAGAATACTCACCTTACTTCCCTGCTCATGGGGTAGAACCACTATTCCCTTTTGATCTCTTCAAAGCCACTTATCTGGCCCCTGCTCTCACCGATCCTATTTCCTCTGCCAATCTCATTGCCTACCATGCTGTACAGCTCCAGAAGTGTCCGGATGATCTTGCTGAAGCAAAACAGTGCCTTCTCAAGGCACAATGGGAGTCTGTTTGCCACTTTGAGGGGGCACACAAGAACCTGATTAAAGACATCAATTTTAGCAATGGTAGCTTAGTATTAGTCAGAAAATCACAACAAGATGGGGATATTGGTGGTAGACAAAACCACAATATTTTGGACCCATGGTAGTAGTACAACGGTTGAAGGGAGGATCCTATGTCTTGGGAGAAATGGATGGGTCGTTGTCAAAATTAAGGTTTGCAGCATTCCGATTAGTTCCTTATCATGCATGTGACTGCCAATCAATTCCCCTCACCCACCTAACCAACGAAAATATCAATGACTTCATTGACAAGACTCACAAGCCTGGTATACTTCCAACTGACAAGGATGTCAGTATCAAAACTACCCCCCAGGTGTAGAGATCAGGTGCTCGCTGACATCATAAACTCCATTGACGAGCACCCTCCTCCACTAATTCTCTGTCAATAAAATCCCTTCTATTGTCTTCATCTCCATCCTCTTCTTCAATTGGACCTATTTCTTTTGTTTTATTGTTTCAGAACTATTTGTCAGCAGTTTTATTGTTCAACTATACAAAGGTAGTGGCCCGGCCACTGTAGCTACAGAGTATTCAAGAGCCTTCTGTAACAGAAATCAAATAGCGAAATAGAGGAGCAGTTCATCACCTTTATATTATCTCATAAATCTACAGGTCAGTAGCCAAACGACAGACGGACGCTGTCGTGCTCGCAAACTACTTACCAACAACAAACCACCTCATTGTCACTTCAGTCGAAGAAATACATGCAGAGGCAAGATAATGGACAAAACATTTGGCGTTGTTCGTCCCAGTAGATGATGTTGGATGTAGACAACATAATAACCTTTATTCTTTCTGTTCATTTCTCACCACATGATTGGCAACTTGTAATGAATGGATCGAGACAATTAATACCAGCAAAACGGAAAGATCAGACCAGGTACACGACATGATCCTATTCAAGAATAAAGCAAGAATGGAGATCTACACCACCGACGATTCATGGACCATGGACATCGTGTCTCACACATGTCGGTCTTTGTGGAGCAGCAGCCATGGGTAGAAAACCACATCAAATGAAACAAAAAAGCCTGTCGAAACGATGATTGGGATCATGATACCATCTGGAGATGTACAAACTTGAAATTCTATCACAAAGAGGAGAGTTCCAGTTACAAAATATTCTCCGACAATCTTGCTCCTGTCCAGCAATCATCTTTTCTTCAGCTTCACCCCCAACGTGAAAATCCTTATTTTTTTTGATTTCTTTATTTGACTTTTCGAACAAAAAAGGTCAACCGAACATTGTCTAAGAATGTCTCCTCTGAACTAGCATAATTTTGCTTTTGGGGAGGTACCATTGCAGACAATGTAAGTGATATCAGTTGAGAATTGTCATTGACACAGAGTGCTGGAGTTCCTTCTTCAAAGAAAGCTAGATTTCCGGATACTCGAGGGATAGATGGACTTTGATCGGGTGATTGAACTTTGTTGGTACCCCTGTTCAATTTTAATCTCACATGTTTCCATTAGACCTGCCTTTCTGAAACTATACCGCCGAACGGTTGGTTTCCTCATATGCAATCCTGGAAAGATAGTAAGCCCATGCTGTCATAGGGTCAAGAAAGAATGACTTGGGTTGAATCATGACAAGACTGGACACCTCAATCTTCGAGAACAATGGTGTATGAGCATGACATTGGTGGATATTTGTATATCCCACTTGCCCCCCAATAACTGTTCTCTCTGATTTTTTTGTTAATTGAATTTTCATTTTCAAAAGTGTGATCAGATTTTCTATTTTACATGAAGAAGCATCAGAAAATCATCTAGTTTGTTCCGATTACCTCTGTCCAAGGAAGCAATGGTTCTCGATGAGTAGGTTCAAAAGAACGAGGAATAGTGTCGCCTCAATCAAGATCACCCTTCTCCTTCTCTCGGTCCTCCTTCGACGACGCTTGAGTGACGATGCGTGGACTGTGATCTTGGTCGTTCCATCCACCACTGCTTTTCATGCTCAAGCGACTCGCAGCAGCAGTAGCAGCAAAGTAACTAAAGTTGTTGGCGGCCCTTATGCCGGTCAAGGCACTATGGGACTCCAGTTGTGAGAGAGGGGAGAGATCGATGTGGGATGGCGGGTCGGTGGTGGTGGTGGTGGTAGTAGGGGTAAGCGAAGGGCTGCGCAAAGCCTCGTGGGCAGTAGGACGATGGAGTAGATCAAGAACGACGAGATGTCGGATAAAGGACTTGGCTTAGTCGGAAACAGGGTCCCAGAACAGACTCTGGAATTAGATTTTGGGGTCGGAATTTTGTGGGTCAAGGATAGTGGCGTTGTCAACACAAGATGCTGTGCAGAGAGAGAACAATGACCTTATGTTTAATGACTTCGGGGGTGACATAGCCGGAATATTCGGCGAGGGAAGTGAGTTACTCATTGGGTGAGTGAAGGAGTTTTACTTGATGAAAAAATTAACAAAGGGGGTCAAGAGTGGGGAATGGACTTGCACGCCAAGGTCGAAGATGACGATGCTGTCGGGGTCATTGGAATGGAAGAGGATGTTTTCGGGTCTGTGAAGTAGGTGAAAAGAGGGGGTGAGAGAGAGGAAAGCAAGAGTACTTGAAGTCTTGGTGGACGGAGCGGATGAAGGTCACCGCATCATGTTCAGTAAACTTCCCCTCTGCAAGGACGCGGTCAAAGAGCTCTCCGCCGGTGAGGAGGTCGATCTCTGTCCAGACGCTCACTTCGTTTAAGGAAGCACAGGCACAGGTTAGTGTTGACAAAGCCGTCACTGTCCTGTCAAGGTAGAAACAGGACGGCTCCTCGTCGAGCTCGAGCTGGGAAATCGGAAAAGTGGTGAGAAAAAATCACTGAAAAAGCGCCTGATGTTGTGGTGGCTGTGTTTTTTTTTTTGGATTCAGCATTTCTGTTCCGCAACAAGCAAACTAGTACTAAGACGCGGAGGGCTACAAAAAGCCCAATGTCTGGGGCATATCCATGGGGGAATGGAGTATGGTTGGTGGCTGTGTTATGGTCTGGATCGAAGGTAGGAGCATGGGCAGACGCTCCAAGGGGTGAGAGGAGAAGCCTGAAAATGTGTTGTCAGGATGTAAGAAAAGCAGTGGAGGCTTCACTGCATATCAAACATGTGATTTATCAAACATCTCGAAGTGATGAACACTACACCGCCAAGTATTCGTGATATAGAGCCGATTTTCCGCCGTGTCTATAAAGCCTCATTTCTACCCTCTCTATTTCCATAGTCTTGTCCTTTCACCATGCTTCTATTCATCAAGGTCCCTTGCATCCTTGTCTCCACTGCCAACATCTGGATTACGCTAACCCCTCCGAACCCTCCGCCTGCCGAAAATGAAAGAAAAGCAAGATCGGTAGCTGCAGAAGCCCTCATCTCCGCGCGATTTACTCTCTACTTTATCAAAGGTACCAAAGTGGGCTCAAAACACACAAAATTTTCAGAACAGCTATTAAAGTCTTCGACAGTACTTCATTGGCGCTGTTGCCTTGACCGAGACAGCAGTCCTAATCGCCCAACATGCACTCGACCGGCATCACTTTTGCTCTCGTCTTTTACTAAACCACCTCATTTTCTCAGGTGGCGCTGCGGAACGTATATGTGTCTCTTCGCTGTTTTTTATCGGCACTTTGATGACAATTCTTGGAGGATTAATAAGATACACATGTTATCGAGCCCTGGGACACATGTTCACCGCTGAGATGAGTATCCGTAGAAACCATAAGCTCATCACGTCAGGACCCTATGCTATTGTTCGTCATCCATCATATGTCGGTGCCATACTGGTAGTTAGCGGAATAATGTTTATACATGGATCAAAGGTGTGTTGTTAATTGGCATTGGTGACCAGCACTGAGCCGATCTCCTCAGGGATCTTGGCTTAGGGAGAGTGGTATACTGGAGTTCACAGCCATAAAGACAACAATAGGACTTGGTTGTGCAGTGCATATAATGCTTATTGTTGCAGTACTCATACGGACATCATTTGAGGATGAGGCATTACACCAGTTTGCTAGAAAAGAATGGGAGGAATGGACTGAAAAGGTTCCATATAAGCTGATCCCTCTTATCTATTGAAGTTATCATGACGCAGCAAAATAAATTGCGTGCAGGGGAAGATGAGAGAAAGACAGAAACACTTAGTTACAATGTAACTACATTCCAATTTAAATATGTAAATATCCAAAGCAAATGCTCCGGCAAATGGAGTTTCCAAGACAACTTGATGTCACTCCATGACAATGACATAATTCCACGATATATAATAGGGAGTGCTGGTGCATGTGGTAGTAGCTAAAAAAACTTGCTATACACTTGTGATATATATATACTTGACAGATTTTTTGTAATGTTATACTCTTGATAATAAGGAAGCTGAAAGTGAAAAACAATACCTATTGGGTCAATAGTGGAGATAGTGGAAATAGAACTAAGGATCGATTGGGATTGATGAGAGGTTTCCAAGAGTTGACCTCTATTCTTACCTTCTGATCCTTTACATGGCGGACATTTAACTGTCAAGTCGGCATGGGAAGTGTCAAGTGAGTTACCTGAGTCACTTGGCTATACGAGGACCTCTTCTATGTTATTTTAGACTAATATGTACTAACAAAGTTCAAACACCCGATCAAACATCACTATTTTATCCGATCAAAGTCCATCTAAAGTATCGGGGAATCTGGCTTGTTTTGAAGGAGGAACTCCAGCTCTGTATGTAAATGACAAATCTCAACCAATATCACTTACATTGTCTGCAATGGTACCTTCTCAAAGGCAAAATAATGCCAGTTCAGAGGAGACATTCTTAGACGAAGGTGGGTTGACTTTTTTTTTGTTCAAAAAATCAAAATAATATTTTCAAATTCTTGGTAATGAAACCAAAGAAAAGATCCCGAAATTTTTTTTGTAAATCAAGTGCTCCTGTATGTGACAGGATTTAAACAACTCCAAATGTTATCCAAATCATCTTTTATCAGGTTTTCATGCCTCGTTCAATCCCTATCAATTGCTTTTTAACCCATGACTGCTGCTCCACAGAGAACACGATGTGAGACACAATATCCATGAATCATCGATGGTGTAGATTTCCATTCTTGTTTTATTCTCAACTACGTGAATATAACTAGTACATTTTCTGATCTCTCCATTTTGTTGGTATCAATTAACTCGACCCATTCATCACAACTCACTAATCATTTGGGAAATGAACACACAAGAAAAGTTACTATGTCCAACATTATTTACTGAGATGAACATTCTATCCATCATCTTGCCTCTTTATGTACTTCTTCACCCACGGAGGTGGCTCCTCTATCACCTCGCCAAATATCTGCTTCACTTTCGCTATTGGACTCTGAATGACAGAACTTGAGTGTCTCCATTGCGCTGGAATGTATACTTTTGTCCAAAGGACAATTTGCTTCGAGTAAATTGAGTATCAACCGTGACACCTGAGGAACATGCAAATCAGCTGGGTTAGAACTCATTCTTGTCAAAGCCCATTCATGCCTTGAAGCCGCTTTCTTCCAAGATTCATTGGATAATATTCGCAATATCCCAACCTAGTCTGTTGATATTGGCGCTAGTCTTCCCCTTACTGACCCTAATTATCAGTGTTCCATGTTTTATTTATCCCCTCATTGTAAGCAAAAATCTTTCTTCCTTGTACTATATCATCACCGCTGATTTGTGTGTTGCTCAGGTGTCACAGTTGATACTCAATTTACTTGAAGCAAATTGTCCTTTGGACAAAAGTATAAATTCCAGCACAATGGAGACACTCAGGTCCTGTCATTCAGAATCCAACAGGGGCACTGAAGCAGATATTTTGTGAAATGATAGAGGAGCTACCTTCATGGGTGAAGAAATACATGAAGAGGTGAGATGATGGATAGAGTATTTGGTGTTGTTCATACCAGTAGATGATGTCATAATAACCAAATTTTTTCTGTTCATCTTCCACCACATGAGTAGTGGGTTGTGATATATTGAGCAACACAACTGATACCAACAAAACAGAGAGAGTATTCCCAGATGATAATGACTTGAGAAATCTGCACAAGTCAATAGTAAAATGGTATAATGTACTAGTTATATTCATGTAGTTGAGAATAAAACAAGAATTGAAATCTACACCATCGACAATTCATGGACCATAGATATTGTGTCTCATACATTGTGATCTTTCTGAAGCAGTAATAATGGGTAGAAAAAACATTGATAGGATTGAATGAGGCATGAAAAAAACTGATAAACATGAAGAGGTTCAAATATCAACCTTGGCCAGTAATCATATAGGTAAATTAAATTTATTCTCATACATTTTCTGTGTCCTGTTCCAAAATTGCCAGTGGAAGATTTACTTCAGGTCTGTTCTGAGCACACATTAACACCAGCAGTGGCTGCAGAGTTCCTATCCAAGTCTAATTCATCTCGACTTCAATTAAATGAGCCATCACATATCCATGTCAAAAGAGTCAAGAAGACTGTCCTTGTACAAAATATCACTCCCTACAATGATCAACATGCTTTTGACATTGTTATGATGAGGCTGAAGACTGCGAGAGGGACATCATTATGATACTGTGCAGTGCTCATAACCTCACTTTCTCATATAGGGGAGATTGTCATACTGACACGGCAAATATTTAAAAGTCAAGTCGCCACTTGAATTGGGATGTCAAGTCACCTGACAGTTCAGTGTTATCTCACCTGTCAAGTCGTCTAGACCTGTCACACAGTCACACCCTGCCACAATGCCGCTAGACATAAAAGAAGACCATTCATTGACCATTTGATAGAATTAGCTACTGTTATAATAATGTTGAATATACATGAATTTCCTTGAAGGTGGTTGAGTTCAGGTTCTTGTACTACATTCTATATCATAGCCTTTGCCACATCAAATGGAATTTCCTTATTGTTACAGTCACTATCTCTCTTAATGATATTATGGACAATGGAGATGAACACACCTATCCACCTGGTCATGTATCTATTGATCCAAACCAGCTAAATATGATGGAGAATATGTTTCAGGCTTGAATGTTGGAGATGAAAAGAGCTGTTCAGCAGCAGCTAGCTGCTGAGAGAGCAAACTGGGCCCAAGAGAGCAGAACTCAAGAAGCAGTGCTTGAGAAGCAAATTGAGGAGTTACAGCAACAGTTATCTAATACACAATTACACCCAAGTCCCAAGCAAAGGTGTGCTTATGCATTAAGTCTGTTAATAGTAATATATGACTTTTCACATAGTAAATCTTCACCTGTGATACCTTGCCATTCAACAAGGTCTATGCTAGCTTTTACTAGCCAGTCAAAAAAAGGACTCAAACCTTCTACTGTGAATTTGGCTTCTCTGACTTCTGGTTTCAGTATGCCACAAGCTTCAGAATTGACTACCAAGAGCCAGAAAGTTACAACTCCCTACAAACCTGCTACTCATATACACCATCTTCTAGAAAGTGAAGTGCCTGAAGATGCCAGGGGCATAAAGGTGAGTGATAATTCCTAAAAACAAAGTCTAAAAATCTAAGCCTATATAATATAGAAAGCTCTTGAGCTCCACATCTGCATTTTATGAGGTGTAATCAATACCAATACTGTTCTGCCTATACCTGATCCTATTCTTCTCTCACAATTTGAGGCCTGTTTTTCTAACAAGACTACTAAAAATGATTTACACCAAATTGCTGATAGATATTCACTTATTCAGCCAGATCTTGTCAAGATTGGAACAAATATTTCTATTGCAACATCAAAGAAAATTGCATCAGAAGTCAAGGCTGTTGAAGAATTCATTCTCAAATTTGTTCAGGTTTCCATCTCCAAATTTGGTCTTATCTGATGGTGCCCTGATCTCAACCAAACTCCATATTCTGTATACAACAGTGCCTGCCAGATTATAGCCTTGAATACTTTCCAGCAGGCTCTTGTCAGCCATATATATGACTGTCAGGGGCCAGCTCTGAAATATGGCTTTCCTTATCTGTTTATATGATCACTTTGTATATCACTATATGTTCAAGCTACTCAAGAAGGAAACTTGTAATCCTGGAAGTGCTCAAGCAACATCTGAAATCAATCCTCAATACCAGAATAGAAGCTGTTATGACTTGGCCAAATGGCTAAGTCATTATTTATTTTTCTTTTTCTTTTATTTTAATTAGGAAACCAATGGACATGAGAGGGGGAATGACTCAAAGGAGACATGTGGGACTTTATAAATAAGGATAAATACAGAATGTGTATAAATAATGTACAGCAAACAAATGGGAACTCTATCGAGTTCTCCTTGTCAACTCGGACTAGGAGGGTGATTAAGTCATCTCGGGCTAAGTCACTACACCAGAACTCGATTAGCCACTTCTTGAGCACTGTCTGCCTTGGACCTTGCTCACTCTTACTCTCATATAAATCAACCCTCGGCTGGTGGTCATCACAATCACTAGCCACCTCCATATATAGCCAGGCCCTTGGCTTAAGGGGACTTTGCAGTCAGTTAGGGACTGCAGGTGGAGACGTGGTACCAAACCCAGACATCGTGTTCTAGACCTGACCTTGCAACTGGGTGGTGTTATTAGTTACTGCTTTCTTAGTAAACAACCTTGTGCTGCACTCTATTGTGAGTGATACACACAGAAGAGTGACAGTTACTTCTAGAAGGCTATCTAGAGTAGAGATCCTCTCCTTGAGGTGATAGTTTAACCCTATTATTAGGGCAGTAGTAAGTAGGGCAGTAGGTGTTTAGCTGGGTAAAGATCTTGCGCCCCAGTAAATATAACATTAGTGAGATCATTCCTATTTTGACTTCTCCAGAGATGTAGCACCATGTCTCTAGAACAATATAACTCTTTCATGGGCAGAATGCTCAACCAACAGTGTGCCCTCACCAAACTAAGGGCAGAAATAGAAGGGAAGGAAGGAAGGATATGCTGGAGGTGTAAAAGGTTTGGGCACCTGGCCCAAAATTGCACAAATAAGGAAGGAAAGGAGAAGAGGGGAACCACTCCCCAAAATAAATTTGAAGTGTTGTCAAGTAGGGTGATGCAGTGTGATGTGAAGGAGAGGATAATAAGAAAGCAGGAGATGGTGGAAGTAGAATGCTTTAAGTGTGGAGAAAAGGGACACAAGTGCAGAGAGTGTCCTCTTTGGAAAGAAAAAAAGAAGTTGCAAGTGGTAGAAGGGGCAGCACATGTGGCCATGCCACCAAAGGCACAGGAAAAGGAGTGGAGGAGGAGTCCAGCACATGTCTTACAACAAAAGGCACAGGAGCACTGTGGAGAGGGCATTCCAGACAAGGCATGCCTGTTAGAGCTGGGGTGGTATACAAAGGAAGTGATAGTATTGTATGTGGAGTGTGAAAGGTGTGGACAGAAAGGATGCCAGGTGGAGGAGAATAGGGGACAGGGGGTGATTTCAGACAGGCAGAAGTGGTGTGGATGTCAGAAAAGGGAGGAAACAGAGGTGGCACACCCCAAGAGGGGAAAGGTGCAGCAGAGCAGCGCATAGGCAGGAGTCCCAGAAGGTGCAGCAAAAGAGGAGGGTAGACAAAGGGAGGTCAGACAAACCTTCAAAATACTGAGAGAAGTGTGGTTGAATGTCGGGATAGAAAAGCTAGACACTCACAAGGGTGTTACAGTAAAAGTGCTCTTGGATAGTGGCACAATGGGGATGTTCATGGATAAGAGGACAGCAGTGAAACATGGGTTTGTGCTGCAGAAACTAGAAAGACCTATAATGGTCAGAAATCTGGATAGGACAAACAACAGTGGAGGAGCTATTACATATCAGGTAGAAGCAAATGTGTACTACAAGGGACATGTAGAAAGGATGAGGATGGATGTATGTGACTTAGGAAAAACAGAAGTAATACTGGGAATGCCATGGTTACAGGCACATAACCCAGAAATTAATTGGGAAACCAGAGAAGTAAAAATAATAAGATGCCCACCTTTATGTAGTAGAACAAAACCAAGAGGAGTTGAGAAAGGAAAAAGGGTAGCAACCCTAGAAGAAGAGAAAATTGTCAGATGGGCAATTGACGACAAGGAAGACTGGGGAAGAGAAGAGGAAATTGAAGAGGACCACAGGAAAATCAAAGAACTGGTCCCAAGGAAATTTCTAAAATGGAGGAAAGTGTTTGGGAAAGTAGAATCAGAAAGAATGCCGACTAGAAAGGTTTGGGATCATGCTATAGACCTCAAAGAGATGTTCAAACCCAAGAAAGGAAGAATCTACCCTTTATCCAAAAATGAAAGGGAAGAGGTTCAGAACTTTGTGGAGGACCAACTAAGGAAGGGGT
>Ga0154004_1000450_pt1 | contig 11293 bp, 9 predicted proteins | sample TSFL088MetaG_FD_104727 | JGI IMG/M metagenome (GOLD analysis project Ga0154004, IMG submission 104727) | Attine ant fungus gardens microbial communities from Florida, USA - TSFL088 MetaG | ecosystem: Host-associated > Fungi > Mycelium > Unclassified | place: USA: Florida, Lake Talquin State... | reverse complement strand
TGAACAGTGAATGTCCTTAGTAATCACCCTAGGTGGATGTTCAAGAAGAACTTGATGGAGTTCTTCCTTGGATTGGACTACTACTTATACTACTTTTACAGTGGCTGTACTGCTACTAGTCTATGATCATATGTTCCTCTAGAATGTTCTACAACCTTGTAACCTTGTCACGTGACTTGGCTTCCTAAGTTCCCCTGCTATTTATATCTCAACCCCATTATATACTTTGAGGTTTTGGACTAAGTGTTTAAATGCATAGGAGACTTTTTCCTGCTCGGGGCTCTTATAACACACTCCAGGTTATGAATTTAGTGTCTTAGAGATAGCATTGGTAAAGTCCCCTTACACTCATCTCTCTCTCAAGATTACTGCATCTTGAAGCAATAGTTCTAGAATAAAAAATAGTATTGAAGTCTGCTCATTGGATATGTCTTAGAGCTATAGAGTAGTTGTGGTAAAACTCCACTATAAGGTTTGGTGCTGAAATGTCAGAGACTACTTTCTAAGAGTTATACTCTCTTCTGAATCCCTTCTACTTTACTAGGAATTGGAATCTTCTTTGATGCCAGCAACTATCCAAGATCTCTTTTATCTCCTATTCTTCTTTTCCATTAATGATAACAGATAGTGGTAGAGGTCTAGGTCTTCTTCTAGAGATAGGGTTGTCTGGAGCAATGGACAGTTTCACTACATTGAATATAGGATGGAGTTTCTTTATTGTATGTGGTAGCTTGAGACAGTAGATAAGAGGTTCTACTTGTTGTTCTACTATAAAGGATCTAAGGCAATGATATAACAGTTTTAGAGATGGGCATATAGTCTTGATATCAGTTGCATCAAGGAAAACCTGATCTCCTAGATAAAACACTGGAACTGAAGACCTTCTTTGGTTGTAGTACCTTGTTATATTTTCTTGTATCTTTTAAATCATGGTTTTGGCTTCTTCAACAGCTGCCTTTATCTGCTCTATGAACTTGTTTACTGTTTTCAGTCTAAAAGGGTACTGCCTGGGCTTAAAATCCATATGAGAGGTCCATCCAGTGTTAAGCAAGAATAAAGTCTGCTGGGTAGAGGCATATATATAATTGTTGTGCTAGAATTCCACTATTGGTAGCAAGTTGTGCTAGTTATCTTGTCACTTGTTAACAAATAGGTATAGATACTGGTTGGGTTCCTGATTGACATGCTCTGTCTGTCCATTGGTTTGCAGATACTAGACCATAGAGGAGACTAATTAAATCTCTAGTAGTTGATAGAGTTCTCTTGTTATTACAAATGACCACTTACTGATTTGTGATTGGTTGATTTGATAATCAAAGTGCTCAAAAAAGTGAAGTTAGATAAGCAGCAAAAGATATTGTTAAGTCTAAGGTTTATTCTCAGGTATACAGTTCTTAAATATATGATTGTGGTGGTCTGTGTACCAGAACAGCCCACTATATGATCACTATCTATTGTTCTATATATAGGAGTACTATTGTTCTTGAAATAGAGATAACCTAACCATCTTAGGACAGTCCTTTGTTCTATTCAAGAACAGATGATAATCTATAGATAAAGATCAGTATTATATACAAACATTGAGGACCTTGTATTTCCATGGAATCTTATTGCCTTGGGTTCTATTTATATCCAAAAGAAGTGCATTGAAGAGAGCTTCATGATGGTTATTGAAGCAAATGATTATGTCAAGCAGTTCCCAAAATATCAGTGATTTAGTGTCTAGTAACTTAGTAATCACTGACTGATCTATTAATAACTTAGTAAATACTGATCACCTTGAGATGTTTTTGGTACTGTTTGAAAGGTCTTCTTAAGGGCTTTTGGTGGCTATCTAGATCATCAAAATTGGTCAAGTACTTTCAGAGTTATAGTCCAAATAAAGCTTGTGATATTATCCTTTCTCTTAGTTCAAGCTTTGTTAAGAAGTTATCTCATTTTTGGTAAACTCTGAAGATATTCCTGCAGCTTTTTGTCTATATTATGTAGATTTTTCTCAGGTTCCCATATGTTATCTCCTTAACTGTATCCTTTCTATCTAACAAAAAATTTATTTTTTTTATGTCTTTGTCATGAATCTAGAATCTTCTCTATCTCTCATTCTTCCTGGCCCTGTATCAAGGTCAGTGGTAGGGGTGTATATTTCTGTTTATGAATAGTAGATTTGAAGTACTGTACTAACTTGCTAGTATGAAAGACTGGGTGTAGTGCTTAGTAGTGAAGTGGTATCCTAAGCCAGAATATAACCAAAGACAACTTTTCTATTATTTTAAATGGTCTTTTATACCAGGGTTGTAATGCTTGCTCTATAGTCTGGTAATCCTTCAGATTGAGTAGCACCTTGTCATCAACTTTAAATAGAACACTTTGGACTTTTTGGTCATAGTACTACTTTATTCTTTCCACTGCAAGAGTAAGAGCTATTTTTGCCTGCTCCAAGACTTCTTGTCATTTATATGTCAGGTTATTCAAGTCACTTTGCAGTGACTCTTTGACTAAAATTGGGCCTGCTCTTGGATGTCTACTATATTCAAGAAAGAACAGACTTTTTTTGATGCCTTCATGTGCTTGATTGTTATATGCAAACTCTGTACTGGAGAGTAGATCTGACCAATTACTGAGATTATAATCCATATAGTACCAAAGATATTGCTCTAACACCTGGTTTACTCATTCTGTTTGTCTATCTGTTTATGGATGATATACTGTCAACATTATAGATTCTATTCCTAAAATCTTATACTATTCTTGAAATAGCTTGACTGAATATTATATTTCTCTATCCAAAATGATTTGTAGCAGCAGTCTATGCAATAGATAGACCTTGTTATATAGTAACTGTGCTATATCTTTGGATGAGAACCAATTGTTGATAAGAATAAAATGAGCTCTTTTGGTGAGTTTCTTGACAATAACACAGATAACATTGTAATTGTTTGACTCTGGCAATTGTGTGATTAAGTCTGTTGAAATTATTTCCCAAGGCCTATTAGGTACCTTGTTAGGCATAAGTAGTCCAAAAGGTTGCTATACACAATTTTTCATTTGCTAATATATATCACAATCCGTAATGTATTTCTTGACAAATATTGTTATCCTAGACTACTAGTAATTTCTGGAGATCAACTTATAGATTTTCCACTGACCTAGATATCCAATAGATAGCAAATCATAGTATATCTTAATGATCTGTTATTACAAGGTGTTTTCCATACTATGAGAAATATAAACTTTCCCTCTGTACAGGAGTAGTTTGTTCTCATAGTTCCAGTTTTGCAAGGATTTTCCAAATTCTCTTGGACCAGACTTGAGTAATGTCTTATAGTTTTTGGTGACTTTATCTAATAAAAGTGCTACTTTGACCTCCTTTAGGATTATCTCATTATTTATTGGCATCTCATGAATAGCCTCTAGTATATTAATAGCAAAGAACTCAGGTTTTAACAACACTTGGTTTATATTGTTAAGGTCTATTCCCATTTCATAGTCTGCTCATCTGAACAAGAGATTTTCTGCCTGTATTGTCTTTTTTGGTTTATGATAGAGTACAAAGTCAAAACAAGTTATAAAAAGTATTCATCTCATTTGCCTTCTAGTTAGCTTTTGAGTTGTCCTGAAAAATATAAAATTCTGATGATCTAACTAGATCTCAACTTTATATAGATGTTTCTTTAAATAATGTCTATATTTCTCTAGTCCCCAAATTACTATAAGTAGTTCCTTATCATAAATTTCATAGTTCCTTTTGTAAACATCTAATAACTTGGAGAAGAAAGCTACTGGATGCTATAGATTGGTTTGCATGTTCTTTTGTGATAAGACAGCTTTTGTTGCAAAGTTGCTAGCATCAGTGGATAACTTAAAAGGATCTTCGTCATTTGGTATTCTCAGAACTAGAGCTATAGTAAAGGTCTTTTTCAGCATCTCAAAAGTATTTTGTTGCTTTATACCCTAAGTCTAGGTAATATTCTTCTTGGTCAAGTTAGAGAGTAACTTTGACATCTTGGTAAAGTTCTCAATAAACCTATGATAGAAATTCACAAAGTCTAAGAATACTTGTACTTGTTTGATTTTAGTTAGTACTGACTACTCTAGAACTTCTGAAAGTTTCTCTTCATCTATCCTCTAGTTACCCTTACAATTCTTGTTGTTAGAGAATCTATTACTATGGTGCAGTCTCCATGATAAGATATTTGGTTTCTCTATAGATCACTCTGGGCAGTGACAGAGGGTGAAATCAAACTGTGCTAGATAGAGAGACTAATGTGCTTGCTGGTGATTTAGCTTCTTGGTAGTCATAAAGTATTCCAAGTTCTTGTAGTCCATCCAGATTTCTACTGGATTAGCTGCTCCTTTCAGAAAATGCCTCTACTCTTCTAGTGCATGGATGATAGTGAGTATCTTCTTGTTATGGATCTCATAGTTTTGTTCCACTAGAGACAAGGATTTGTTGTAAAATACCACTAGGTACCAGTTGTTGTCTTTCATAAACTATTGGAATAAGACTACACCTGTAGTATAGTCCAAGCTGTTTGCTTCAATCTAGAAAATAAAATTCCATAAAGATACAAGGTCTTTAATGTTTGTATATAATACTGATCTTTATCCATAAATTATCATCTGTTCTTGAGTAAAACAAAGAACTGCTCTAAGATAGTTAGATTATCTCTATTTCAAGAACAATAGCACTCCTATATGTAGAACAATAGATAGTGATCATGTAGTAGGCTGTTCTGGTACACAGACCACTACAATTATGTATTTAAGAACTGTATGTCTGAGAATAAACCTCAGACTTAACAACATCTTTTGTTACTGTCTAAACTTCACTTTTTTGAGCACTTTGATTATCAAATCAACCAATTACAAATCAGTAAGTGGCCATTTGTAATACAGTCTATTCTTTGTTTCTTCATTTCTACATCTGATTAGGGTGCATCAGGTTGAAGAAGAGCCAAGCTATAGCTAAGAAGTCCTGGATAAAGTACTGATAGAAGTTAACAAACCCTAAAAAGGCTTGGACATTGGTTTGTAACTCTGGGATGGGCTATTCTTGGACTCTGGCAACCTTGACAGAATCTATCAAGACCTTATTTTCTAATACCACTAGGTCCAGATACTTGATATACTCCTTTTAGAACTTATACTTCTCTAGACAGAGGTAGAGCTTGTGTTCTACTAGGATCTCTAGTACTCTTCAGATAGCCTTGGTATATTATTTGATGGTCCTAGTGAAAATAAAAATATCATCTAGGTATACTACCACTATCCCTTTGGTAATAAGATCTCTAAAAATGTTGTTTATCATTATCTAGAAGGTGGCTGGGCTGTTAGTTATTCTGAAGAATATGACCAAGGGCTCAAACAGGTTACAGTTGGTATAGAAGGTGACCTTCTGTTATAAATTTCATTCAGACCATAACTCTAGGAATACTTAACCTATTTCAATGACTTAAATGGTCACTGAAAGCTCTTAAGAAGACCTTTCAAACAGTACCAAAAACATCTCAAGGCAATCAGTATTCACCAAGTCATCAGTAGATCAGTCAGCAATCACCAAGTCATAAGATACTAAATTGCTAATATCTTGGAAACTACTTAACATAATCATTCACTTCAATAACCATTGTAAAGTTCTTTTCAATGCGCTTCTTTTGGCTATAGATAAAACCTGAGGCAATAAGATCCTATAGAGATATAAGATCCTCAATATTTGTATATAATACTGATCTTTATTTATAGATTATTATTTGTCCTTGAATAGAACAAAGAACTGCTCTAAGACAGTTAGGTTATCTCTATTTCAAGAACAATAACACTCCTATATATAAAACAATAGATAGTGATTATGTGGTAGGCTGTCCTGGTATATAGACCACTACAATCATGTATTTAAGGACTATATATCTGAGGATAAACCTTAGACTTAACAACATCTTTTGCTACTGTCTAAACTTTACTTTTTTGAGTCTTTTGATTATTAAATTATCAATTCACAAATTAGTAAGTGGCTATTTGTGATACCTTCTACTTATTTTCAGGCTTAATGTATACATTGTTGAAACCCTAGTGGACATCTAGCTTGGTCAAGTACTTAGCTCCACAGAGCTGTAATATAAGTTTGGAGATGAGAGGTAAAGGATATCTGTTCTTTACTATTATAAAATTGAGAGTCTAGTAGTCTTGTACCAACCAGAGAGAACTATTCTTCTTCTTGATGAAGAATACTGGAGCAGCCATAGGTGACTTGGATAGATGTATCTGTCTAGTATACAAATTCTCTTCCAGAAAGGTATTTAGTTTCTTTTGCTTGACAGAGAAAAGAAGGTAGACTTTAGTAGATCTGGGCTCAAAATCTAGAAAGAGTTCAATCACATGGTTCCAGTAACAGTGCTTCAGCAGAATGTTGAAGTCATTCTTAGCAAATACAGATTCAAAACCTCTAGCATAAAGGAATAAGGGAGCAGTTGTAGCCTGCATTTCTATACTCTATCAAGCTCTTTCTGCCAGCCATTGAGAAGTAGTGGTAGAAGCTCAGATTATCTCTTTAGAGGGTTTAGAGAGTAGTCTAATAATAAACAGTTAGTCTCTAGCTTCCCAATCTTGTTCATCAGTTTCACTTAGAGCCTTGAGTTTGTCTTTATTATTGTTTAGGAGAAGAAGAGATCTAACCTAACAGTGTTGGATGGCTCAGATCTCTTGTTTTCTTTTCAAGGTCTACTCCCTCTTGAGGGTACAGTATTCTTTGTAGCAAGGTGAACATTATGTTATGTGGACTTCTTCTTTTTTCCAGTCAACTTTGGGATTGTAATCCTTGAGCCAAGTATAGCCAAGGATTAACTTTTGCTTTTCCAGGCTGGAGATAGTTAAAAGCATTCATTCCAAGTATATTTGGTAGTAAAGAATGATATCTACCACTTTTGATATCTATCCTACTTCATTGGGAGAGTTGTCAATGTTAAAGACAAGTATAGGATGGGAGATAGTCTGAGTGTTCATTTCCTTAGATTGGACAAAGTCATGGTTGATGAAACTTCTAATAGCTTTATAATCCAGAAGTGTATTGATAAAGTAGAATTTGCTAGTGTTGGTTGTACTGAGTTCCACAGCAAGGACTAGGGACATTTTGTATATGTTAAGAGCATTGGCAGAGAGCTCTTTAGGCAATTGTCTTTTTGACTTTGGTCTCCGAGATATGGGATGGCTGACTGGAGTGAAAGGGTATACATCTTTGGGTTCACTATCACTTATATTGATATTTTCTATTTTGAGTATAGTGAACCTATTTACTGGAAGTAACTAGGATGTATTCTTTGTTGGTTACTCTATGCAAAACTCTCTTCAACTGGGGGCTCTGTTTCCTTTTTGACAACTATATTCTTAAGGGCCATTAAATCCTTAATTAGCTCTTTTCTCTGCTCTGCTATTAGTATTGCATGTTGAGGTGGTGTAAGCAGTCCCTAATGAGGTAGCCAGTTTCTCCACAATAGTAACAGCTATATAGAAAAAGAGATTGGGCTTTTTGAGCTATATCTATATCTATGGGCACTTTGAGGGATAGAGGTAGTGAAGAGGGCAAAAAGGACTATTAGTCTAGCACAAGCTAAATACATAGTACTAGGTTCCAATCACATGCTAAAGAGTTTGTGGAGATAAATTAAGAATAAAGATATTAAAAAGAGAATATAGAAACTTAGTACAGTAAAGTAAGGTAAAATTGTTTGAAAAGAGTATAAGCTCAATCTAGATCTACCTTATATGATGTCCCTAAGGTGCTAACCTTTACATACTATAACAAGCTCACTATTAAAGTAGTCAGTAAACTATTTCTAGGCCTTACTATACTCAACCAAGCCCTTATCTATATCCCTAACACCAAATCTTACAGATGTAATATGATCTAAGTTGATGGCTAGCCAGGCTTTCCAAGCCTGTTACCTTGGAGAAGGTTGTTTGAACAACTGCTACATCTTATCTCTAGAAAGAGTAAGAGTGTAGAGTGAATTCATCTCAAATATCCAACTACTTCACTTAGAACTTATACAAGTGCTATAAGATGACTTTAGAGCTCTTGAGATGGCAGTAGGTATTAAGATTGTATGCTCTCTCTCGCTGGCTCCCTAAGTATTATATTAAAATTACAAATTGATGAGATTCAATAAAAAATTGAATAAAAAAGAAAAATGCTTCTTCTTTCAGCCTCTCTTACTTTTTTTCTCCACAATTGCACTATGTGGATATATCTAATATTGCCTTCTATTCTACCATGCCAGTCTATCACTACTATATACTTCTGCTCCATCTCTGTACTGCTACTTCCTATTAACATCTTCTGACCTTTTAATTAGCTACTTCCTACTCAAGTACAATTTAGAAACTAGCTTTAACACATACAAGTGTTCCAGCTCACAATGTTGTTGTATACCATGTCTACTTCTTGGTTGAGTCTAACAATGATGAGATCACAAGTTATTGATAGACTTTTGATTTGTTACTTTGGCATCATATTTGTCTAAGTCTGTTCTAGATTGAAAGTCTACAGCATTCCAAAGGTGTTCTAGAGTTTCTAAGTTCTAGAGTATTAATATTGATAGTCTATCTCTAAGAAACCTAATGCTAGCTTATCAGTTTTACCTCCCAAGATATATACTGTTAAACAAGTAATAGCTTGGTAACTATCTGGTAGGAGTGACCTTTGGTAGTCTTTTATATATCTAAGGGCTTGTAGGAGATTTCTAGAATGAACTCAGATACTGAATTCAGAGATATAAAGTGTATTCTATGTTATATTTTGGCAGAAAACTCATTGGTGGTATAACAGCAGAGGTGGAGATGGAGGTCTAAGAGAAATAGGTGTAGGGAGGACCAGGGGGGTGCAAACCATAGTAAGTAGAGCTGGATAGAGAGCAGAAATTCTAGAGGGAATAAAGGGTATTACATATTACAAGGATTGGAAGACCTCATTAGTAAGATGGGCTTGGTCAATTCTCTAGATAGTATTGTACTATGTCTCCAGATCTATATTTACAGATCTCCCATAGGGCATGGTAGTAATCTGGCAAGACTTGAGGGCAGCTGACAAGGAAGATACTGTTACAGACAGTGGGGGTAAAGCAATTGCTGGAGTCAGAGACTAGAGGAAGTTTGAGACCAGCTGTGTAAGCTACTATAGCTGGGTAGTCAAGGTAGAGAGGACATTGTTAATGTTAGTTTTTGAGTTATTTGGTCTTTTGGAGACTTTGTGCAAATAGTACTGTAGATAAGCCAGTATGTTGGCTATGCTCTGGAAGTATCTATATATAATATCTGCATAGAGTGGAGTATTCGGAGAGTTAATTGTAAATAGGAGAGAGCATCTAAGAGAAAGTTGTCTACTATGTTCTTACTAAGGCTCCATTTAGGGAGATCCTAATCTGCTATAAGAGTAACTAGAGCAAAGTAGACTCTAGGAGAATTCTTAGTAATATTACACTTCTAATTACATTATAACTCACCTTTAGGAGAATTCTTAGAGATTAGAATAAGACTCCTAGGGTATACTTTTACAATATATATACTTTTACTGCTGAGGTATTTCCAATCCTATAGTTCTGTCAGTCAGGGTCAGGAGTCTCTAAATCAAGCTAAAGGGAATTAAATATTACATGGTAATATTTAATTAAGTACAGAGTCACTCTGGGCTATGAGTCTGGTGTTTTAGGGATGGTATTGGTAGGGTTCCTTTACAGTTCTCTTATAGAGTAGAAATATCATATTTCAGACTAGCTCTCTCCTATTCTAGTATATATATGTCAGGTAGGTGAAGATAGCAGTATGGAAAGACTAGAAATATACTGTGAATTACTGTGAATATACTATGAGTATACACTCCAGGTTCTAGAAAGTAATACAATGAGTGAAGTTGAAGAGTAGAACATACTACTAGGTGAAATGAGAGATATTGCTCTCCAGTCCTGTAGTTTTATAGCTAGTTTAGAGAGAATACAACAACAACACAGAAGTAGAAAGACCTTGGCCTTAGCTTGTATACTATATTTTGATCTCCTATTGTATGTATGGTTGTTTATTTTGGAGTAGTGGAATATTGTCTAAGAGAGAGGTAAATTCAAGAGTAAAGAGTTATATAGCAGAGAGAAAGATGCTACAAGAATATAGAGAAAGTGGCTTTAATCTATGAACTTGATTGTTACTATATATCTACTCTCTATATATACTGGGATAGGAGAAAGCCAGTCTGAAATACAATACTTCTTGTAAGAACTTAGACTGTGATGCCTTAGAACTACTTCTAGTCTAAGTTAACAAGAAAAACTTGATAGAGTTCTCATTTGATTGCTATACACTACTTGTACATATTCTGTATTTACTTTTATTTATAAAGTCCTGTACATCTTTTTTGAGTCATTTCTTCTTGTATGTCCATTGATTTCCTAATTAAATGAAACAAAAAGAAAAGAAATTTAAATAATAACTTAGCTGTTTGGCTATGTCATAACACTTCTACCAGTCTGAGATACAATACTCCTACTCCTAACTAAGTAGGAGATAAATAATGATAAAGAAAATGAATATAAATATTAATCTATACCAAATTTCCAGTATATGACAATATATGGGGTAGATATATAGTAACAATCCAGTTTGTAGATTAAAGTCACTTCTCCTATATTCTTGTAGTACATACTCTCTGCTATATAAATCTTTACTCCTGAATTTACCTCTCTCTAGGACAATGTTCCACTACTCCAAAATAAGCAACCACACATGCAACAGAAGATTGAGGTACAGTACATGAGCTGAGGCCAAGGTTATTCTACTCCTGCATTGTTGTTGTATTCCTTCTAGACCAGCTGTAAAACTACAGAACCAGAGAGCAACATCTTTCATTTCACCTAGTAGCATGTTCTACTCTCTAGCTCTACTCATTGTATTACTTTCCAGAACCTGGAGTGTGTACTTATAGTATATTCACAGTAATTCACAGTATATTTCTAGTCTTCCCATGCTACTATCCCCATCTACCTGACACTATCTTAGAGCTGTTTACTTAGCTAACACCTATACTGCTCTACATTTCTGACAAGAACTATGATATACAACTAGAGTACTTATACAAATCTAGAATAAGAGTTGCTGTATAAGTGTTAGTCTACATCATAATTCTATAGGTGTAGACAAATTAGGAGTTCAGGAGTGGAAATTATAAATAAAATAAAAATAAAATGAATATAAATATTAATAAATACTGAATTTCCAGTACATGACATTACAAGACTTCAAATTCTCAGTTGAG
>Ga0154004_1000449_pt1 | contig 11300 bp, 12 predicted proteins | sample TSFL088MetaG_FD_104727 | JGI IMG/M metagenome (GOLD analysis project Ga0154004, IMG submission 104727) | Attine ant fungus gardens microbial communities from Florida, USA - TSFL088 MetaG | ecosystem: Host-associated > Fungi > Mycelium > Unclassified | place: USA: Florida, Lake Talquin State... | reverse complement strand
CATGGGAACTTAAGTAATCATATCACATGACAAGGTCATGTGATTGTAGAACATTCTAGAAGGACATGTGATCGTGGACTAGTAGTGTACAGCCACTTGTAAAAGTAGTATAAGTAGGTAGTCTAATCCAATGGAGAACTCCATTAAGTTCTTCCTAAACACTCACATCAAGTGGTCCTTGAGTTGTCAAGACTTAGTGATAACATATTATCAGTAAAAAGCTCTGATGGGATATGGAGACCAGTTGCCTTTATTTTAAAATCTCTAAGTGATACAGAAAGAGACTATGAGATACATAACAAAGAAATGTTAGCAGTAGTTAGATGCTTGGAAGCATAGAGGTACTTCCTGGAAGGAACAACCACAAAATTTGAGATTTGAACAGACCATAAAAATCTCAAGTATTTTATGAAAGCACAAAAGTTAAACAGGAGACAAGCAAGATGGACTCTATACCTGTCTAGATTTGACTTTGTGCTCAAATATATTCTGGAAAGCAAGATGAGAAAGGCAGATAGCCTGAGTAGAAGGCCAGATTAGGAGGTTGGAGTGGAGAGAGACAATGAAAATAAAACCTTGGTTAAGCTAGAATGGCTAGAAGTACAAAGGACTGAAGGAGTAGAGGTAATCATAGAAAAAGTGGATCTACTAGAGAAAGTAAAGCAGTCAAGAGTAAAAGACAATGAAGTAATAAAGGCAGTCAAAGAAATGAAACAAGCAGGGGTAAAGATGTTGATATATAAAGAGGAAAAAGTGTATGTGTCTAAAGACAATATATTGAGGATGGAAATAATTAGGCTATACCACAATACACTGGTAGAAAGATATAGAGGACAATGAAAGACAGTAGAACTAGTCACTAGGAACTTCTGGTGGCCAGGAATAATGAAAGAGATGAAAAGATATGTAGAAGAGTGCGATTTCTGCCAAAGGAACAAAAACTATACAGAGCAGCCAGCTAGCAAATTAATGCCTAATTCTATTCCAGAAAAACCCTGGATGTACATATCAGCAGATTTTATTACCAAACTGCCTTTAGCTCAGGAATACAACTCTATTCTAGTAGTAGTGGACTGACTAAAAAAAATGGTATACTTTATACCAACTACAAAAAGAATGTCAGCAAAAGAGTTAGTAAGGTTGTTTAGGGACAATGTATGAAAACTACATGGTCTATCCAAAAGCATTATATTGGACAGAGAACCCCAGTTTGTGGCAAGGTTAATGAAGGAGTTAAACAGAATGTTAGGGATTGAAAACAAGATATCGACCACATTCTACCCTCAAACAGATAAGCAGACAGAGAGGGTCAACTAGGAGTTGGAACAGTACTTAAGACTGTTCATTGACTATAGGCAAGAACAATGGCCAGACTGGTTAGGAACAGCAGAGTTCGCATACAACAATAAAGCACACTCTAGTACAAAGATGTTGCCCTTCAAAGTAAACTATGGGCAAGATCCTAGGATAAGGTTTGAAGTAAGAAAGAAGAAGAGATATGAAAGAGCAAAGAAATTTGTAATAAAAATAAAAGAAATTCAGGAGGAAGCTAAGGTAGCCCTAGGGAAGGCACAAGAGGAGATGAAGAAATATACAGATAGAAAGAGAAAAGAAGTTGATGAGTATAAAGTAGAAGACTTGGTGATGCTTAGCACCAAAGATCTGAAATACCAAATGGTTGGTAGAAGGATGGAAAAATTAATAGAAAGGTTTGTAGGCCCTTATAAAGTGAAGAAAATTATATCAGCAAATATAGTTGAATTGGAGTTACCTAGTACAATCAAAATATACCCAGTAGTAAATGTTAGTAGGATACATAGATACATAGAGCAAGTAGAGGAGCAGAGGAAGGAACAACCAGCCCCAGTCATAATTGAGGGAGAAGAGGAATGGAAGATCAAGAGAATATTGAATAAGCAATGGATTAGAGGGAAGAATAAGTATCTAGTATAATGGAAGGGATTTATAGCAGAGTCAGATACTTGGGAAGGAATAGAAAACTTGGAGAATACAAAGAGAGTATTTGAAGAATTTGAAAAGGAGTACCGACAGGATATGGAAGATGTAAGATAGCAAGAAAAAAAAGAAGAAACATTTAGAAGAGAAGAACTACCAGGACAATTTACAGCAAAGAAACTATTTGGATAGTCAGATAAGCAGTACAATGAGGAATACTAGAGAAGATTAGAAAGAAATTGGAGACAATGGAAAGGGGGACAAACAAGAGAAAAAAAAACTTTAGAAACAATTTGGGAGGAAAAAGAAGAAATTGAGTGAAAAGAATTAGAAATTAGAGAATGTACAGAAGAAGATGAAGAGGAAATGAATAATATAGCCAACCTCAACTATGAATTGTAAAATCCTTGGAACAAGAAACCTTGAGAAAGAGGTAGTGTCATAACTTAGTTATTTGGCTAAGTCATTATTTATATTTCTTTTCTTTTTCTTTTTATTTAATTAGGAAATTGATGGGCACATGAGAGGAATGACTCAAAGGAGATGCATGGGACTTTATAAATAGAAGTAAATAACAGAATGTGTATAAGTAGTATATAGCAATTGAATAAGAACTCTATTAAGTTCTCCTTGTCAACTCAGACTAAGAGTAGTTCTAAGATGTTACAGTCTAAGTTCTTATAGATATATACCAAGATGAGTTCCTATTGCTATCCCATCTGCTCCTAAAACTAGTATTAAATGACACAAATTACAGAGACTCAATGAAATAAAATGATAAAGGAAATTATTACTACTTTTGGTAGTATCTCAATTTCTCTCTTGTACTAAGTCCCCTAATTTCTAAGATAACACATCTCTCTCCTAGAGTCTTCCCATCAAAGATACTTGAGATGCATTCCTTCCAGAACCTTCTCCCTTCTTTCTAGTTTATCCATCTTATCTCTCCCTAGACTTAGTCAGCCACCCAACCCTCTATCAGATGTCTAATAACATCTACTTGATATACTGTGCTCTTCCAAGTGGTGACCTATATATCCTATCTGAAAATAGAGTGGTACTGATGGGATCAATGCTTATTTGTAAGTACCATCCCTGGTTCTAAGCCTGTTCTTTTTGACCTTCCAATATAAACTGGAGACTCTGCTGCCATGACAAACTGTGGTTATCCACAAGTGGTTCTAGATTGCCATTCTATTTGAAATGTCTCTTTAACCTGGTGCTAGCTCACTATTCTTGTCTCTCAAGTCTTAGTAGTAAGCTTTGTTCACCTCAAGTATTGTTTTAGACTAGTTATTGATCCTACTCTTGTCTAAGAATATATGTATAATAGGTTCTAGAACAAATTCTCACAAATCTGTTAGTATAAAGTGTATCAAATATTACTTTTCACACAAAATTTGTTGTAGCATAACACTAGTATCACAAATGGCCACTTACTGATTTGTGAGTTGATGATTTAATAATCAAAAGGCTCAAAAAAGCAAAGTTTAGACAGTAGCAAAAGATGTTGTTAAGTCTGAGATTTATTCTTAGACATACAGTCCTTAAATACATGATTGTGGTGGTCTGTGCACCAGGACAGCCTACCACATGATTACTACCTATTGTTCTACATATAGGAGTGCTATTGTTCTTGAAATAGAGATAACCTAACCATCTTAGGACAGTCCTTTGTTCTATTCAAGGACAGATGATAATCTATAGGTAAAGATCAGTATTATATACAAACATTGAGGACCTTGTATCTCCATGGGATCTTATTGCCTCTGGTTCTATTTATAGCCAAAAGAAGCACATTGAAGCAAATGATTATGTTAAGCAGTTCCTGAGATATCAGTGATTTAGTGTCTGGTGACTTGGTGATCACTGACTGATCTGCTAATAACTTGGTGAATACTGATTGTTTTGAGATATTCTTGGTACTGTTTGAAAGGTCTTCTTAAGGGCTTTTGGTGGCCATTTATATCATTGAAATTGGTCAAGTATTCCCAGAGTTATGGTCTGAATGAAGTTTGTGACAACTAGTCAGCTCCAATCCTTTAAGGACTCAGATGGCTAGGAGCTTTGGGTGCAGCAAGACAATGTCCATGGAACTGTTGCCATGCTCAGGCCTCCAAGAGAGTATATCTGATTTATTCATAGACCATTCTGGGTAGTAACAGAGAGTGAAGTTGAAGCAAGCTAAGTATAAGAACCAATATGCTTGCCTCCAGTTCAGCTTTCTTGCCATCATGAAGTACTCTAGGTTTTTGCAGTCAGTCCAGATCTCCACCAGGTTAGCTGTTCCTTTGAGAAAGTGCCTCTACTCTTCCAGTGTGTGGATAATGGCTAGCATTTCTTTGTTGTAGATCTTGTAGTTTCTTTCTACTGGAGACAGAAACTTGCTATAGAATGCTACTAGCATCTACTTACTATCCACCATAGATTATTAGGACAGGATAGTGCTGGTGGCAAAGTCTAAGCTATCTACCTTGATCCACAAGGGTTCCAAGTCCTGAGGTGAGATTAGCACCAGAGTAGTTATCACTACCATCTTAAGAGCTTCAAAGGTGGTTCACTCCTTGTCACTCCACTCTTATATCTTGTCAGAGTGAGTAAGGTCAAAGAAGGGTTGAGCAATAGTTGAGAAGTCTTGTATAAACCATCTGTAGAAGTTTACAAACCCTAGGAAGACCTAGATGTTAGTCCAATTCTCTAGGATAGGCCAATCTTGGACTCTGGCAACCTTGATGGGATCCATCAAGACCTTGTTTTCAGATACTACCAGACCTAGGTACTCAATACACTCCTTCTGAAACTTGCACTTCTCTGGATGGAGGTACAGCTTATGCTCTACTAAGATCTCAAGCACTCTCTGAATGGCCTTGGTATGTTGCTTGATAGTTTGGGTGAAGATCAGAATATTGTCCAAGTATACTACTACAATGCCTTCTGTAATGAGATCTCTGAAAATGTTATTTATCATCATTTGGAAGGTGGCTAGACTGTTAGTCATTCCAAAGAACATCACCAAGGGCTCAAACAGACTATAGTTAGTATAGAAGATAGCCTTCCACTTATCTCTGGGCTTGATTTGTATGCTATTGAAACCCTATTGGATGTTCAACTTAGTAAAGTACTTAGCTTCTCAAAGTTGGGACATGAGTTTGAAGATAAGTGGCAAAGGGTATTTTTTGTTTACTGTTATAGAGTTGAGAGCCTAGTAGTCCTGTACCAACTGGAGAGAGCCATTTTTCTTTTTTATGAAGAACACAGGTGCTACCATAGGTGATTTAAATAGGCAAATTCATCTAGTATAAAGGTTTTCCTCCAGGAAGGTGTCTAGCTTCTTTTGCTCAATTAGAGAGAGAGGGTATACTTTAGTTGACTTAGGCTCAGAGCTCAGAAGGAGTTCTATGGCATGGTCCCAGTGACAATGTTCTAGAAGAATGTTAAAATCATCCTTGGCAAACACAAACTCAAAACCTCTAGTATATGAGAGCAATTATAAGGGTAACCAGAGTGGAGTAGACTCTAGGAAAATCCTTAGAGTTTAGGATAAGGCTTCTGGAGGTGTACTCTACAATATATACTGTTATAGCCTGTCTATTCCTGATCCTACAGTCCTGTCTAGCAAAGTCAGTGTAAGGCCTTAGACTGTGATGACTTAGGTTTACTTCTAGTCTGAGTTGACAAGGAGAACTCAATAGAGTTCTCATTTGTTTGCTATACACTACTTATACACATTTCTGTATTTACTCTTATTTATAAAGTCTCACACATCTCTTTTGAGTCATTTCCTCTTGCATATTTAGTTGTTTGGCCAAGTCATAACACCACCCCCCTTTCAAGATTCCTTGTCTTGAGGATTTTTACAGTTCATAATAGGGGTCATCCATGTTCCCCATATCATCATCATCTTCCTCTGTCCACTCCTTTATTCCTGAGTTTTCTTGTTTGATCTCTTCTTTCTCTTCCTTTATTATCTCCATCATTCTTTGCCCTCTCTTTCTTCCCCCTTTCTATCTCCTCCAATTTCTTTCTAACTTTTCCCAGTATTCTTTGTCATACCTTTTATCCAACTATCCAAATAATTTTCTCACCATGAATCTTCCTGGCAATTCTCCTCTTCTGAATATTCCTTCTTCTCTTTCTTGTCTTCTGATGTCTTCCATATCTCTTCTGTATTCCTTTTCAAACTCCTCTATTGCCTCCTTTGCATTTTCCAAATTTTCCTTTCCTTCCCAGGTATCTGCTTCTGCTGTAAATCCCTTCCATCGTACCAGATACTTGTCCTTCTCCCTAATTTGTCACTTGTTCAATATCCTCTTGACTTCCCATTCCTCTTCTCCCTTGATTATAACTGGAGTTGGTTGCTCCTTTCTCTGTCCCTCAACTTGTCCTATGTATCTATGTATTCTACTAACATTTACTACTAGATGTATTCTGATTGTGCTAGGTAATTCCAATTTGACTGCATTTGCTGATATGATCTTCTTTACTTTATAAGGGCTGACAAACCTCTCTGTTAACTTTTCTGTCCTTCTACTGGTCATCTGATATTTCAGGTCCTTAGTGCTTAGCATTACTAAATCTCCTACTTTATACTCGTTGGCTTCTCCTCTTTTTCTATTTGTATATTTCTTTATTTCTTCTTGTGCCTTTCCCAGCACTGCTTTTGCTTCCTCTTGTATTTCTTTCATTTTTGTCACAAATTTCTCTGCCCCTTTGTATTTCCCCTTCTTTCTCATCTCAAACCCCATCCTGGGATCTTGTCTGTAATTTGCCTTGAAAGACAATATTTTAGTACTTGAGTGTGCTTTGTTATTGTAGGTGAACTCTGCCGTTCCTAACCAATCAAGCCACTGTTCCTGCCTGTGGTCAATAAACATTCTTAAGTACTGTTCTAGTTCTTGGTTAACCCTTTCTATCTGTTCATTGGTTTGAGAGTAGAACACTGTTGATAATTTACTCTCAATCCCCAACATCCTATTTAACTCTCTCATTATTCCTGCCATGAATTGGGGTTCCTTATCTAATATGATACTTTCTGGTAGACCATGTAACTTCCACATGTTATCTCTGAACAGCTTGGCTAGACCTTCTACTGATGTCTTCTCAGTAGTCAGAATAAAGTGTACCATTTTTGTTAATCAGTCCACCACTACTAGAATAGAGTTGTAACCTTGGGCTAGTGGCAGTTTTGTAATAAAATCTGCTGAAATATGTACCCAAGGTTTCTCAGGTATTGAGTTAGGCATTAATTTGCCAGCCGGTTGCTCTGTGTGGTTTTTGTTCCTTTGGCAGGAGTTACACCCTTCTACATATTGCTTTACTTTCTTCATTACTCCTGGCCACCAGAAATTTCTAGTGACCAATTCTACTGTTTTCCATTGTCTTCCATGTCCTCCTACTGGTGTATCGTGGTGTAGCCTAATTATTTCTGCCCTCAATACATTGTCTTTAGGTACATACACCTTTCCCTCTTTATACATTATACCATCCACCTCTCTCCACTCTTCATCTCTCAACATTTTTACTCCTGCTTGCTTCATTTCTTCAACTGCTTTTACAACTTCATCATCTTTCACCTTTAACCATTTTACTTTCTCTAGTAAATCAACTCCTTCCACAATGATTTCTACCTTCTCTGTTCTCTTGACTTCCAGCCACTTGGACTTTACCAATATCTTGCCTTTGTTATCCCTTTCCACTCCAACTTCCCAATCCAGCCTTCTACTCAAACTATCTGTCTTCCCCATTCTGCTTCCTGGAACATGCTTGAGCATAAAATCAAATCTTGATAGGTACAATGCCCATCTTGCTTGTCTTCTATTCAATTTCTGTGCCTTCATAAAATATTCAAGATTTTTGTGGTCTGTCCAAATCTCAAATCTTATTGTTGTTTCTTCCAGGAAGTACCTCCATGCTTCTAGGCACCTGACTACTGCTAGCATTTCCTTGTCATGAATCTCATAGTTTCTTTCTGTATTACTTAGAGATTTAGAAATGAAAGTGACTGGTCTCCACAATTTGTCAGAGCATTTCATTGACAATACTCCTCCTGTAGCATACTTTGAAGCATCTACCTCTACCCTAAACTCTTTGTCTAAGTCTGGGGCTGCTAACACTGGCCTAGTTGTAAAGATTTCTTTTAGCTCATCAAACACCTTCTGCTGTTCTCTCCTCCATTGCCACTTTACATCCTTCCTCATCAGCATATTCATTGGTCTTGCTATTTGAGCAAAGTCCTTGATGAACCTCCTGTAGTAATTTGCAAGGCCCAAGAACTTTCTGATGTCTTTTGCATTTTTTGGTTCTGGCTAACTTAATACTCCATCCACCTTTTCCTTCTCTATTTCTATTCCATTGGGTTCTATAATAACTCCCAAGAATCCAATCTTCCTCACTTTCTACACACACTTCTCTGGTTTAACATATAAGTCATTCTCTTCTAATCATTTCAACACTTCTTCTACTATCTCATCATGCCCCTCTTTTATCTCTATTCCTACCAACACATTATCCACAAATGCTACCACTTTTTCTTTGTTGATCATATCCCTCAGAATTTCATTCATCATTGCTTGGAATGTAGCTGGTGAATTTGTCATTCTGAAGAACATCACTATTGGTTCAAAGGATCCTATATACATTGTGAATGCTCCCTTCCACTCATCTCCCTCTTTTATTCTCACATTGTTGAACCCCCACCATAAGTCCACTTTAGTGAATACTCTTTTACTCCCCATATTGTCTATTAAATCTGTAATCAATGGCAGTGGGTAGTTATTCTTTACAGTTTGATTATTTAGACTATGGTAGTCTATTACCATCCTCTTACTCCCATCCTTCTTGCCCACAAAGAATACTGGTGATGTCTGAGAGGATTTTGATGGTCTAATGTACCTCTTTCTCAGTTGGTTGTTTACGAAGCTCTGAACTTCTTCCCTTTTGTTTTTGGATAAAGGGTAAATTCTTCCTTTTTATGGTTTAAACATCTCCTTGAGGTCTATAGCATGGTCCCAAATTTTCCTTGTCAGCATCCTCTCAGACTCCACCTTTCCAAATACCTTTTTCCACCTTAGGAATTTCTTCAGTACCATTTTTTTGATTTTCCTATAGTCTGCTTCAACTTCCTCTTCTCTTTTCTAGTCTTCTTTATCATCCACTGTCCACCTCACAATCTTCTCTTCTTCTAACATTGCTACTCTCTTTACTCTCCTTTCTCCTTTCAACTCTTCATTCCTTCCACACAGTGGTGGGCATCTCATCATCTTGACTTCTCCAGTCTCCTAATTTATCTCTAGGTTGTGTGCTTGCAGCCACAGCATTCCCAATATAACCTCTGTTTTCCCCAAATCACATACATCCATTCTCATCCTTTCTATGTGACCCTTGTAGTACATGTTCACTTCTACTTGATGAGTAATGGTCCCTGTACTGTTATTGGTTCTATCGACATTTCTGACTGTTATTGGTCTCTTTAATTTTTGCAGCCTAAATCTATGTTTTGCTGCCATCCTCCAGTCTATAAACATTCCTGTTGCATCACTATCCAAGAGCACTTTTACTGTTATATCTTCATGTATATCTACCTTTTCTATCCTAATGTCCATCCATACTTCTCTCAGCATTTTAAACATCCTCCTTACTTCTCTCTGTTCACCTTCTCTTCTTGCTACACCTTTTGGATCTTTTGTCTATGTACTGTTCCACTGTGCTTTTCTTTCCATAGGATATACTACTTCTCCCTTTTTCTTTTGCCTTGAGCATCCACACCATCCAGCTTCCTCTAGCTTCCTTCCTCTAAGGACTCCTTGTCCTCTGTTGTCCTCCCTATACATTCCTTTCTTTCCATACCATCTGCATCCTATGTAGGTTGCTATGACTTCTTCTGTCATCCATCCTAACTCCAACAGCTGTGCATCTTCTGGCACATTCTCCACTCCACAGTATTCCTGTGCCTTTTCCCAATTGGGATACACTGGCTTCCCTCCCTGCTGTGCCTTTTGCAGACTGACTGCATATGCCACTTTCTCACTTCTCCTTTCCTTCTCCTCCTTAATATTTGGACACTCCCATTTGTAGTGTCCTATTCTCTAACATCTGAAACATTGCACCCCTTCCTCCACTGTCTCCTGTTTCCTTACTTTCACTTCCCCCCTCACCCCACACTGCATTACCCTACTCGCTATCACCTCAAATCTATTCTGAGGAATTGGTTTTCCTTTTTTCTCTTCCTTCTCATTCCTGCAGTTACAGGCCAGGTGCCCAAACTTTCTACACCCCCAGTACACCCTTCCTTCCCTTCCCTCTATTTCTGCCCTTAGTTTGGCCAGGGCACACTGTTGGTTGAGCATACTGCCCATAAGAGAGTTGTATTGTTCTAGAGACATGGTGCTACATCTCCAGAAAAGTTGAAATAAGAGTGATTTTACTAATGTTATGTCTACTGGGGCACAAGATCTTCACCCAGCTAGACACCTACTACCCTACTTGCTACTGCCCTAATACTATGGTTATACTATCACCCCAAGGAGAGGATCTCTAACCTAAATGCCTTCCTAAAGATACAGTGTTACTCCTCTACATGTACAGCCCACAATGGGGCTTCAGCACAAGGTTTATAGAGTGAAAGGAATACAAGTAAACTACTGAGCACCACTCAATTGCAAGGTCAGGTCTTAGACACAATACCTGAGCTTGGTACTGTGCTTCCACCATCAATCCCTAACTAATTGACAAGTCCTCTTAAGCCAAGGGCCTGGCTATGTATGGAGGTGACTAGTGGTCATGGTGACCACTGGTCGAGAGTTGAGATGGTTATGAGAGTAAGGATGAGCAAGGTCCAAGGTGGACAGTGCTTTAGATGTGGAATCGAGTTCTAGTGTAGTGACTTAGCCTGAGGCGACTTAATCACACTCCTAGTCCGAGTTGACAAGGAGAACTCAATAGAGTTCCTATTCAATTGTGGTACACTACTTATACACCTTCTGTGTTTACTTCTATTTATAAACTCCTGCGCATCTCTTTTTAGTTGTTTCATTTCACATATCCACTGATTTCCTAGTTAAAAGAAAAGAAAAAGAAAAAGAAAATAAATAATGACTTAGCTGTTTTAACCATGTCATAACAAGTTGCAGAGGTATGTATGGTCTCTTTAGAGGGTTAGGGTTATGTAAGAACTATATAGTTATTACATAATACTGTCCCATGCTATTTATATCTTCCCTGTGTTATATTTCTAGAGATTTCCCATCAAGTTAATGAATGCATAGAAGATATTTTTCTTCTTTGAAGCCAACTCATAACACTTCCAGCTGATCACTAGTCATTGCCCTTACATATTCTTTCTGACT
>Ga0154004_1000445_pt1 | contig 11356 bp, 16 predicted proteins | sample TSFL088MetaG_FD_104727 | JGI IMG/M metagenome (GOLD analysis project Ga0154004, IMG submission 104727) | Attine ant fungus gardens microbial communities from Florida, USA - TSFL088 MetaG | ecosystem: Host-associated > Fungi > Mycelium > Unclassified | place: USA: Florida, Lake Talquin State... | reverse complement strand
GGCTGTCTGAGAGATATGAATGGTCTTCTCAGATCTGTTTCGAGTAACAACAAGACCAAGAATGTGCCTGAGTTCACCTAGTTCAGTAATCTCAAAGTGATCACCTAATTTCAGTGTGAACCAACATATCTTTCCAGAGCATCAGGGACTAGCAACTGCCATATCATCCACATAGACCAGTACCATCAATATGATCTTCCCACTTTTCTATAGCAAATACAAGCAGTTGTTGGCTATGGACTTAACAAAGCCAAGTTCAAGGAGGATTTCATTCAACTTTATCTTCCACTGCCTTCCTGCTTGCTTTAGCCCATAGAGTGCCTTCAGGAGTTTCCAGTATGTCTTTCCATTACCAAACCTCTTGAACTCCTCTGGTACTTGCATGTAGATCTCCTTCTCCAATTCTCCATTCAAAAAAGCAGCAACAATATCAATTTGCTCCAAGTCCTAGTCTAGGTAAGCCACTAAAGCCAAGAATATCTGAAGTGTAGCAAATTTTACAACTGATTCAAACATCTCAGTGAAGTCTTCACCAGGAATCTGCGAGAAGCCTCTTGCAACAACACAGGTGTAACACTTCTTGAAGTTCCTATCTTCATCTAATTTCTCTTTGTAGACGACCTTTCCAGAGACTGTGCTTTTGTTCTCAGGTGGTTTATCAACCCACTCAATGATGTTGTTTTTGACTAAGTTGTCATATTCAGTATTAATGGCTTTCTCTCACTGCTTTGAGCAAGAGGACTGGTAAGCTTTAGACCATCTCTTTGGTTCTATAGATACTGCAATAGATACAACAAATGCTCAACCACCATCAATGGCAATTACATCTGGACCTAGAGCATTGAACCCATACCAATCTACTGGTTTTTTGATGTGATTTGATGGGTCTCTCTTTGGTAAATTTGCCTACTTCAATGGTTTTGATATAGTAGGAGGCTGTTTAGAGGACTCAACAGGTGAAGGTGAAGGTGGTGAATCTGGTTCAGGTAATGGAGAAGACAACAATAGTGGTGTATGGTAAGTTGAAGTGTCATTAGCAGCAATTTGTATAATGTTGTCTGAACTTTGTCTTGATATTGTCAATGTAGCTGTGTCTTGATTACTATTGATGGCATTGTTCACCAATCTGTCAATATCATTGGTAGATAGGCATTTTATGTTAACTTCAACCACAGCCAGGTCACTAGGTGTCTCATCTTTGAAGAACCAAACATTGCACAAAGTTATCAGCTTGCCATTTTCTAGATTCTCTAGCCTGTAACCTTTAGTCTCATCAGACCACCATTCCAACATCTTAACTTTCACCACTCTTGACTCTAGCTTCCCTTTTCTCACTTCTTTTGGTACCCATGCCCAACCAAGTGATCCAAAGATCCTTAAGTGTGATATATCAGGTTTCTACCCAGTCCAGGCTTTAAAGGGAGTAATCCCTTTCAGGCCAGAGATGAGAGTCATTCTCCAAATGTGAATTGCATACACAAAGGCTTCACCCCAGTAGCACAATTCAACACCTGCTGTATATAGCATGTACTAAACCATCTCAAAGAAGACAGCAATAGTTCACTCTACAATACCATTTTGCTCTGGTAAGTAAGGATTTGTTGTTTGGTAAAGGATACCATTTTGACAACAGAATAGGTTCATTGTGGAGTTTACAAACTCTGAACCATTGTCACTCCTGAACTATTGAACATTCTTCCCAGACTGTCTCTCTAGCAAGGCTACCATGTCTCTTACAGCCACTCCAGCCTCCTCCTTTGACTTTAATAGCCTCTCCACAGGATAGCAGCAGCTAATCTTCACTACCACCAATGCATAGATATAACCATCCCAAGTTGTAACTAACATTGGACTAGTCAAGTCCATCACAACAAGCTCCATTCAATCATACTTTGTTGAGCTCTATTTGGGGAGGGAAAGTTGGTATGATTTTCTATGAGCACAGCTGCTGCATAGATGATCAAAGGCCAAAGGAGACTCAATGGTAAGTCCTTTTACAATCTCTTGCCAATGCATTGTATTAATCATATTGGAATTCAGATGACCTATTCTTCTGTGCCACAAGTGCATCGTATTGCTAGTAGCCACAAAAGCTTTATGATTGACCCCATTTTTAACCTGAATATGATACAGGGTACCATTTCCTCCAGCAAGCATTGTGTAAAACAGCTCCTCACCATCAGTCTCAATAACTAGGCCTATTTTAATGCTTCAAACACTTGCTCCTTCTCTGTGTAAAGCTCCAAGGCTCACAAGATTAGCTTCAAGACCAGGGACATGAATGACATTATAGAGGACTACAGTGAGTATTCCAGCTGGTAATTTTGCCTGAAATCTCACTGATCCTTGACTAGCAATAGAAACTTGGTTATGACCACTAACAGTAACATATTGTCCAGTAGTTTGAGCAGGTGTATAAGAAGCAAAATAGTGTTATTCATCAAATATATAGGCTATAGCACCATAGTCCAGCAACAACTCTTTTCCTCTAATATCCTCTCTCACCATCAATATCTGTCCAACTTCTCTCTTACCAAGATTCTTTTTGCTTCCAGGATATAAATCATCAACAGTGTAATTTACCAAACTTCCATTCTTCTTCCCCCTTTTATCCTTGTGCTTTGGACATTCTGGCATTCTACTCCAGTGTCCCTTTTTACCACAATCCTGGCAGATATCTTCAGGTTTAAGTTTGCGCTTCAGCTTCTTTTTCTTTCTTTCATTACTTCTACTCTTTTGACCATCTTTCTAATTCAATTTTGACTATAGTGCCAACTACTCTATTATCATCTTCTTCTCTTGCTTCTCCAAGTCCTTATTATTTATCAATCTGTTATATGTGGCATTCAACTCTATAATTGCCAAGTCCAAGGTAAGTTTCAAGTCTTGACTAAATAATGACTGTTTGACCTCCTTCCACTCTGCAGTAAATGGAAGTGAGATACAAATAGCATTGACAAGGTAGATATCATTGAACAGAGCACCACACTCCAAAATGCATTGCCTGAGAAGCATCATTGCTCTAATGTGGTCACTTATTGGGATGCACTCATCCTAATGTTTGTTTCAAATTTCTTGAATATAGTAATAAACATTGACATCTTGTCTAGTGACAAAATGCAACTGGTATAGTTGATCCCATATGTTCTTCAAAGTAACAGCTCTAGGCACATATCCTCACTTGGAAGGGTCAATAGCACCCTTGATCAAACCCATAGCAGCACCATTGCTCTGCACCTAGGTATGATAATGCTCCCAACCTTTTTTCCAATGGATATAATTTGGGGAATAGAAAAATATATCTCCATTTTTATCTAATTCTGCAGTGGTAGAAGGCTTCAAGGGGGCAGGAGATTCAGACAGAGTAGAAGCCACTATTGCCTTTGTAGTTGGTACAGGAGGAGAGGCAGGTGGTTTGGGAGGTTTAGGTTTATCTCCAGTTATATATTGCCAGAGATAGTGAGCCTAGAGAGCAGCCTTCATCTGCTCAGACCAGGTAAAATAGTTTTGTCCAGTTAATTTTGGAAAAGACCAGACACTGGTAACTGGGTTACATTCAGGGGCCATAACCTTTTGTGAATATAATAATTTATATAATGCATGGTAGGCAGATGCAAGGTCAAAAAGCAACAATAAAATTTTGCAAGACAAATTTACTGATTAAGTAATCAAATATCCTTCTCCAAATTGATACACTGATGCACTATTCTTCAACAATGTTACAACCCCCACCACCAAACAATTTGGTAGTAAGTTAATCAATTAGTGCAAGGACTCATGATTGGGTGCCAACACTTTTCTTTTTAGTACCTCCCAATAAGAACAATGAACAAGTTTTGGGCTCTGGGAAAGAGATAGATAGCCATCTTTGTAAACTACAAAAGGTAGGTCACAAACAGTTCATTTTGTAAGCAAAAGGGCATGTATGAAGACTAATTATAACTTGCTGTAGCTTGAAAGGCCAAGAGGAGTCTTTAAAGTATGCAAATTTGGTCAACATAACCTCCAACTAGCAACAAGTTAAAGTATAAAAGGTATAGATGCCACAGATTGGCAATTTACTAGTAGATTATAGTTTTCAACTACTTTATCATGCTCAATAAGTCTCTTAATGCCAGCTACAGCTTGTCTTAGTACAGAAAGTTTCTTTGCACTGTGTGTTTCTAGTTGAGTACCATCTATATTGAGCAGTGCATAAAACACACTCCTATAATCAGTCCTTTTGTCTAGAGAACACATCTACATACTGAAGACAAACATGATTGTAATGAAACAGAGGTGGTGTCAGCAACTGGCTCAAGAACCTTAATCTAGGGTTTAACTCAAGGTTGTACTTCAGGGTTAGAAGAGAACTTGATAGGGTTTTTACTCAATTGCAGTTTACTATATATACAAGTATACTATTTGTTCTTGTTTAAACTACAAGCTGTGCATCAGCTACCAGTTTGACTCCAGTCTGTCATAAAAAAGTGACTACTAAATAGTAACATAGAGATATAACAAAATATCTGTTCAAAAAACTACATAAATAGCTAGACCCTCATTAGCAAGTAGCTTTGCTAATGTCACCCTTTTGGCATAGTGGTAAACTATACAGTATATGACTACTAGTCTATAGCAAAACTATGACAGTTACTATCACAAATGGTCACTTACTGATTTGTGATTGGTTGATTTAATAATCAAAGTGCTCAAAAAAGTGAAGTTAGACAAGTGACAAAAAATATTGTTAAGTCTAAGGTTTATCCTCAGATATACAGTCCTTATATCACAAATGGCCACTTACTGATTTGTGAGTTGATGATTTAATAATCAAAGACTCAAAAAAGCAAAATTTAGACAGTAGCAAAAGATGTTGTTAAGTCTGAGATTTATCCTCAGACATACAGTCCTTAAATACATGATTGTAGTAGTCTGTGCACCAGAATAGCCTACCACATAATCACTATCTATTGTTCTATATATAGGAGTGCTATTGTTCTTGAAATAGAGATAACCTAACCATCTTAGGGCAGTCCTTTGTTCTATTCAAGGACAGATGATAATCTATGAGTAAAGATTAGTGTTATGTGCAAACATTGAAGACCTTGTATCTCCATGGGATCTTATTGCCTCTGGATCTATTTATGGCCAAAAGAAGCGCATTGAAGAGAGCTTCACAATGGTTATTGAAGCAAATGATTACATTAAGTGGTTCCCAAGATATTAGCAATTTAGTGTCTGGTGACTTGGTGATCACTGACTGATCCGCTGATAACTTGGTGAATACTGATTGCTTTGAGACACTTTTGGTACCATTTGAAAGGTCTTCTTAAGGGCTTTTGGTGGCCATTTATATTGTTGAAATTGGTCAAGTATTCCCAGAGTTATGGTCCAAATGAAGTTTGTGACATAGTCTATGTCTGTTCTATTTATAGTTTCTTGTCATAGTCAAGGTGACTCATGACAGTACCCCCCTCTTAAAGGTCCTCATCCTGAGGACTTTATAGTTTGTCATATGGGTCCTGTAAATTGCCTATATTATCTTTATCCTATTCTTCTATCCTATCTCCTTCAAATTCTTGCTCATTTTCTTCTTCCTCTTCTTCATCTTTTTCTTGGATTGTTTCTAAAGTTCTTTGTTCTCTTGTCTTTTCTTTCTTCCATTGTTTCCAAGTTCTTTCTATTCTCCCCTAGTATTCCCTATCAAACCTCTTATTATTCCATCTATATAACATTTTTGTTGTGTATCTTCCTGGAAGTTCTCCTTCATAGTCTTCCCTACTATTCTTTTTCTTTATCTGCCTGACACCTCTATATTCTTCTTCAAATTTATCCACTAAATCTTGTGCATTCCTCAAGTTTTCTCTCAGCTCCCAAGTGTCTTCTTCTGCTGTGTACCCTTTCTATCACACTTGTAGCAACTTAGCCTGAGATGACTTAATCACCCTCCTAGTCCAAGTTGACAAGGAGAACTTGATAGAGTCCTTATCCAATTGCTGTATACTACTTATACACATTCTGTATTTACTTCTATTTATAATGTCCCACACCTCTCTTTTGAGTCATTTCTTCTTGTGTGTTCATTGATTTCCTAATTAAATAAAAAGAAAAGAAAAAGAAAAGAAATAATGACTTAGCTATTTGGCCGAGTCATGACAATACTAGATATCTATCTTTTTCTCTAAACTTCCTCTTGTTCAATATCTTCTCTACCTCATACTCTTTTTCCCCATGAATTATCACTAGTGATAGCTATTCTTTTCTCTGGTCCTCTACTTCATTGTTAGCATGAAGTTGTGAGGACTTTAGAGCTCAACCAAGGTGGTTGTTTAGGAAGAACTCAATAGAGTTTCCTATTGGATTCTCCTAGCTACTTATACAAATGTCTGTTAGTCTGTATATCTGTCTCCTGCAATTCCATGACCTATACTAGTAACTATATATATCTTACATAATTCTTCCCATACTATTTATATCTTTCCTGTGTTATATTCTTTGATATTTTCCATCAGATTGATAAATGTATGGGAAATAGTTTCTTCTTTAGAAATCATCTTATAACATTTATCTTTGTACCTATATACTCTACTGATATTGATTACCAGATGTATCTTTACTGTACTTGGCAAATCTAGTTCTATTGCATTTGTCAAAATTATTTTCTTTACTTGATAAGGTCCAACAAATCTCTTTGTTAGTTTTTCCAATCTCCTTCCTTGCATTTGGTACTTCAAATCTTTTGTGCTCAAAAGCACTCAGTTTCCTACTTGGTATTCTTCTGCCTCACTTCTTTTCCTATCTACATACTTTCTTATCTCCTTCTGACTCTTTCTTAGCATTGCTTCTGTCTCCTCATGAACTTTCTTCATTCTTGTTGCAAATTCTTCTGTCTTCTCAAACTTCTCCTTCATTCTCATCTCAAATTCCATGTGCTGTCACACTAGGCAGCCTTTTTAGGCAAAATACATGACATTTGTTGAAGAAACTACACTATACTCAGCTTGAGCAGCAAAAGTAACTCTCTAAATATATACCACTAGATCCCCAGTCTTGGACTTGCATACATTACCCAAGTAGTAGAATAGCAGCTGTGACCACTACTATACCAGCCTCATAGGGCCTGTCTAGCTATTTTGTACTAGACAAAAACCAGAAACCCCCTCTAGAAGCACTCTCAAGGACTGTCTGAGCCTTAGAGAAACTAGCTTCCTCTGGTAGAATGACATCACAGTTCAGTGGCCATCATTTTTAATGGATTAAGCTTTAGTATTACCTTTAGACCTCAGTGATCATTTTTGATGTCCCCTATAATTAGAAATGTTGCAAGCAATCCTCTTGAGGGCAATGCTATTAGGGTATTTGGGAAGGAAAAGATATCCAGGACTAAAGAAAAAGGTCAGGAATATAGAAGAATAAAATAAAAGAATCAAGGAAGTGGAAACTGGGAGATTGATAAAGACACTGACCTCAAGGCTCCTTGAGCCATATTCAAAGGCCAGGTTTGATGGATAGATATAAGAGAAGACTAGGTAGGAGAATTAGAAAGAACAGAGAATACTAGCCATGTAATCAAAAGAGAACTCTACTCTATCATTTCACTCCCTACTATAATAGGTCATTGGAATGTTTCTTTTGTTTTTTTAATTATTGATTCTATGATTTGTAATCCTAATATATACTCTAGGAGCACAGAAGAGCCTAACAACAACTTACCCCCATTATCTCCTTCTTTCTGTTACTCTAGAGCTCTACTGCTATTTTTGAGTGGCTAAGCTTTTCTGTTTGTTTCTTTTATAAAAAAGTCTATACAAAATATCCCTCAAGGGGACATCTTACTTTGAGGAGGACTTGGGCATTTACTTGACTAGGAGTTTAAACACTTATTATGCATTTTTGGAGTAGGTTTTCAACTGTACAGTTAGTTGAAGTAGAGCCTACACAAGGATGTGGAAGTTCTAGGCAGTACTGCTGTATTGACAGCAAACTAGGCTGCTAGACTAGTTTGGGAAGAGTAGTGTTACAGTGTGAGATGAACACACACCTTCAAGATCTACAATTAACTGGGGCTTGCTCAAGAGGATACCAAAAATACTATATTTCTCTAGTTTTTACTCTGCTTTTGACTATTCATTATTCTTTATGAGCTCTCTCTCTCTTCTGATTTACCTCCCCTATACCTACTTGTTTGCATACAACTATGAAACAGTTTGGAGATTCCATCTCTCTCACCTGTCACTTCACCCTTGTATTCTTATTTCATCAGTGCAGATCTCATCCAATATTTGCCTTGAATGGTAATACTTTTGTACTAGTCTGCACTTTATTATTATATGCAAGCTCTACTGTTGCTAACCAGTCAGGCCATTGTTCCTACCTGTGGTTAATAAACATTCTCAGATATTGTTCCAACTTCTGATTTATCCTTTCTGTCTTTCCATCTATTTGTAGGTGGTAGGCTGTCAACAACTTTGTATCAATTCCTAACATTGAATTTAACTCCTTCATTATCCCTGCTGTGAACTGTGCTCCTCTATCCATAATAATACTTTCTGGCAAGTCATGCAGCATCCAGATGTTATCTTGGAACAATTTTACTACTCCTTCTGCCTAAGTCTTTTCTGTAGTTGGCACAAAGTATGCCATTTTTGTCATTCTATTATATACTACTAGAATGCTGTCATAACTCTGTGTTAGCAGTAATTTTGTAATAAAATCTGCTATAATATGACTCCAAGGCTTTCCTAGTACTGCATTAGGCATAAGCTTTCCTTTTCCAACAGGTCTATCCCTTCAATTACCACTTCTGTTACCTGCATTGCTCTAACCTCCAGCCATTCTTTTTTCACCAATACTCTATCTTTATTATCTTTTTCTATTCCTACCTGCCAGTCTGGATATCTGCTAAGGCTATTGGCTCTTCCTATACTGCTTCCTGGCACATGTTTCAGTGTAAAATCAAATCTAGACAGGTATAATGCTCATCTTGCTTGTCTTCAATTCAACTTCTGACTACTCATGAAATACTCAAGATTTTTGTGATCACTTCAGATTTCAGATTTTGTTTGTGTACCTTCCAGCAAGTGCCTCCATTCCTCTAGACATTGAATTATTGCCAGCATCTCTCTATCATGAATTTTATAATTTCTTTCTGCTTTATTCAGAAATTTTGAAATAAAGGCTACTGGCCTCCACTTATCATCTTCCCACCTCATTGAGAGTACACCCTCTATTATGTATTCTGATGCATCTACCTCCACTCTCATCTCTTTATTCAAGTCAGGTACTACTAATACCAGTTGTGTTGTGAACACCTTTTTCAATTCCTTGAATGCTTTCTTTTGCTCTTCTCTCCAATTCCACTTCTCATTCTTTTTGACCAGCCTATGCAGTAGTTTAGCTATTCTGGCAAAATCTTTCATGAATTGCCTATAGTAATTTGCTAATTCCAAGAACTTCTATACATCTTTAACTGTCTTAGGTCTTGGCTATTCTAGAACTCCCACCACCTTTTCTTCTTGCATCTTAATCCCCTCTGCTCCCATTACTAATCCTAGGAAGTTGATCTCTTTAACCTTCCACACACACTTCTCAGGTTTCATATATAGATCATTTGTTTCTATCCTCTTCAGTACCTCTTCTACTATTTTATCATGCCTCCTCTCATTCTCTGTTTTTACCAATATGTCATTCATAAATGCTGCTATATCTTTTATATCTATTAGATCTCTCAGAATATCATTCATTATCACTTGAAATGTTGCTGGTGAATTTGTAAGACCAAAAAACATCACAGTAGGCTCGTATATCCCAAAATGTATTGTGAATGTAGCCTTTCACTCATCTCCCTCTTTCATTTGTATATTGTTGTATCCCCAATGCAAGTCCATCTTTGTAAATACCTTCTTTGTTCTTATGGTGTTGATCAAGTCTGAAATCAAAGGTAAAGAATAGTTATCCTTAACTGTCCCTTTATTTAAGTATCTATAATCTTGTACCATTCTTTTCTTTCCATTCTTCTTTTCTACAAAGAACACTGGTGAAGTCTAAGGTGACTTTGAGGGCCTAATATACCCTTTCCTCAACTGCTCTTCCACAAATTCTCTCACTTTCTCTTTTTCTTCTCTCAACATCAAATATATCCCTTCTTTCCTTGGCACAAAATCCTCTTTCAGATTTATTATATGGTCCCAAGGTTTCCTTACTGGCATCCTTTCTGACTTTGCCTTCTCAAACACTTTAAGCCACTTGTAAAATCTCTGGGGCACCATCTTCCCCATTTTTTCTCTGTCTAATTTGACTTCATTGTTGAACTTCTCTTCTATTAACATCTTTCACTTATCTCATTCTGCCTTTTCCACTGCTCTAACTCTTTTTCCTATCTTTTTCCTTTTCTCTATGTCTTCTTTCACTGCTAAACTTCTCCCATAGATTGGTAGGCATCTTGTCATTCTGACCTCTCCAGTCTCCCAATTTATCTCTGGATTATGTGCCTGTAACCATGGCATACCCAATATAATGTCTGTTCTTCCCAGATTGCACACATCCATCCTCATTCTTTCTATATGATTTTTGTAATACACATTTACTTCCACCTAGTGTGTTATGGCCCCTCTACTATTATTTGTGCTATCTACATTTTTCACTGTCACTGGTCTCTCTAGCTTCTGCAGCTTGAATCCATGCTTTGCTGCTATCTTTTTATCTATAAACATCCCCATCACACCACTATCCAAGAGTGCTTTGACTGTTATGCCTTTATGTATATCTACCTTTTCCACTCTAATATTCAACTACACTTCTCTTAACATTTTGAACATTCTTCTAATGTCTCTTTGGCTAACCTCCTCTATTGCTGCGCTTCTTGGAATCTCTGTCCATGTGCCATCCTGCAGCACTTTTCCCTCTATAGGGTGTGCCACCACTCCCCAGTTCCACTATGGTTTCTTCTTTTCTGTTCTACACTCTGGGCATAGAATTCCTCTCCTTTTTCATTCCAACACTTTTCCTCCTATTGTGTCTTTTCTTCCTTACTTTATATACTGCACCCTTATTATCTCTCCCCTCTTTGCTTCTTCCTCTCTCCAGTTCCATGCTTCCTGGCATAGGTTGCACCACATGTTTGTTATCAATAGACAATGAATGTCCTTAGTGATCACCCTAGGTGGATGTTCAAGAAGAACTTGATAGAGTTCTTCCTTGGATTGGACTACTACTTATACTACTTTTACAGTGGCTGTACTGCTACTAGTCTATGATCACATGTCCCTCCAGAATGTTCTACAACCTTGTGACCTTATCATGTGACTTGGCTTCCTAAGTTCCCCTGCTATTTATATCTCAACCCCATTGTACACTTTGAGGTTTTGGACTAAGT
>Ga0154004_1000444_pt1 | contig 11364 bp, 5 predicted proteins | sample TSFL088MetaG_FD_104727 | JGI IMG/M metagenome (GOLD analysis project Ga0154004, IMG submission 104727) | Attine ant fungus gardens microbial communities from Florida, USA - TSFL088 MetaG | ecosystem: Host-associated > Fungi > Mycelium > Unclassified | place: USA: Florida, Lake Talquin State... | reverse complement strand
TACTCTGTTTCTATGAAGTTCTATTTAACCAATATATCATATGAGTTAATTATTTTAAATTATTTTTATAAAATTTTCATAAAATGAGAGTAGGGTTTTAATTTGCAACTCATAAAAATTTAAGCCATTTAGTAACATAAACTATTTTTAAAACTTTATGCTTAAGTGATCTTGTAAAAGATTTTAAATTACACCTTCCATTCAATTTGGATAAAATTTATTAGCATTGGTTATCAAGAATACTTAATTTAAACTTTAAATTATTTTACTAGATTCTTATTATATAAATTATTTCAATATTGAGTTTGTTTTAGATTAATTTAGTATAAGTAGATAAGAAATTAAAAATGTAGTTAATAATTCATTTTGTTAGCTTATAGGTTAAAGTATTTTTACTTTGATTTTATTAAATTGAATAAGAATTTTTAAACACATGTTCACCAAATTTGTAACAATTTGTTCCTTTAGTTCATAAATAATGACTTTAATAATTTATATATGTTTGTTATTTATTATGAGTTTTTACTATATTATGCTCAATCCTTATAAATTCATACGAAGGATTAGAACAAAAGAAGGTTTATAAAGAAGTTATATTATTTTATAATAGACAATAGGTATTTATTAAAAGTAATTCAATTTGAAGACAGATTTTCAAAATACTTGTTTGTCAATATTGAACAATTTTATTGCGAATATTTTTTCTGTTTATATAAACATTTTGCTAACCTTTTTAATTTGCAGGGGTTATTAATAATATTTTCTTGTGATGATATTGTTGTTAAGTTTTAAATTTGACCTTTTATCTATTTTATTAAACATTTACATTAAGTTTATATTTTAATGGCCACTTATTCCACACTTTAATTGTGTTTATTTTAAGATTTAATAATTTGGAATTTTGCAATTTAAAACCTCCTTCTACTTTTCCTTTTACTATACTATGTTTTCTTGTGTTCCTAAGAAATAAATCATTTAATCTAAATTATTGAAGTTAGAATATAATTTATATAAAAGTCCTAAAGTCTATCCTATAATCTCATAATTGAGTATAAAAATAATTATACCAAAATTTAAATACGGCTAAATCAACATTAAAAACAAATTTAAAATAAAGAAATTAAAAGTTAATTCAGAATAGTTATTATACTTGGTAAGACAAGTAGGTCAATTTTAAATTGATACAAATAAAAATAGATATAAAATAATTTTCTTAATACTACGAATTTTTTTACAAAGTGTTCAGACATATATATAATTGGGCAGTTAAAATAGAATAACAGAAGTTAAGTTACAAAATTAGTTAAGTTACAAATTAAAAAAGTTTTATCACTGCTTTTGTATTCCTGGTTATACTTTATAGCAAAGATATAATATAAAAAGATTTCTCATTATTATTTAATTTTTAATTATAAGGCACCTTGAGAATATAAATCTATAACAGAGATAGCAAATAGTCGAAATAAAATTGATAATACTCTTAAATTCCAAATAATTGAGTAGACAATTTAAAAAGTTTAAATCCGGAGGAAAAATTATAAGTGCTTCAAAATATCAATCACTATTATTATCTTCTCTATAAATTTATAGAATAACCTTTATTGTCAAAAATTTAAAAACAAATAGCTTTGATTCTAATATAGTATGTAAACTTTAAATATCAGGATATAAAGAATATATTTATCTTTAAACTGATTTATTCCATGTATATCCTAACTTTCTACTATTTTAATAGTATTTATAACTTAGATTAATACATTTCAGTCTTATTTAATTTAAATTGTGATCTTTCAATAGATTTATTATATAACATATAACTCGTGCTAACTCGTGCCTTATTTATTTTGAATATTCAACTTATACTTAAATTATAAGCAATAGCATTAAGCTAACAGGATGAAAATTGGTATACATGGTCCTCTTAAGGGTTTTATATCCTTAATGTTTCTTTCTTCGTTTAAATTAGAAAGTAGCGCAAAATAGCACACATTATGGAACAATATTATATAATAATATAAGCTATAAATTAAATAGAGCTAGTTTAAATATAAAATTCTAATATCTAATCTAAAACACATATAGTTTATAATATACTAGGGTTAAATAACCTATACTCTTAATATAAACCTTTTAATAATTCAATGCTGTATTTATTTGAAAGTTACTAACAAAAGGAGGAGAACGGATTACTCGGATAATGAGGATTTATAAAAGTTTTTGAAAAACTAAACTATTTTTCCGGAAATAAGTACATAAATAAAATTATTAAATAATAAAGCATTATTTCTATAAAAATTAATAAAGATAATTAGACAATTATGTAATAAAAATGAATTAAAAATTTTACCTCTTTATTTTAAAAGGCACCTCTAACATTACTATAAAATTTAAAAGTGTTTATAAATCATTACTTATACTAGTGGTAGTTAAAATAAATTACTTTAACTGTAATTGTAGTTATAAATAAAAATTACTAAGCAAAATTATAAGATTTATAAAATTCTTTATTAAACTAATAACTTAATATACTTTATAAACTAAAAACTGGTAATTAAATATGTAACCTTTTAGCTATTTTATTAGTAATTTTTTAAAACAGGATTTGGGCCATGATTAGCATATTTAAGTGCTTTAGTTTTTGTTATATTTAATATTGACTTACCTTTATTTGCTTAATCTTTTTTGTATGTTTTCTGTTTATTTCATGTGGTATATAGCTAGTACACTTAAATACCTTTTTAACTGCTTTAATAGGGATTAGTTTTAAACCCTGGATATTTATATCCTTAATATGGATTATGTATAATAATACCTTTATCACCGTACTGTATCTATAATTTTATATAGTTAATAAATAAATAAACTTTTAAATAGAACAATTAAATAATAACTAATAATTATAAATCTTAATTTCTATTTCTAGTGTAATAAAAATATTTGACTTATTTAAACTTATTTAATAATTTAGAGTATATATAGCGAGTATAGTTAAGTGGTATAATATCCGTCTTCCAAATGGTTGTCATCAGTTCGAATCTGATTATTCGTAATCGTAATAATTTAGTTTTAATTAAGCTATATTTTATAGCAATTCTAATTTTCAAAAGCCTTATCCAAAAATAAAATTTTCCTGAGGAGTCTGATAAGGATTAACATTTCTGCTATTTATAAATTATAAATAATTACTTTAAAAACCAAACTAAACAAAAAATGTAGATTTGGATATATCACCTGTTATTAATCAATTAAAATTTTCATCTGCAATGTATAATTGTTTTAAGGCAGGTAGAGTTCCTTTTTTTTTTATAAAAATCCATGATTGGTATTCAAGAATAAAGGTTAATAAATGGCTTCAAGTATAAATGCTATAGCAAATTTAAATATTTTTTCGTAGTGTTACAATGTTTAAAGGTATTATTTCTAATTTACCTTTATAATTTATAATCCTTCTAGTTGAATAAAAATTAAATGTACCCTTTTTTAGATCTATACTAAGGGTTTTTAAAATAATTAAAATTAATTTTGTACAATTTATCAGGGGTGGTATTAATGTGTTCCGAACTATTTTTAATGAAATAGTAGCACGCAATAAGAAAATCAATGTTAGATATGATATGAATAAGACCATTATATTTTTTCACATTTGATCTGATTTTATAAAAAAGGTTTAGTTGTTCACTAATCAACTGGAGACAGGTAAAAATAATCCTAAAAATGATTAAAAATAATCAATAACAGTTGATTTAACAAGAAATTTACAAAAAAAAAAATAATTTGTATAATTTATACCTTGCCTAATCAAGTAATTAATAAATTTGTTTTATTTTGCTAATGTAAGGTTTATAAGTCCCCAAAACATTTTATTATATATAAAAGAGGTAGAATTAGTTTAATAGGTAAAATCACGTTTTGTGGCAACGCTGTTAAGAGTTCGAGTCTCTTATTTTACCCTAAAAAAAATACATTACCTTTATATAAAAATATATATAAGTATATATAATATATATATAATAAATTATGTTTAAGAATATGGTTTACTTTTTAAATTAAGATAAAAAACTTCAAATATAAGAATCAGGTTCAAAACATCATAATAAAAAATAAAAATAATAATAAGCGAAGTAGTGTAACGGTAGCACAACAGTCTCATGATCTGTTAGATTGGGTTCAAATCCTAACTTCGCTAAACTAATCAATATTTACTTAAATGTATACAAAATTTATTAAATTAAGGTCCTTTAGTATAGTGGTTCGTACAACTCCCCTTCAAGGAGTCAGGATCAGTTCAATTCTGGTAAGGATCAAAATTTAGGAATAATTGTCATAGGTAAGACTAAGCAATTGCTAATTGTTAGGGTTAATAGCTCTTGGACGTTCAACTCGTCCTTATTCCGTTTTCTAAAAAAAATTTAATTTTTTATTTTTGTTCAAACTTCAATTAGATTTGTATAATATAATAATAATTAAACCAAATTTGAATTTATTGAGGGTGCTAATGCTTACGATTTAATACTACCTGGCTTCGAATCGAATAAAAATCTAAAACAGATATATAAAAGCTAGGATTATATTTTAGTATTAGACACAAAAATCAAAGCTGAAAGAGAAGTAAAAAACATAAGTAATAAGAAAAGGCAGAGTGTCGATGTTATTAAACTACGTATTTTGAGTAAAAAAGTACAGGGTTTACGCCTCATAATTTTAAAAGTGTAACTTTCTTCTTAAAATCTAAAAAAGCAATCAATGTTTAAGGCAATTCCATATTTCAGTTAGCTACCAAAAATAGGTCTAATACAATTAGCCGATCACTTAGATAAAAACCAAATAATATATAAACCCTAAGTCATATAATTTTATACTTGCTTTAAACCAAATATTTGGGATTATTAATATAAATAATATACTTGTTAACAAACGGAAATTTTAACCTAGATGAAACAATAAAAAAATTTTAAGATACAAGTACTTTTACTAAACTTGATTTATGTTGTAAAATATTCGCTCATATTCCAATACACAACATTCATGGTTACTGAAAAGATGTAAAGCTAGATATTTTTAATAATTTTTTTCATTTGCAGTAAAAGCTTACTTATGTTTTACGACATATGTTAAAATCGGTCAAGTAGTAGAAGAAAAACAGTCTTTCAAGTTACGACATAACCCTGTTCCTCACTACAGCTCAATGTTAAAAAGGCCTTCTTTACATTTTTTATTTATGTTTTCTATATTTAGAAATGTCCTTTTTATATGGAATGATTTACTCATTGTTTTAACAGATTGTCCTGATAATAATAATCTGAAACTATCTTAATTTAGGAAAATTTGATTCTGTATTCTTAATTAAAGCATGTATTTTACTTGAGAATGTTTAATTTAAAACTAAATGCAAAGATAATAAAATTCTTTCAATAACTTTATATAATAAAATAACAAATTTTAAAATTAAATTCTTAGATTCATTGCAAATGATAACAAGGTAGTATAGATGTATTATTTAAATCATTTAATTGTAAATTGAATAAAGGTTATTGCTTTCATACATTTGTGTAGATAGTTAGATTATATAGTGAAACTTTATATAAAATATATTTTAAATAATATTCCTATTATATTTAATCTTTATATTAAGAAAAATGATTGGAATATGAAAGAATAATGAATAAAATAATTATCCAAGGATGTATTAAGATTATTAAAAGTTCATATAAAGTTTAGTGAAAAAATATATAATAAATACTCATTAAATGTGACTAATTTTGTTACAGCACCTAAGTTAGCTGAAGCTATTTAAACTAGCAAAGACTATACTAAGTCTTATGAACTTAAATTTAAGTTGATGAGAGGTAAAGTTGATAAGAGATTAGAGCTGCATATTTTTATATGCAAAATTTAATTAGAGCCTGCGGGGTTACTATTACGATAGGATTTAGATTTATTTATTTTCTATGCTTAATGCATAATGAAATGCCTGTAGCTAAACCTACTTTATCTAAAGATAAAAATCTAAATAATTAGTTTGGGTTAGTTTAAGTATAAATTACACACCTGATGATGACAAATGAAGAGTTCCATTTATTAAAATGAAAGATTCTAAAACAGGAGAGGTAAATAGCCAAAACAACCATTTTTAGAAAAATATTCATTATTAAAAAAGCATATAAGGAAAGATACAGTATTAAAGTTGAATATAAATTTGACAGAGGTAAATAATTATTCAAAGATTCTTTCTTAAGTTTTTATAAAAAGACTACTCCTATTGAAAAACAATTAAGTAAGTTAATGCTATATTCAATATATGGAATATTTGGTATGAAAGATATTACTTCTTCATTGAAAATTGTTTACTTTAAAGAAAGTATAAAAATAAATAAAAACTATTATTATTCACTATTTGCAGAATTAGATAATAATTTAATATTATTTAATATTAGTAGTATAATAATGGAGTCTTTAAGCAAATGGTTGACAGATATTTAAAGTAATAATAATATTGATAATAAACTTTCTAGAAATAAAGCAGTTACATATGCTGTACAAATTTATGCTGCAATTTATGCTTACGCTAGATTGTCTATAATTAAAATTATTCCAGGTAATTCTTGTGTAATGTCTGATACAAATACTGTAGTATTATCATAACCTTTACTTTAAAAATGTATAGTGAAAGAATTAGCAAAATTTAATCTAAAATAGAATATGTCCTAAGTGAAGAAATTTTCATTAAAAATAAATTATCTGCAATAAAACAAAATTAATTTAAAAAGTAATTAAAGCTAGAGGTGTTAAAGCAAGTAAGTTAAATTTTTATAAAATAAAATTATTATTAGCAGGAGAAACTGTAGCTACCTAATTAAAAGCAGCCTATACCCCTATAAAAAGAGAGTCATATTTAATTTAATTATGTCTTTATTATAAAAATATACCTGTTTACTCTAGACCTTATAATTTTATAATAGCAAAGTTTCTAAACAAGGATGCCGCTTAGTGTATAAGTTACTAAGAGTTATAATAAATTGTCCATTTAAACCTTTCCTATAATTGCTTAACTTCTAGCTACCTGTTAAGAAATCGTTAATCTCAAAACCTGTAAAAATTTAAGTAAATTTTATAATGTCTTATAAGACTCTTAACGCTAATAGGGCTACTTACTACTATTATTGCTGATTTTATAAATCGTATCAAGAAGTTATTTTAACTTATACTCTTCTTTGTTAAGTCTTTGAATAACATATCATAGGTAGCGCACTTCTTTGCTGCCAAACTAGAGCCCTGATATAATGTTATATTAGGTTAAGTTGGACTATTGCTTGCGCATCTTGTTGTTAAAATTCAATATTAGCAGGTTCTTCTTAGCTTTCTCAGTAAAAAAGATAAATATAAAATATAGAAACAAAGAACCTAATAAAATACAAGCTAACTAAATTATGAAAGTTAAGATTCTAAAATCTTTCAGTTTTTCTAAAAGTACACGAAAAAAACAGAAAAAAACTTTAAAGTTAAAAACAGCCACAAAGAAAAAAGTTTACCAATAAAATGTTATTATAAATAACTACATAAAATGTCAAAAAATTTGAATGAAACAGTAAAAATAAAAAACCCCTTTCAAATTAAAAAATCTAAAGTTAATAAATTATCCTTAGTTAATAAAGCCAAATAAACTTTTTATTCTTTTTTAAAAACTATCTGTCCTTCTAAAATTTATTAATTTTTAATGGTTTATAAGTTTTATACTTTATTTAATTTTTATTTTCTAATTTGGAACTAAAAATAAACATAAGCGAAGAATTAGTAAATGCTCTAAGCTACGCTTATCAAGAAATACTTGAATTTAGACTCCTATAGAACAGTCCGATTTCCTAGTGGCTTCAGCTATGGAGTCTTTCATATTTCGTATTAAACATACGTCTAACGCGCACCTCAACGCTAGGTAAATTATCGTTTCTTTTAAAAAACTTTTTCTTACTTTGTTGCTCGTTCTTAACTTTAATCGTTTTATTCACCAGTTGGATAATTTCATTATCGAATGTTCACAATTGAGTTTTTACTTTTTTAACCCGTTATCATATTACTAGACTCAACATGAATATTCTCTTAAAAGAGTGACTCTTAATAAAAATTTAAAGTTTTTTATATAATTAATTTAATTATTAATTTCATTCACGTAAACAAACACAATATTATATTTCTTCAGAAAATTTGAAATTACATTTTATTATAGTATAACTTTTTAATAAATCTTTTAGTGATAATGTTTTTAAATCCTGCATTTAATAAATTAGTTGTATAAGCACTAATCAAGTCAGAATCATACCAAATTTTGTGCTGATCTACTTTGTACATAATAAATTCTAATTCGTTTCGACCACCTTTGTAATTTTAAATATATAAACTTTTTTTAAAACCCAATTTTACAAATTTACTCAATTTTAAAGGTGTTTGTAGAGTTGAACCTCCTCCAATTAAATAATCAGGTGCCATATCTTACTGATAACCTAAGTAATTATTTTCATTCCAATGATTCTTCACAAACTTATTTCCAATATTTGATAAAGTAGTTGGCCTCTCAATTGAAGTTTTCCATTTAAATAGCATGCTTTAAAGTTATTTTAAAATCTCTTATTGATTAATTTAGGAATTTATCTTTATCATGTTTTAATAATTAATCCATATGGGTTATTTCATACTCATTTACTTTATAAAAAATATAATGATTTGATCTTAAAAATCTTTCAAGTTTATTATCATTGTTCAATTTATTTTTAATTGATAACACTAGATTACCATTTTTTTGATAAAGTATCAACATTATTCTCCTGTTGATGGAAACTATTAATTTTTAATATAATTTTAGCTATAGTTAAAGGTGTAATTGGTACAATATATAGTTAATCCTTTACCACTACTAAATTATTTTCATATTTTATATGGATTCATAGTTACTTTGCTGGTAATTTATAATGTTTATAATTTAGTTAAATTTTAGTAAGATTAATAATGTTCTTATTTTCTGATGGTGCTATACCTTATCTAATCCCATATTCATTCACTATTTTTATAATTACCTATTCATTATAATTTAACCAATCCAGTATCTCTTACTTTCAAAGGTATATTAACAGTAACAAATAAAAATAATTAATAACTAATTTTAATATTTAAGTTATTTTATAAAAGCTGTATTAAATTCCATCAAAGTAAAATAAAAAGGTTATTTAAGATTATTTTATAATTTATAATACATTATTTATTAAGATTTAACCTATGTTATACTTATCTTTATCTCCGTAATATTAATAAGATATAATAATATTATATATTTAATATACCTTAGTTAACCTATATATTTATAGACTTAATAAACTTAATTGTAATATTATACATTTTAAAATAATTAATATTATATACAAGTATTCTACACCTTAATTAATTAACAAAAATCTATTACATGTAAACTTTTTTAAAATCTTAAAAATTAGCAGTTCTTTAAATCTTTTCTAAAATTTAATTATTAATATAATAACATTATTAATTTTAATTATATTTAATTCTATAGTAATATAGGGTATTTTAATTAATCTTTAAAACTTATTTATAAATATTTATTAGATTTATATCTTAAATATTATTAATGGATAATAATTCATAAAAAATAAGTTAAAAATAATTAAATTTACTTTAAAATCATAAATAATATCATATATATGATAGGGTTAAATAGTATATATTATAATCATTTTATAAAAACTATAATTATATTTTAAATCTATGTAAATATCATCTCCTATTATTTAATTAAGTATATCTATTGAGTATAAGGTATTTATTAAAAAATGTTATACAATAAATATCATCAATTAAAGTAATTATTACTCATTATATTATATTACTATATATCATATACTTGATAACAGTTTAATACACCTAAACTTATAATAATAATTATAAATTAGTATAAAACCCTAATAAGTATCAAAATTAAAAAATAATAATTAAAAAGCTTTAATGAATCAATCAATAGGAATGTAATACTAATCATATCATATAATATCTTTACTTATCATATATCTTATTTCAGATATCTATTGTCTGAATAGGCGCAAATTAAACAAGGATATAAAATATAAGCTCAGTATAATAAATACAAAATAAATATAAAAATGATAATATAAAATCTATGTGTAACCTACCAACATCTACACAATCTTAAATTATTGAATAAAATTCAAAGAAATAATAAAAATCATAATAAAAATACAAAATAAAATATAAATTAAATTAAATAAATTTAGAGTGAGACTACTATATAATAGTAAAAATTACAATCAAATTCAATACCAAGTAAAATATCTTTAATACCTATACCTGTAATCTCATATAACTATGTAAAAATAAAACTGTAATAATCAAATAATTATAAATAATAACAATAATCTTAGAACGATACATATATAATAAGTAACTCAATAATAAAATATAAAAATATAAAACTACCTGTAAACTCTAAGGATATCTTATCCTCTCTTCCTCTTCCTCTACCTCTAGCACTAGTCTAACTCTATCACTAATTAAGTAAGTCAGTATAGTTAAAAAATCTCAACAAAAATAATAGTAAAAATTCTTTGATCCTCTCAAATATAAAAATTACAAATCTAAATTTTTTTTTAAAAAAGTAAAACTATGATATGTTCATATACCCGTATACGTAATAAAATAAGGTATAATTAATATACAAATAAACTAACTAAACTAACTAAACAAAAAAGAATTAAATTTAATAAAAATTATTAGTCCTCATAGATTGATAAAATAATGTAAAGAGAGGATGGTTATCTATATTCGTAAATTAACCTACAAAATTAGTCTATCCATCACCAGAAATAATCTAAAATTAAAGATAATCATAAAGGTTCGTCCTATAAGTACTCTAAATATAATAACTCATAACTAAATATCAAAAATATTTAATATATGCTGAATGTTATCTGTATATGATAAACTAAGATATAATCAATAAAATAATTAAAAAAAATCATTCTCTAAAACCGCTAAGATGAATAGAGAAGACAATTAACCTGGATGTGTTAAATCAGTCTTTAAGTGTTAGAATATATGAATATAATATATTATATAGTCCTAGGTAAATCTTTATAAAAACTAAAATAGATCATATAAATTATAAAGTGGTTAAGTATAACTATATCAAAAATAAAGTTTACTCATAAAAAAAAGAAAAAAAAGAAAAAAAAGAAAAAAAAGAAAAAAAAGAAAAAAAAGAAAAAAAAGAAAAAAAAGAAGTATTTTCTGTTACTTTTTGTAGAATTTTTGTTCGATTTTGTACTTTTACGATAGGGTGTTGTCTAT
>Ga0154004_1000439_pt1 | contig 11433 bp, 8 predicted proteins | sample TSFL088MetaG_FD_104727 | JGI IMG/M metagenome (GOLD analysis project Ga0154004, IMG submission 104727) | Attine ant fungus gardens microbial communities from Florida, USA - TSFL088 MetaG | ecosystem: Host-associated > Fungi > Mycelium > Unclassified | place: USA: Florida, Lake Talquin State... | reverse complement strand
GTGATAAATGATATAGAAAACATATGAATAAATGACAAAGGCCTCTCAGAAGTCTTCATCAACAGTACTATCAAGAGGTCAGCAAAGATGAGCCATATGTTAGGTGATGAAGCTTACAATATTTTAGTTGATACCTGTGAAGGTTCATTTGCTATCGTGTGATTGACATTGGCCTTCTGATAGTCTGAAACACGCTTCTCAAAGAAGTTGGTTTTGCCTTGAAGCGATATCATGTCCATAAAATCGAAAGGATTGGTGCTGTTGTACACTTTGTCATTTCCTAAAGACACCAGAAGACGATCGGCGACGAATTCGATATATTGACACATGAGTTCCGCGTTCATGCCAATCAACTTGACAGGGAGAGCATCTGAGACCTTGTTAACTCCATGAAAATCATGCTAGCAAAGCGCATACCTGTCAGGAATTCTTGTTCAATCTTGACAGCTTCAATAATTATAGCCTTGACAACTTCAGGGTGGGGGCGACGTTTGAGATGACTGAAGAGCAGGCAGGCAAAGTCGGTGTGCATGCCTTCATCTCGACTAATAAGCTCATTTGAGAAGGTGAGACCCGGCATAAGTCCGCGCTTCTTCATCCAAAATATAGAAGCAAAGGAACCAGAGAAGAAGATACCCTCAACGGCGGCGAAGGCAATGAGGCGTTCAGCGAAGGTAGATCGTTGGTCAGAAATCCATTTCAAGGCCCACTCGGCCTTCCGTTTGATGCAGGGAATGGTCTCAATAGCGTCAAAGAGATATTCACGTTGGACGGGATCCTTGATGTAAGTATCGATTAAAAGGGAGTAGGTTTCGGAATGGATATTCTCCATCATGATCTGGAATCCATAGAAACACCGGGCCTCAGCGGCTTGGACTTCATTGGAGAAGCGTTCAACTAGGTTCTCATTGACAATACCATCGGAAGCGGCAAAGAAGGCGAGAACGTGAGAAATGAAGTGTCGCTCATTATCGTTCATCCGATTAGTCCAGTCATGCAGATCCTTTGAGAGGTCCATCTCTTCGGCAGTCCAGAAAGAAGCCTCGGCCTTCTTGTACATCTGCCAGATCTGGCCACAGTCAGAGGGCGAACAAAATGAATCAAAACAACATACCTCAGGGTATTGTATAGGGAAGAGGACGAAACGGCGTCGCGACTCCTTCAGAAGAGGTTCCTCACCTGTAGTATATTTAGACATTAATCCCAAATTATAAATGAAAGACATACTCTCCGGAAGGTCAACTTCACCAACATAGCTTTTGCGAAGTTGTTCCAGTCCAGTCTCTTCGGTATCAGCAATAGCACCTAGAGTCTCTAGCTCGCCTTCATCATCAATGGAAGTGCCAGATTTCTTGGACGCTTTGATGGGTGACTCTAAGGAGAACGAGGGAACAACCTGTAATACAAAATGCGTCAACAAAACAAATATATTCACGGAACGCGACAAACCTTCTTGGATGGTGGAGCGGGGGAAGATGGGCGGACAGAGAGGTTGGCCATCGAAGTTTATTTATTGATGGTCAGATAAACTGAACAAAAAGTTGAACTCGCGAGCGCGACTGACAAGCTAAAAACACGTCTTTTATAAATTTGAGCCGCTGAACGTATGTGCATGTTTGGCCTTAATTCAACAAGACGTGTCGCGTTATTTGGTTTTATTAATTGATTCAGTGACATAGTATCACCTGACTGTACTCGGTCGCACAAATTGATACTATGTTTCTTTAACTCATGAATGGACAAGTGTGCCAGGTTTTCATTACTCTGTTCGACAAACTAACGCCTGTGGGGATTTTCTTCTTTGACAGGTACCAGCTACGCAATTACAAGCAGGTTTTGGTCTCCAGCATGATGGAGACCCTGCCGAACGATTTGTCGGAGATATCAATTTGCCCGAAGGTATGCCACTATGCCTTCAACTTTATTTCTCACTCAAGATTATGTTATAGAGCAAGAACCACTCCTGAGAGTGTCACAAAATCGCTTCGTACTTTTTCCAATCAAATATCCGGAGGTAAAAGCCTTTTGCAATTTCAGAATAACCGTGCAGAATTGCTTAGGGCACTATTACTTTACTTTCAGATATGGCGGTATTACAAGAAGGCACAGGCATCTTTCTGGACTGCCGAAGAGATTAATTTATCTGGTGACCTCACGGACTGGTCAATTCGACTCAACAGCAATGAGCACCGATTTATCTCGCAAATCTTGGCATTTTTTGCTGCCTCGGATGGTATCGTCAACGAGAATCTTGTAGAAAGATTCTCGAATGAAGTCCAGATTGCCGAAGCGAGATGCTTCTACGGTTTTCAAATTATGATGGAAAATATACATTCAGAAACTTATTCTCTGCTCATACATACTTATATCAAAGAACCAGCTGAACGGACGCACCTCTTTGATGCAATCGAGACCATTCCGACAATCAAGCGTAAGGCTGCTTGGGCTTTACGATGGATCTCCGACCACAATCTAACGTTTGCTGAACGTCTGATTGCCTTCGCCTCTGTTGAAGGCATATTTTTCTCTGGTTCATTTGCTGCAATATTTTGGCTGAAGAAACGTGGACTCCTGCCTGGCTTGACTTTCTCCAATGAACTTATCAGTCGTGATGAAGGACTACACACCGATTTTGCATGCCTCTTGTTTACACTTCTTCGCAGACGACCTCATCCCAAGCGTATACTGGAGATCATTGCAGAAGCTGTGGAAATTGAGAAAGAGTTTCTACGAGGTTTTTTTGGCATTGCAAAGCTTGTTCAACCTTACTCAAATCATTGCTAGATGGTTTACCGGTGTCCCTTATTGGCATGAATTCCAAGCTGATGTGTCAATATATCGAGTTCGTCGCTGATCGTCTACTCCTATCTCTTGGTAACGAGAAGCACTATTATGCCACAAACCCATTCGATTTCATGGATATGATTTCACTTCAAGGGAAAGCTAATTTCTTTGAGAAACGTGTGTCCGAATATGCCAAGGCGCACATCAATCATCTGTCTCCTACTTCAACTAGTCTAAGGACGTTGTATGTATCATTGATATTTTCTGTCCCTAATGCTCATAGACCATCAACAGTACTCTGGAGGAAGATTTCTAGAAAAGTCGCCGCGACATACTGTACAACTGGCTGATGCTGATCTGATGTCTATTTATTCTTATTTAACTAATCACTATGTACCCTATTCATCCTTGGCCGTAACACGTCTCATAGATTTTCTCGTGTTCATGGAGATATTGAATTGTCTTGGTAGCTTCGCGTGGATGTATCTATAACCTCAACAAGTATCCGAATCCAAAAAACGTCTCCTACCTGGAGAATGTACATTCATCAGGTCCGGCCATCGTCAGGAAGAACAAGCCACTGCGATTCAAGTGGATTTGTTTGGTATGCCTTCGTCGCTGTGATCGGCGACGACCTGAGTAGCATAAAGACTTACTGCACCAACATATTTAGTCAAGATCGTATGTAGAATCTCACCAATTTTGAATGGACCGGTCTCCGATTGTAATCACAAAAGCCTCAGCCCATAAAATGCCTTATTGCAAGACGTGAAACCAAATCAAAATTATAGCCTTGGCGTAAATAAACTGATCCTCCAGCTCTGGTACCCTAAGTCTTGACTGGAGAAAGTTTTTGACGTTCAAGAATTAATGAAGATACTTGAAACTCAAGCCTCGCTGGAGTTGTCGGAGTGCAAAAGGCAGACAATTGTTGAATTAGCTTTGTTTGGCTCAACCCGACACAACAAGCGCTTAGCCTGAATTTCAAATGCTCAGGAATCTTTTTCTTCGTCGACCGTCAATGTTTTACACGTTTTGCAAATATCTGTACTGGTCTCCAATTCCGTTGTCCCTTACCTACTTTTTGGAAGTCAAGCAAATCAGCGGTCAGAGCATGAAGGTCTTCATCTCTGGCTGTCCAACTGTATATATTTGCTCACATCCAAGCATTGTCAGTTAGCCAACGCTCAATCCCGACACATCGACATGGAAGGACATCTGCTTGTTCGAGAGGATGACTATACAGCTTAAACATGAGTACAACAGAGAGGATATTGTGACGCTTAGGTTGCGTGTTGAAATGAAGAGGTGCCATTCATGATCTGATTGATGAATCAAAAAGATGTCCAAATGACCCGAATCGTGTTCTTATAAAGCGTATAATTGCGCTGGAAGGGGATACAGTGAAAACTCGATCGCCGTGTCCAGAACCAGAAATCAAAATTCCACAAGGTCATGTTTGGGTGGAAGGTGTGTCATTGTCTTCCTTGGCTCGACCTAAACTGAGAGCTGGACAAAGGCGATGAATCTTTTCGTACTGATGACAGCAACTTGTATGGACCTATACCAGCGGCTCTCATTCAATCGAAGCTTATCAGAATCATCTGGCCTCCGGAGCGTTTTGGCCCTCTCAAAGAACCGGGGATTCCTGAAAATCATAGTGTACCTGAATACAGACACGCAATGGACGCGATTGAACGCAAGAAAGCTCGTCAGGGGAGAGTGAGAATTGGGCGCCCTTATGGAGTTGACACCGATATATAGGTCTATCTATGCAGTTCTATAGTCCATTTGGCGACACCTGTGTAACATAACAATAGCCAAATCATGGAAGAATAAAATGCAGTGAGCTGAGTGCAACAACACAGGCTACACAATAAAAGCAAAAGAGCAGAGCACAGTCAGAAAAACTAGTAGATATACATGGACACGCTGGAAGCAGGGGAGATGTATTTAGTGGTATATTATGAAGAAAATTATAGTAACACGTCTACCTTATTGTATATGGCTTACTTGGAACATCACCGTCTTGTTGTAGAAGTAGGCCTGTCATAAATGTACAACGAACTCTGAATGCATTCCTAACAGAAATGAGGACTCAAGATGCTGGTGGGTACAAAAATTAAGCAGATATAAGGTGATTTGCTGTCTTTAAATCACTTCTAGCCCCATTCGTCCGGGACAAAAGGCGTTACAAGGTCATATGTATCTTCGTTCCCACCTCCTCCCTTCTTCTTCCCACCTCTTCCGATGACCCTCTTGAAGAGACCGCTTACACCTCTTGAGTTCTCTGGCTCGTCCGATTCTTGAGGCACAAAATCACTGAGATAGCATGTCTGCACCATCTTTGCCAATTTTCGCAAGGGGCTAGATTCACTCTGCTTTCTAGATTCATCAAGCGCGGCTTGAAGGTATAATGCAAGGTTCGGGAATGTGATGGGAAGAGAAGGATAGGGAACGGCACCAGTAGCTGGTATCGTGTAGGTCTTAGAAAGAGAAGTATCTGAAGCATCCTTGAGCAATGCAGGAATACTCGAAAGCGTGTAAGAGAAGGGCAGATTGTTGACGTTGGTAGAGCTGTGCTTGGCAGCATTTGGCATGTTTGGAGGGACAGCATGATCAATCGTGAACCATAAGATTGTTCGCCATTCGTTTGACATGTGGTGAGGCTACAAGTGAGAACTATCAGCATCTTGTTGTAACATAGTAAGGCCAATTTTACTTTGATGAACTGAATGACTGTTCGAAGCTTGAGTAGTTCGTTCTTGTTCACAGCCATGGCTTCGATGGAAGGTTCCATCTTGGTGCTACTTGATCGAGCCATCAGTTTCAACATGCGACGCCAGCTTGGGGCTTGGAAATGCAGTGGTGGACACCGGCCATAGGGTAAATGGATGAGTGTCGGCATTTGACCTTGCATAGGCTCAAGCCTAGCAGAAATGACGGGTGGCGTGAATTGAATAGCTAAAATAAATCAGTATGAACGTACAATCAGAAAGGACAAGGACGAACAAACTCCAAGGAACAATTCAGTATCAATGAAAAGGTTTGGGTTGAAGACACCTGCACAGGTAGGATTATTACTCGGATTGCTGATACCTTTCATTGATGTGGTTGGTGGGTAACCAACTCGAAGATCCAATGACAGATGATTTGTGGGTGTTGCAAGATCATCAACGGGCGAAAGGGGAAGCTCGTTTTCAGTTGGTGTACGACCAGGAATTAATGCACTTAGAGAGGACCCTCTGGCCCGCTGCGGTCCATCTGGTGGTAAAGCAACAGCACTGAGACTATTAGATGGAAAAGAGACAGCGAGTTGTGACGAAGCCCTTGCGATGGGATTACCTGCCGTGGAAGAATTTTGCACTAGCTCGGCCTTTTCTGGGGAGGTAGGTGAATCAACCGTGACCAAGGGAAGGAAGCTTGACCCCCGCAAGGCTGGACCCGGATTGTGCGACATTGCATTGTTGTAAATAGGAAGATTATTTGGTGTCTCAGTATGAGGGCGTGTGCTCGCACTCGTTGCACTAGAATTGCGGGAAAGATTACACTCAAGAGGCTCCTGGCCGTCTAAATGTTCACTTTGACGTGGAACGGCAGTTTCTCCTTCCGATAGCCTCCCGGAAGATTTCTCTTCTTCTTGCAGCCTCCGAGCAAAAACCTCATCCTCATCAATGTATGAGTCGTCGTAGCTGAGATCGATGAATGATGCAGACACAGGGCTAAGTCTTGATTCTCTTTCCGGGAGAGGAATTGACACTGATCGACTCTCCCTAGCACCTTTGAGATATGGCAATCCATCGTCGTCACTATCGTCGCCATCATTTGTTCCTATAACGGTTCTCGGCTGAATCGTGGGTGGGAATGACGGCGCTGCAGAAGTCGAGCCCACAGCCGCAGGAGGGTATATCTCAACTTGATCATCATCAGAGGACATCCTAGAGCATGAAGGAGCATCGAGTGAACAACGTTTTGTCGTCTGATGAGGAGATGTTTTGACGGTCTCAGGAGTGGGTTTAGTCCCTTCATGCACCTGGAAAGCGCCATCTTCATGATCAAGTTCATCTGTTTCCTGTGGCCCTGAAGAAGCATCTTTCGCAGGAGCTTCCAAAGATAATGATGATGTGACAGAAGGACCAGCTTCCAGGTGCACATCAGGAGGAATAGCAGAAAAGTTTGATCCAGTCGCAGATGACACCAGATCGGGAGGGTCAGCGTGAAGTTGGGATTCAAAATCATCGTAGTTTCCATTTGTAGTCAACATAGACGCAGCCAAAGCACGCTCAAGCTCTTCCTCCTCTAACCTCACTAACTCCTGCATCCTTTCTTCTTCCCTCTCAGACTCATCCTTGGATAGTGCCATCGCAACGGCAAGGTCATCTCCCCCATCTTCCTCCTCCCGGAGCTGCTGATTTGCTGATTCTTCGGCGACAGGTGGGTCGGTGGCAACGGCACCGGGTGGTCGTGGGATCTCGTCCGCAGTTGATGTCATAATTCCAGGCCAAGAACTTCCAGGATAAGCACCAGTGGGTATTACCACAGGTCTAGGCTCTGACTTGGATAGTAGCACGGGCTTTGGTGGTACAGGCGGAGAAGTCAGTGATCGACTCAAGGTTGGCTGTAAAAGCGCGTGTCCTCCATTCTGCCTCGTTACTTGGAGTGCGAGAGGTTTGGGCGGTACAGGAACAAAAGGCTCAGGTGTTGGCATCTGCACCTCGCGATGACCATAATATGAAACACTATAGAACTGTTGTTCGTGTGCAGGGTATAGTTGGGAAGGACCAGGTATAGGTTCGTCCGTGGGGTAAAACGAATCATTGTATGTATATTTCTTGTTCTGAGGGAAGTAAGTGTTAGGCATTGGTGTCGTCTGAGGGTTGCGTTGTCCAGAATAGAGCGGCGGAGGGGGATAGGCAGTCTGGCCCAGATAGGGATTCACCTGCGAAGACATAGTTGAAGGGAATGGGGAAGTTGCTGCTCGATGAGGCAGCCTGTGGTCAATCAAGTGTCTTTCCCTGTTACTTTCACCTTGTAAGGTGGCCCGAGGCACTGCTCACACGGCATTGAGTCAAAGACGAACAAATAATTGCACATTGAGGCGATGGGACCCATAAGACTTTTCGATACATCAACAACCGACAAACTCACCAGGAGACCGGTTGTATGCTTGCACACGGTCAGCCATTGGGAACGATGTGAAGTTACGAGGAAAGTATCAGGACTGCTGGCACGGGGCATGGTATCAGACGCTCGTATCTACCCACGCCCATTGAGTTTTCAGGGTGAGTACCTGGGACCTTACATGATCCTAAGTGAACCGAATGACGAGCCGAATGACGCCCAATTGAGGGAATTTCAGTCGAGAAATTAAAATTCCAAACCAAGTCTTCTGGCAATCCTCAAACTAGACAATTGGACAATTCCGCTGATCACAGATTGAGTGACGATGCTCCTCAGTCTCATTTCATGTTACACATCGTCATCCGTGATATCCAAGTACTGAAGAGGTTCTTGTGCAACTTGCCTTGCCGCCTTCCGAACCCAGTTTGGAGTTAATCCTCTTATCATAAGTCAAACTGACAGTGCTGTTAATCATATATCCGCCTCTGACTCAGCCGTATTAAGAATGGTGATTGCTCGGCCGAGAGTGACCTAGCAGGATGATGAGTATAGGATATGGGATCTAGTACGTTACATATGCAGGGAAGACATGACAATGATGGTGCGATAGTATGCTGAGATAATGTATGGGTTATGTGAAACGAAAAAATGCGGATCAAGTGTATATCAGAGCGACAAAGTTGACGAAAAACAAAAAAAAAAGGAGCAAGAAAGAAATAATCAAATTGAATCATACCGAGAACCTAAAGAAACCAAATCAAATCAAACCAGGATACCACTGAAATGACAATCATGAATGAACGTTGACAGATTGGGCATAAGGAATATTCGCCTGTGGGCGATTGGTAGCGAGAACTTTTGTATTGTTGCTAGACATCGTTGAGGTCTTAAACCCTAATTGTCGCATGGCAGCTGATGATACAGCGTAAATCACAAAACTTTATGGAATACTCGGAAACAACTGACCTAGCAAATCCACCTTCTGCACAGGCTTCGCTAACGAAGCGGCAAAGACATTACTTAGCTCATTCGGGTCCGTGCTGCTATAGGCGCTGACAGCAATGATAGGCGTGTTCGTGTTCTTGCTGTTCGTACTTCGAATATATCTCGCAGCACCTTCACCGTCGACTGTGACACGTAGCCAATCATTAATTCCACATCATTAAATGAACAATGCAAATTACTCACGAACTGGCATATGTAAATCCATGAGGATACAGTCAAATTCTAATGAAAAAGGTCAGCACGGCCCAACGCAGAAAACAAGCCCCGACTAACTGATATCGCCCATAGCAACACTGATCGCCTCGGATCCATCGTGAACAACAACACATCGGCATCCCAGACGTATCAACAAGGTCTCTATGATCTTAGCCGTGATAGGATTGTCCTCCGCCAGCAAACAAGTCACTGCACGATCCGTTGGGTCAGGGGCCTTCCTCAGATCTACCGAGTGCACAGATGAAGGCGGAGTGTAACATTCTTGTTGACTACCAAATCCAACGGAAGAATTCCATGTTTCAGAACCTGACCCATCTCCAATACTCGATACAGAAGCAGTACGAAGGCGGCTCGGCATAGAATTTCGTCGATCCTCCATATAATTTTGTTTAAATCGCTCAAGTGCTCCAAACTCAGAGGTTTTGCGGACATGCGTCCCATTTCCAGGTGTTGGCGGAGGCAAGCTCGTCCTCGAGGGCGAGGAGGCGATAGACGAAATCGAAGTTGCAGGTGAAGGGGGATTCGTCAACTGATTCTTCGAATCCAACGAGGTGACAACACTAGGAGGTTTCTTGATCTTCGCAGACAAGCTCTTCCTCCGGTTGTGCGTCGGTTCAGACAATGCATGGGTAAGCGGCGCCATCTGATCCGTCTTCAACTTTCGGATAACATCATCATTCGCCTGCTTCAGAATCGGCAGATTCTTGAAACTGAACGAACCAAAATCATCACTACCCGAACCCGATGTCGATTCTTTATTCGCTATGGGCACGGACATGGAAGGTGGTGGCATTGACGAACTAATGACAGGACTTCCCCGCGATGATCGAGTGGCAGCAAGGGAGATAGGATCATCATCCTGAAACAACTGCGGAATAGCTCCTCTAGGATCGAAATAATCTGTTGATTCGGGATCTGTGACCTGGGGAATGAACGCAGCTTCTGTCGTTGTGACCTTTTCCCAACCAATTCCAGCAAAGAAAGGATGAGCCTTGACTTCTTCAGCACCATTAGACCCTAATCGTTCTCCAGGATCCAAAGTGAGCAGGCCCCTAATGAAATCACGCGCCTCTTCAGAGAACTCTACCCAGTCCTCATGCCATTCTATTTGACCCGATAGAATATTTTCGAACACCCTTTCAGGTGACTCGGCATGGAACGGAGGTATCCCGTAAAGGAATTCGTATGTAATGATCCCAAGTGCCCACTATAATCATGGCATAGGTCAACCAATCACACGAAGCAAAAACAGCTCCACATACCCAATCAACCCCTTCATCATCACCCCGAAGACCGAGTATTGTCTCAGGAGCAAGATAGTCCGGGGTCCCTACAAACTTTTGTTCGCCCATCGAAGCAACTCCGCCACCCGAAGTTGTAGAATGGGATCGCAAGTCTGTTGTGAGTTCTGTGGCGAAGGACTGCAGAGGACTATCGCTGATTTTGTTACGGACAGTATGTAGTCCAGACATGGGCTCTGAACTACCCGACTCGCTGACATCATCTGTGATGGGCAAATAGGGCGAATGTCCTGGTCGTGAGGAGGTGGAGGTCGTTCGTTGGTTGAAATACGAACCTCCAGGATTAGTTGAAAGATCATGGGTGTAAACCAATGGGGAAGATAGATATGACGAATCCATGGATGGTGGTCTTGATCGTGAATTGTATCTCGTAAGGGACCTTCCAAGCCCAGCTTGATTATGTTGACGCCCAAGAAGACCAATCCTACTCAGACCAAAATCAGTGAGCTTCAGATGGCCGTGTTGGTCAATGAGAAGATTATCAGGTTTGAGATCGCTGCCAAAGTACGCAAGTCAGCAAGAGCATATACGCAAGCATCAGATCATACCGATGAATAATGCCTCTTTGATGTAGATACTCCAATCCAAGCACAACCTCTGCTATGTAATTCTTTGTCCATTCCTCTGGCAAGCATCCCAGACTCTTGATCAACGCAGCACAATCCCCTCCATTGAGATACTCCATTACCAGATACAAATTATCCTTACTCTGGAACGTGAAGTACAACTTGGCAACGAACGGCGATTCCGCTTGCTTCATGAGAATCATCCTCTCTGCTTTCACGTTCGTAATCTGATTCTTGGCAATCATGTCCGCCTTCTTCAATACCTTGATCGCAAAATAATCTCCTGTAGCCTTCTTCTTCGCCAAAAACACCGACCCAAAAGCGCCCTTGCTGATGGGTTTTATTATGTCAAAATCGTTAATAGAAGTAGTTGTCCGTGTTATAGGTGCAGTAGGTTGTCGGGGAGAAATAGGGCCAATATTCGGACTCAGAAGGGGGTT
>Ga0154004_1000436_pt1 | contig 11501 bp, 10 predicted proteins | sample TSFL088MetaG_FD_104727 | JGI IMG/M metagenome (GOLD analysis project Ga0154004, IMG submission 104727) | Attine ant fungus gardens microbial communities from Florida, USA - TSFL088 MetaG | ecosystem: Host-associated > Fungi > Mycelium > Unclassified | place: USA: Florida, Lake Talquin State... | reverse complement strand
CAGTACCTTTCTCTTAAAGATTCTTATTCCAAGGACTTTATAGTTTGTTATATGAGTTCTATAAATTACCCATTTTATTTTCTTTATCCCATTCTTTTATCCTATCTCCTTTAAATTCTTGCTTATTTTCTTCTTTTTCTTCTTTATCCTTTTCTTAGATCATCTGTAATATTTCCCTTTCTTTTGCTCTTCTTAATCTCCATGATCTCCAATTTTTTTCCAATTTTCCCCAATATTCCCTATCAAATTTCCTTTTATCTTATCCATACAGTAGTTTTGCTGTATATCTTTCTAGTAATTCTTCTTTGCAATCTTCTTTCAAGTTTTTTTCTTTATTTTTCTAGCTTCTTTTTTATATTCTTTCTTAAACCTATCTATCAATTCTTGTATATTCCTTAGATTTTCCCTTGGTTTTCAAGTGTTTTCTTCTACTGTATAACTTCTTCATCATATCAGATATCTATCTCTTTCTCTAAACTTTCTCTTATTCAATATTTTCTCTACCTTATATTCCTCTTCTCTTTTAATTATTACTGGTAAAGGTTGTTCCTTTTTCTGAGCCTCTATTTGATTTCTATACTTTTGTACTCTGCTGATATTTACTACTGGATGTATCTTAATACTACTTGGTAACTCTAGTTTGATTGTATTTATCAAAATTATTCTCTTGACTTTGTGAGATTCCACAAATTGTTTTGTTAGTTTTTCTAATTGTCTCCCCTGTATTTGATCTTTGAGATCTTTTGTACTTAGTAATACCCAGTTTCTTACTTTATACTCTTTTGATTCACTTCTCTTTCTATCTGTATACTTTTGCATTTTCTTCTAACTTTTCCTTAATGCTACTTCTGCCTTCTTATACACTTTCTTTATTCTTGTCACAAATTCCACTGCTTTTTCAAACTTTTTCTTCTTTCTCATCTCTAATCCCATGCATAGATTCTATTCATTATTTGCTTTAAACAGTGACACTCTTGTACTTGTCTATACTTTGTTGTTATATACAAACTCCACTGTTGCTAGTCAGTCAGACCATTGCTCTTGCCTGTAATCAATGAATATCCTTAGATATTGTTCTAAGTCCTGATTTATTCTTTCTATCTGTTTATCTGTCTGTAGGTAGTAGGCCATTAACAACTTTGTATCAATCTCCAATATATTGTTCAGCTCTTTTGTTATCTCCACTGTAAACTGTACTTCTCTATTTGTAATAATACTCTCTGGTAGACCATATAGCTTCCAGATGTTATCCTAGAACAATTTTACTACTCCCTCTGCTGAAGTCTTTTCTATAGTAGACATAAAGTGTACCATTTTTGTCAACCTATTATATACTACCAATATACTATTGTATTTCTATACTAACAGTAACTTTGTGATGAAATCTGCTATAATATAGACCTAGGGTTTCTCTGGTACTGCATTTAGTATTAATTTCCTTACTGGTATCTCTGTCTAATTCTTGTTTCTTTAGCAGTCATTATATACCTTTATATACTTCTTAACTTCCTTTGTTATCCCTAGTCACCAGAAGTTTTTAGTAACCAACTCCATTGTCTTTTACTGTCTTCTATATTCTTCTACCAGTGTATTATGGTGTAACCAGATTACCTCTGCTTTCAGTTTCTCATCTCTTAAGACATATACCTTTTTATCTCTTAATATTAGTCTATCTTCCTTCTGCTATTCCTTATCTCTTAACATCTTTACTCTTGCTCACTTTATTTCTTTTACTACTTTTATCACTTTGTTATCTTTTGCATTTGACTTCTTAATTTTCTTCAATAAATCTATTTCTTTTATCACAATTTCTACCACTTGTGTTACTCTAATTTCCAGCTACTTCTTTTTTACCAACATTCTATTCTCATTATCTCTCTCTATTTCTATTTGCTAGTCTGAACACCTACTGAGGCTATTAACTCTTTCTATTCTGCTGCCTGACATATGTTTAAGAGTAAAGTCAAATCTAAATAGATATAAGGTCTATCTTGTAAGAACTTAGACTAAAATGTCTTAGAATTACTTCTAGTCCAAGTTAACAAGGAGAACTCAATAGAGTTCCCATTTGATTACTGTACACTACTTATACATATTCTGTATTTACTTTTATTTATAAAGTTTTGTATATCTCTTTTGAGTTATTCTCTCTTATGCATCTGTTGATTTCCTAACTAAATAAAAGAAAAGCAATATAAATAATGACTTAGCTATTTGGCCAAGTCATAACATATCTTGCTCATCTACAGTTCAGTTTTTGACTATTTATAAAATATTTTAGATTTTTGTGGTCACTTCAAATCTTGAATTTGTTTTGTACTCCTTTTAGCAAGTGCTTTCATTTCTTTAAGCATCTGATGATTGCCAGTATCTCTCAGTCATGAATTTCATAATTTCTCTCAGCTTTATTCAACAACTTTAAAATAAAGACTACTGGTCTCTACTTGTTGTTTTCATACCTTATTAACAATACTTCTCCTATTGTATACTCTAATACTTCTACTTCTACTCTTATCTTCTTGTTTAGATCTAGTACTACTAATACTAGTTATGTTATGAATATCTGCTTTAACTCCTTAAATGCCTTCTCCTGCTTTTCTCCCCAGTTCCACTTTTTATTCTTCCTAACTAATCTATATAGTAGTTTTGCTGTTTTGGCAAAGTCTTTCACAAATTGTCTATAGTAATTTGTTAATCCCAAGAACTTTTGCATATCTTTAACTGTTTTAGACCTTGGCCATTCTAGAACTCCTGATAACTAGTCCTAGGAAATTGATCTCTTTAACTTTCTATATACATTTCTCAGGTTTTAGATATAAATTGTTTGTTTCTATTCTCTTTAGAACTTCTTCTACTATCTTATTATGCTTCTTTTTATCCTCTATTTCTACTAATACATCATTTATAAATACCACTATATCTCCTATATCTATTAGATCTCTTAATATGTTATTCATTATTACCTGAAATATTGCCAGTGTATTTGTGAGACCAAAAATATTATAGTGGGTTTATATACCCCAAGATGTATTGTAAATACAGTCTTTCACTTATTTTTCTTTTTTATCTATACATTGTTGTACCCCTATTATAAGTCCATCTTTGTAGATACCTTTCTTGTATCTATGGTGTTAATCAAGTCTGAAATCAAAGGCAAGAGATAATTGTCCTTAACTGTTTCTTTATTAAGGTACCTATAGTCTTGTACTATTCTTTTCTTTCTATTCTTTTTTCCTACAAAAAAGACTGGTAAAGTCTGAGGTAACTTTGAGAGTCAAATATACCTCTTTCTTAACTGTTCTTTTATAAATTCTTTAACTTCCTCTTTCTTTTCTCTTGATATCAAATATATTCTCTCTTTTTCTGATACAAAATTTTCCCTTAAATTTATTGTATGGTCCCAAGGTTTTCTGACTGGTATCCTTTTAGATTCTGCCTTTTCAAAAACTTTAAGCCACTTATAGAATTTCTATGGCACTATCTTTTTTACTTTCTCTCCATCTAGCTCAACTTTGTCATCAAACTTTTCCTCTATTGTTCATTTCTACTCATTTCTATCTACTTGATCTACTACTCTAATTCTCTTCCCAATTTTCTTTCTTTGTTCAATATTCTTCTTTACTACTGTATTTCTTTTACAAATAGGTAGACATCTTGTTATCTTTATCTTTTTTGTTTTTCAATTTATCTCAGAGTTGTGCATCTACAACTATGGTATTTCTAGTATCACATTTGTTTTTTCCAAGTCATATATATTTATTTTCATCCTCTCTACATGATTTTTGTAGTATATGTTTACTTTTACTTGGTATATGATGGCCCCTGTACTATTATTTATACCATCTATATTTTTGACTGTCATTGGTCTGTTTAACTTTTACAGCCTAAATCCATGTTTTGTTATTATTTTTCTGTCCATAAACACTTCTGTCATGTCACTATCTAAAAGTACTTTTACTGTTACTCTTTCATGTATATTTACTTTCTCTACTCTAATATTTAGCTATACTTCTCTCAACATTTTGAACATTCTCCTGATATTCCTTTGCTTATTCTTCTTTTTTGCTATGCTTCTTGGAACCTCTGTCTATGCACTACTCTGCTGTACTTTTCTCTCTATAAAGTACACTACCACTCCCTAGTTCTACTATAGCTTCTTTTTCTCTGTTCTATATTTTGAATATAAGATCTTTCTCCTTTTTTGTTCTAATACTCTTTCTCCTATAGTATTTTTTCTTTTACATTTCACATACTATACTCTTGTCATTTCTCTTCTCTTTACCTCCTTCTCTTTCCAATTTCATGCTTTCTAGTATAGGTTATACTACATATTTTTTATTTGTCTTTTGAGAAGAAAGCTCTGCCCTCAATTTTTATGGGTCTATATTCCTTTGCTGTCACATCTTCTATAATCTACATAGATTACCACTACCACTTCTATGATCTATTCTCTATCAAGAAGAAGAGCACCTTCCAGAGATATACTTTACTTATTACAGTACTTCTATATCTTTTTCCATATGAGATACACTAGCTTTCTCTCTTGCTACACTTTTTGTAGTCTAGTCATATATATTGCCTCTTTCTTTCTCTACTTCTCTTTCTCTACTACTGCTATTGGACAGTTTCACTTGAAATGCCCTACCTTTTAATATCTAAAACATTGCAGCTTCTTCTTTTCTTGCCTTTTTACTTTTACTTTCTTCCTTACATCATATTTTATTACTCTACTTACCAACACCTTAAATTTATTATGGAGAATAGACCTTCTCTTTTTTATCTCCTTCTGGTTTCTGCAGTTATAGGCTAGGTGCCCAAGCCCTTTACAACCAAAACACTTCTTTTCTTTTCTTCCCTCCAATTCTACCTTTAATTTGGTAAGGGTCTGCTATTGATTGAGCATATTGCTTATAAGTTAGTTATATTGTTCAAGAGACATAGTGTTATACCCCTTGAAATGAAATAGGATTTTTGGATCTCACTAATTACAGTTACGTCTGTTGGGGCACAAAATCTTTATCCAACCAGATATCTATCTACTGTTGTACTGACTACTGCCTTAATCAGATAGTAAATAATTATCTCAATGAAAGGATTTCTACTCTAATAGCACTTTCTTAAGGGGTTAATACTATTCTTTTACATATATGGATGATAATGCACTTCTAGTATAAAGTTTCTACTAATTAAAAGGGTACAGGTAATCTACTAAGTAATACTATTTAATTACTAGGTCAGGTCTTGAATACAATACCTAGGTTTGGTACTGTGTCTCCACCAGCAGTCTCTAATTGACTACCAAGTTTCTTTTATAGCTAGGGCCCACTATCCAAAAAAACCAGTGATTAAGCTGATCACCAATCAAGGATGATAAAAGAGTAAAGTTAAGGCAGGGTTCAAAGTGAATAGTGCCTAGAGTATGGTATTGAGTTCTTCTATCAGTGACTGACTCAGAAACCTTAAGCTAGGGTTTAACTCAAGGCAGTTCTTTAGGATTAGAAAAGAATTCAATAAGATTCTTGTTCAATTGCAGTCTACTATATATACAAGTATACTATTTGTTCTTGTTTATACTACAAGTTGTCTATCAGCTACTAGTTTAACTCTAGTTCATGTACAATCTATTTATAGTACTTTGTCATAGCTAGGGCAACTCATGATATCAAGTACCAAATTACTGTAAGCATCTCTTTGTCATGGATTTCATAGTTTTGTTTAGTTGCATTTAATGGCTTAGAGATAAAGACAACCAACCTTTACTTTTCATCCCCACATTTTACCAATAGTACTCTTTCTGTCATATAGTTTGAGGCATCTGCCTCCACTTTTATCTTATTTAAATCTAGGATGACTAAGACTGGCTCCATTGTAAACACCTCTTTCAGTCTCTTGAATGCTTCTCTTTGCTCTTTTCCTTACCTTCACTTTTTCTCCTTTCTGACTAGTAGGTACAAAAGGGCTGCAATTCTAGCAAAGTTCTTAATAAATTATCTGTAGTAGTTTGCAAGCTCTAGAAACTTTTGCATTTTCTTTACATTTCTTGATATTGGCCAGTTTAGGACTCCATTCACTTTTTCCTTTTGTATTTCTACACCCCAAGGTCCAATCACCATGTCTAGGAATTCTACCTCCTTTATTTTCTACCAACACTTTTTTGGTTTGACAAACAGATTGTTTTTCTCCAGCTTCTTCAATATCTCCTCTACCAGCTCATTGTGCTCTTTTTTGGTGTTTATAGTCATTATTATATCATCTATGAATGTTGCTGCATTTTCTTGATTGATCATATCTCAAAATAGATCATTTATCATGGTCTGGAAGGTAGCTGGGGAATTTGTCAGTCTAAAATACATAACTGTTAGTTTACATGTTCTAATATGTATTGTGAGTGCTGTCTTCTACTTATTACCTTCCTTGATCCTCACATTGTTATGTCCCCATCTAAGATCAAGTTTTGTGAATATCTTCTTTTCTACTCCATCTAGGATATTTGTAATTAGAGGTAAGAGGTACCTATTCTTTACTGTCCATTAATTTACATAATAGTCTTGTACCATTCTTCTTTGCTATAAATGCACTAGTAAGGTCTATAGTGATTTTGATGGCCAAATATATCCTTTTTGTAGTTAATTCTTTACAAATGCTTGTATCTCCTTTTTTTTCTCTTTTGATAGCAAATATACTTTTCTTTTTCTTGGCACAAATCCTTCTTTCAGCTCTATCACATGGTTCCATGGCTTCCTGGTGGGTATTTTTTCTGATTCTTCCTTTCCAAATACTTTTTTCCACTTCCAGAATCTCCTGGACACTAATTTTTTTACTGTTTTTTTCCCTTTCTCTATCTTTTTTACTTGTTTTTTCTCCTGTATTTCCTACTTCCTTTTTCTATATATAGGTGGACATCATGTTATTTTTACTTCCCCTTTCTCCCAATTGATCTCTAGATTATGGATAGCTAACCAGAACATATCCAATATCACCTTTGTCTTTTCCAAATTGCATATATCTATTCATACCCTCACAATATATCTCTTGAAGAACATATTGCATTTTACTTAATGAGTGATTACTTCTCCTACATTTACAGTTCCATCCACATTTTATACTAGTAAAGAATTCTTTAGTCTTTTTAGCTTGAATTCCTTTTCTTTTACAAACTTTGTGTCCATGAATAGGCCTGTTGTTCCACTATCCAACAGTACTTTTACTGCTACCCCTCTTCCTCTATCAACATCTATTGCATTAGGATCTCTTTCTAGCCCCTATCTCTCTCAGTTGTTCTGTGTTCCTTCTCTAAAGTTCTGATCCCCTACTTTCTATACAATCTGTCCTCTCCTTCCTCTATATGATCTTCCTCCAAAACCTCCTCTAGGCTGTGCATTTTCTTGTGGGTGCATTACATTCCTCTCCAACATCCTATAAGAGCAACTGGAATGGAGCTCTAGAAGAAACCTTGGTATATAAATAGACTTTGGGATGTGTTTACAACTTACCTCCAGGAGAAATCTCAGAGAATAAGATAAGGCTTCTAGAGGGTAATCTACACTATATATACAACTCCCATAGTTATAGAATATCTCAGTAGTTAGGGACAGGAATGCAGGGAAGGACAACTAATTAAATATGAGATAGTTATTATTTAATTAGTTATAGGGTCACTCTGGTGCACTACTACTAGTGCATTGAGAGTGAGGTTTAGTGTAGTCTTCTTACACATCTTCTTCTTTGCTCTACTCTGCCTTTGATTTCTATCTAGTCTTACCAACCTTTTCTGCCATTCTTCTATTGTATTAGGAGAGCTTTCTGCTTCTGCCAACTTCCTCCTGAGCACTCCACTTAGCCCTCTTTTAAACTCTTCAATGAGAGGTCATCTCTCATAGTAACTTTCTTGTACTATCTTCTTGAATTCCTGAACATACTCATTGCAGGTCCTCTCCTCTTACTCAATTGTTCTCAACTGTTCTATCTTTTGCTCCTTTTTTGCTGTCTTCCCAAACTCATTTCTCATTTTACTGAATAGTTCTTCTGCCATCTCTACTTCCAATTCTCTCTTTAATAATTCATTCAACAAATTATCTTTCTATGCCTTTACCACATTCTCTTGCACATACAACAGCATCCAGGCTATCTTTGTTACCTTCAATTCCCTATCATTTTCATACTCAAGTATAAACAAGCTACATTGATGAATACATTCACCTCCTCTATTTTTCCACTAAACAAAGAAGGTTTCACTATCTCTACTCTAGCCTCTCCACTTTGTTGCAATAAAGTAGCTATCTGCTGTTATAGGCTGGTGATTAGGTAAGAAATTGCTTCTTCTGAGTGAGGAAAGGGGGTTGTAGTACAAGAGCAGCAGATTGCTCTGTAGGTTATTATTGCTGTTGCTAAAATATATATGGTGGTGGTAGTGATGGTGATAGTGATGGTGATAATAATAATTTCTCATATAAAGACAAGTAAGTCTTCTTCATCTGAACTTATGACTAGCTACTAACTAGAAAGATGAAACAATATTATCTCTAAAAAGAAAATTTCTAAACTAGACAGGCCTTTAAGAGGTTACCATCATTTCCCTGTATAGACTGATCACAATAGACTAGTAGCATGGAGCTGATAGTAAAGAGCTATATATGAGCCCACTCAATATAGAGGTCAGGTCTCAGACAAGGACATAAGTTTTGTCTAGGCTTTCTAACTAATAGTGAAGTCCCCTTTATAGCTAGGATCCATTTTCCAAAAAGCTTTTAAGCACTGTACTCATTAGCAAGAACAATAAAAGAGTAAATGAAGAGTGAGGTGTTAAGGCTGCAAGGTATAGAGCCAGCAATGGATATTGAGTTCTTGTATTAGCATAAGGTCATGAAGACTTAGGCTTAACCAAGGTAGTTGTTTAGGAAGAACTCAATAGAGTTCTCTGTTAGATTCCTTTAGCTACTTATACAAATGTCTGTTGGTCTGTGTACCTGTCTCCTACAATCACATAACCCTTACTAATAACTATATATATTTTATATAATCTTTTCTATACTATTTATCTTTTCTATATTAATATTTTCTATTAGATTAATGAACATACAGGAAATAGTTTCTTCTTTAGGAACTATTTTATAACAGTGGACTGCTTTTGCTTCACCTTTACTATTGTAGAAAGTTACATAAATTGGGCTTTGATGAAGAATGGAGAACATGCTGTTGATAAAATGAACTAACTTAGGCCTTTTTCATAGAGCTTCAACTCACTGAGAAGTCACTAGTATTTACCTAAAAAGGGGTTTGACCAGAGTATCTATTTTAGTATTCATTCACAAGTGTTATGTGCAAGGAAGGCCTTGAGCAGTGCTGCAATAGTATACCTGTATATCTTTCTATTAGTAATCTGGTGCTTGGGGTCCATTGTGATCTTTATATGCAAGGGAATAATAGCTACTCTTTAAGAGAGTTGTTTAGAGTAGGAATCTCCTTCTTAGGAGTGATACTATACCTTTATTCTTAGGGTAGTTATAAGTGAGACAGTAAAACAAACTATAAGAGATAGATTCTGTTGAAGAAGAATGTCAAGCTAGGAGAGCTGAGGAGTGAACACAATAAGATCAACAATTGGCTACTCCTGTTTGGAATAGAAAAAGAGAAAAAAAAAGTACTAGATTCTACTTAACCCCCACACATGATCCACAAAACCTTGAGGATACTATACTTGATTTGCATAGATGCCAACTTGCTGAGCAACTACTAAGAACAACTCAGGAGCATAGAAGAGTAGAAGTTGAAAAACAAAGACATGTGGAAATCAATCAAATAATGAAGGATTGGTGGAATGAGAATATAGATGCTCTTGATTATGAAGGGTACTAAGTTTTTGAAAATGGTAGGGGTAATGGAGATATAAATGTGGATAGAAATATGTAGGAAAATCTCCTAAGAGTGGTATATAATATATATTTGAATTATTGTTCATAGATACATTTTGACTGGATTTCACAAAATGCTAAAGAAGGACATATTCAAGAGTTAGATGTGGAAGATGATGTAATTCAGGTATATTGATTTTTGTATAATAAAATTCTATATACTTATAAATTATCAAGATCAAGAAATGGTTGTTACAGATGATATCCTACTATCTGTTCCTCACCCTGTACCTTATTCACCTGCTGAACAGCTAGCTATTCTTAGAGACCAACATATAGTATATGGACTTGGGAATGTTGGCTATTATCTGTGATCACTATCATACTCTTCACTTTGATTGTAAAAAGCTTACTTTCTCAAAAGTCAATCATTCCAAGTTTGGCATATGCTATTTACAGGTACAAATTCAACTACCTCCTTTCTAACCACTCACTGGAATTCTTCACAACTACTTGACTAGAGATGATTATTCCTCAAGAGAATTTTGCAACAATATATAGCAGTATTCTAGATTCTATGATAATGAACAATCTTCAGACAATGCTTCTGGATAGTTACCTATATATTGGTCAATATTATTATACATATGAGCTTATCAGGGATAAACCAGTAGATAAACAGCAGGAGATCAAGATTAGGTTATGTGTTAATTTACAGTATGATCAACAAACCCACAACTTGTCTACTGCTGAAGAGATTGCAGTTATCATTCCTGAGGAAGGAGTTCATTATGCAATAGATAACAGAGATGTAGTATTATGGGCAAGAAGATGTTGTATAGTCCATATGGTGCTGATAATCTCTAAGCCAAGTAAGTGTATGGTCAATGGACAATGTAGTAAACACTTTCCCAAAGACTATAGAGAGAGAATAGACTGGGCTGAGGACAGTTATCCACTTTATGCTAGGCTTGACAATAGCTTGGTATTTGAATACAATAGGACCAGATATACCAATTAATATGTAGTCCTTTACTGTTCTCAGCTTCTTTTTCTCTTTGATTGTCATATTAATATAGAGATCTCTACTGGATTGGAAACTGTCAAATATCTGAGCAAGTATATTTACAAGGGTCCTGACAGAGCAACTATGGAGATTAGTAATAGGATGCAGGATGAAATCAAAGCATACTTGGATGGTCAGTTTATTAGTCCAACTGAAGCTTGCTAGAAAATCTTTGAGCTCAATATGCATGGAAAGTCACCAGTTGTCCAACATTTTACTGTTCATCTTCCCAATAAGCACTATGTCAACTTTTATGCACACTAGACTGTAAATGAAGTGTTGGCTAGGCAAAATATAGACAAGAGTCAGCTTATTGCTTGGTTTGATTATAACTCTGCATATAATGATGGGTTGGGCCTTACCTATTGGCAGTTTCCTCAATACTATACCTGGAATGCTAAAGCCAAGTCATGGCATCCAAGACAGCATGCCAAGGTGATTGGAAGAATGTACTTTGTATCACTATCAAAGGGAGAACAGTTCTTTTTATGACTTTTCTTGACTATATTTGAAGGTGGAAAAAGTTAGGAGTATCTAAGGACCTAGAATGACCAAGTGTTTGTTATATTCAAGGAGGCATGTAT
>Ga0154004_1000419_pt1 | contig 11662 bp, 9 predicted proteins | sample TSFL088MetaG_FD_104727 | JGI IMG/M metagenome (GOLD analysis project Ga0154004, IMG submission 104727) | Attine ant fungus gardens microbial communities from Florida, USA - TSFL088 MetaG | ecosystem: Host-associated > Fungi > Mycelium > Unclassified | place: USA: Florida, Lake Talquin State... | reverse complement strand
TTGGGGGGAGTTGAGTTTATATCTGTATGTCTGTATGTCTGTATTCATGTCCATGTCTGTTTCATGTTTTTGAGAATGGCAAGGTTTTTTTTCTTGAAGAAGAAGAAGAAGAAGAAGAAGAAGAAGAAGAAGAAGGATGGGTTGTTGAGTGATAAAAAAGAAAAGCAAGCAACAAAAAAGAAAAGAAAAGGGAAACAGGGGAAAGAGAGGGAGGGAAAAGAGGGGAGAGGAGAGTTGGTTTGGATGGAGTTGTGCTGTGGTGTGCTGTGTATGGGATGGAAGAGAAGTAGAGCTAATTGCTTGGGATGGTGTTATGGCCTGGGGTGGCATTGGTAGAGTTCCTTTATACTCATCCCCCCTTCAAGATTGCTACATTTCAAAGCAATTGTTCTGGGCTTGAAAATTGCATTGAAGTCCATGCAACAGATATACCTAGGGGTGGTAGAGTATTTACAATAGAACTCTACAATAAGGTCAGAGGTGGAAACACCAAAGACTACCTCCCAAGAGTTATGCTCTCTACTATATTCCTTCTACTTTACTAAGAACTGAAATCTCCTCCAATACTAGCAGCTATCTAGGATTTCCTCTACTTCCCATTCCTTTTCTCTATCAACAATAATTGGTGGTGGTGGGGACATTGACTTCCATTCTAGTATAGGATTGTCTGGGGTAGCAGACAGCTTTACTACATTGAATATAGGATGGAGTTTCTTCATTGTGTATAGTAGCTTAAGGCAGTAGGCTAGGGGCCTTACTTGATGTTCCACTATAAAGGGTCTGAGATAGCAGTGGGACAATTTCAGAGACAGACAGGTAGTCTTGATATCAGATATATTGAGGAATATCCAATCTCCAGGACAAAATACCAGGTTTGGAGACCTTCTTTGATTGTAGTATCAGATCATTGTAAAAGCAACTGGAGCAGAGTAACTCCAGGAGATTTCTTAGTTTATAAATAGCATCTAGAGTATGTTACAACTCACCTCCAGGAGATTTCTCAAAGAATAGGATAAGGCTCCTGGAGGGTAATCTATACTATATATATAAGTTCTCTAGTTATGGAACATCCCAGCAGTCAGGGACAGAAATGCAAGAGAAGGCAACTAATTAAATGTAAGATAATTGTTATCTAATTAGTTGCAGGGTTGCTCTGGTGTACTACTACTAGTGTATTATCACACCAGGTAGCCTTTTTAGGCAATCTAAGTGATATTTGTTATAATTCTATACTATAATTCAGCTCGAGCAGCAAAAGTAACACTTTAATTATATACTACTAGATTTCCAGTCTTGAACTCATATACATCACCCAAATAGCAGAATAGTGGCTATAACCACTACTATACCAGCCTCATAGGGCCTGTCCAGCCATTCTGTACTAGACATAACCCAGAAATCCCCTCTAGAAGCATTCTCAAGAACTATCTAAACCTTGGAGAGAATAGTCTCCTCTAGTAGAATGATGTTATAGTCTGGTGGCTGTCTTATTTTATAGATTAGGCTTTAGTGTTGCTATCAGATATAGGCAATCATTTTTGATGGCCACTATTATTAGAAATATTGGAGTAACCCTCTTAAGGACAATACCATTAGGGTAGCTAGAAAAGAGAAGATATCTAGGACTAAGGAGAAAGATCAGAAGTGTGGGAGAATAGGATAGAGGGATTGAGAAAGTTAGAACTGGGGAGATCAATGAAGATACTGACCTCAAGAGTAGGTCACTTGCACTGACCTCAAGAGTAGGTCACTTGCACTGACCTCAAGGCTCCTCAAGCTGTATTTGAAAGCTGAATTCAATGAATAGACATAAAAAAAGACTAGATAGGAGGATTAGGAGAGATGGGGAGCACTGGCTATGTGATCAGAAGAGAACCCTACTTCATCATTCTACTCTCTACCAAAATAGATTATTGGAATATTTCTTTTGTTTCTTAATTGTTGATTCTATGATTTGTAATCCTAATATATACTCTAGGGGTGCAGAGGGGCCTAGCAACAAGTTATCTCCATCATCTCTTTCCCTCTATTGCTCTGGAGCTCTACTGCTATTTTTGAGTGACTGAGTTTTCCTGTTTGTTTCTTTTATAAAGAGTCTATACAAAATATCCCTCAAGGGGATATCTCACTTCAAGAAGGACTTGGTATTTGCTTAACTAGGAGTTCAACTACTTGCCATGTATTTTCTGATTTATCTTCTTTGTATCTACTTGTCTACACACAACTGTAAGATAGTTTAGAGATTTTATCTTTCTCACCTGTTCTGTTCACCCTTGTTATTTTATTTCCCTATCAGCATCAGGAGTGGACTTTGGTGTAGTCCCCTTATATAGATCCTAACTTTCCTGAGGGTGTTTCTGTTTCTATTACAGAACAGATAGCTGATTGAGAGCTTAGAGTGGGTTTCTGTCAAGGACCTATCTCTATAGAGGAGTCTCTGTTTCTGTTACAGGACAGATGACTTACTGAGGGCTCAGAGTAGGTTCTTGTCAAGGACCTATCTCTATAGTAGGCTGGACCCCAGGTATAAAGGGTAAGGTCTGTCTCTTAAACTATTGAGAGCAGGCTAGCTTGTATATCACAACTGGTCCTGAAAGACTTTGGATTTGTGTAAACATTTCCAAAAAACCCTTGCAGATGGCTGGAACCACTCTGAGACCTCTATTCCTCTTCCATGAGCCAGTGTGAGAAACTGGACATGATGTCAAACTCTCTCCTTAAGACAGGACCTATGTCATTGGAAGAACACTTTTAGTATAGTTATAGTGTAGTTCCTGTCCACCATACTTCATCTGCTGAACTAGGGATATTGTACTTACTTTTGCCCCTAAGCCATACCTGCCATCAGAAACACCAAGACTCTTGCTGAATACCTCTTGCTGAAAAAGAAAAGTATGACAAAGAAGTCATTTCTAGAAAGAATTGGAATAGAATCTATTCCATCTACTAAACTCTATGATAGACTTGTTGAAACAGACCCCTGCTGGCACAAAGTAAATAATTTCTACTTTGCATTCTACTCCCTAGAATTACATTTTTGCAAAACCAAGAAGTTACTATGCATAAAGGAGTATAAAGAACTCCTGGAACCCACCTTGGATTGTATATCGCTATTCTTTACTAAAATAAGCAAAAACAAGACCTGGACTAAGGATCCATAGTATGACTCACTGTGGAAATGGTTCAATAGACTGCAGGATGTAATTATAGAGCTGGACAAAAGTGGTCACAAGCTCACAACCAAAGAGTGGAGAATGCTAAAAAGTGCTTGTAAGTACCTTAAGGATGTAGATTTTTCCAAACTAGCTACTAGAGTACCAGAGATTTGTAAAGCTCTTCTAGAGTCCAATATTACTATTTCATAGACATAATATGATTGGAATGGTATTTGGTGTAATATAATAGCATTAAGAGGCTAAATTTAGGTGTTTTTTTCTTTTACTCCCTTGAAAACATACTCAAGAACCATAATTAATTACTTAAATAGATATGTCGACTTTCAACAACTTTACCACTACTGTTTCCTTTTCTGATTTCAGTGCTGAGAATTGGGATGTGCTTGTCAAAGATGGCATAAGTATTGAGTATATGCTCTGGGATGAGACTGAGATACAGATGCTGCAAAATGCATATCAAGGAACTTCTCTTCTTCTCAAGAACTATATTGACCAGATGCTCAATAGAGCAATCAACTATTATAATAGTGCCTTGACCACCGCATATAACAGAATTGCAACTTTAGAAGTAAAAGTCACCTGTCTTTAGAGAGAGCTGACAAGGCTTCCTAGAGAAAACATTGTCTCTAAAACCAAGGTGCCAGAGCCACCAACATTTGCAGGCTCTGAAAATAAAATACATCTATATGATTGGTTGAGCCAGATTGCTCTCTATTGTTTGGCATCTAGTATTATATTAGATAATTAGAAAATTATATGTGCCCTTACCTGTTTATATGCTCCTACCAGTATATATATGAAATTATATTATGACAAGGTTTAGGCAGGATTAAGTGTTGGTTCTTGGGGCGACTTTGCCCAAGAACTCAAAAATATTTATGGACAATGAAATAACAAGAAGAGAGCAAAGAAGGAATTAATGGTGCTCTGGGTCAACAAGGACCTAGCAAAAAAGAACTTTGTCAAGTATGCAGAATGATACAGGATGTTGGCAAGAATTGTCAACTATAGTGACAAAGTTCACATTGACAAAATAAAGGAGGTTATTCCTAATGAGCTGTGAAATACACTTATTATCTATGAAATTACAAATCAGTCTCCAAAAACATGGGATGACTACCTCAAATTGTTGATGCAAGTATATAAGACCTTACATTTGGACAAGACCCAGGGCACAATATTTGGTCCAGAGACAATTGGAGAAAAGAGTGGAGAAAAGAAAGACCTAAATGCAATGGAAATAGATGAGATTCAGAGAAAGGAAGGGAAGAGCTCATGATACTGTTAGATATGTGCTGGAAAAGGCTTTAGGAATAAGTCAAAAACACACAATACAGTAAACTGTTATGACAAGCCTAGTAATGAGAACAAGTGTTCTTATAAGACCTCTTCCCAGAAACCATCTCTATTGGGTCCAAGCAAGAATAAAAATCAGTTGTTTAGAGTATGGCTGATGAAGATGTTATGTTAGTGTAAAGCCATGAGGACTTAGAGCTCAACTGAGATAGTTGTTCAGGAAGAACTTGATAGAGTTCTTTACTGGATTATTCTGCTACTTATACAAATGTCTGTTGGTCTGTGTGCCTATCTCCCACAATCACATGACCCTGACTAATAACTGTATATATCTTACATAAGTCTTCCCACACTATTTATATCCCTCTGGCATTGTAATTCTGGATATTATCTACTAAGTTAAGGAATGTACAAGAAAGTTTCCTTTCTAGGAACTGTCTCATAATATATTGGAGGAAGATAGTGACAACCCAGATTCCTTTTCTGAGGATATCAAAATTAATAGTGCATCAATTGAGGAAATCTCTAATCCTGTTCCCTCAAATGGAAAAAGAAAAGGGATACCCAAATTGGATTTTCCCTTGGGACTGTAGAGTATAATGTCTATGATCTACAGCTGGAGGAAAGTGTACCCTCTATTAGCTTGCAAAAGTTAGAAGTAGTACTGGAATCTTGTAATAATATAGCATGCAACAAGACTATCTCCTTTAAAATTCCAGTTATACTTTGGGTATATGGAAAGAAAGTACAGACTGAGGCTTTAGTTGATTTGGAAGCCACCACAAACTTCATCAACAGAGTTGTTGTAGAAAATAATAACCTGGTAACTTATAAACTGGCAAATCCATATTGTGTAATCAATGTGGATGGCACTTCCAACAAGATAGGATAGATAAATGAGTATGTCTAAGCTTATGTAGAAATTAGATTACACAGAACAATCCAGCACCTCTTTGTTATCAACTTAGGGAATAAGAAGATAATGATTGGGTATTTGTACTTGTATAAGCATAATCCAAATATTGATTGGCAAAAAGATCAATGAGAGTTTACCAGGTGCCCAGATACATATACTAGTAAAGCCCATAAAACACAAGATATAGAAACAGAAGCTAATAAACTTTATCTCAAACTGGATATTAGTGGATCTCCCTTATTGGACAACATAGGAGATGAGGACCCCAACAACCATATTCTTAGCTGGGCAGATATGACTGACCTAGGTAGTCATCAACAGACAATAATGATTGTAGCTATACTCAACAATTGAGACCAATATGGGAACTCAAATTGCAAGAACACAAAGACCTGGAAGGCTTATGTACTAGAGTGGTTACATGAGTATGGGAATGTGTTTTCAAAGAATAAGTCAGAGAGAATACCAATACAGAAACTATATAACCATGTAATTGACTTTGTGGAAGGTGCAATGCTTTCCAAACCAGCCAAGGTCTATTTACTCTCTCTAGCAGAAAAAAACTCTCTTGACACATAGATTGATGAGAAACTCAAAAAGGGATATATCTAACCATCTACTAGTCCAATAGCAGCTCCATTTTTCTTTGTAAAAAAGCATAATAGAAGCTTACAATCTGTTATGGACTATAGAGCCCTTAATGAAATTACCATCAAAAATCCCTATCCAATCCCTAGAATAGCCAACTTGATTGAATCACTCAGTAAAGCCTCAATCTTTACCAAAATTGACTTGAGGTGGGAGTACAACAATGTTTACATCAAAGAATAGGATAAATGGAAGACAGTGTTTATTACAAGGTGAGGCCTTTTTGAGACAACTATTATGTATTTCAGTTTTTCCAATGTACTAGTGACCTTCCAAAGTATGATGAATGACATATTGGGAGACTTGATTTGCATATGACTAGTAATGGTGTATTTAGATGATATTCTAATATTTGGAACATGTTTGAAGAAGCACAGGTGATTGGTCAAGGAAGTGCTGAAAAGGCTCCAATTTAATGACCTTTACACTAAAGCAGAGAAGTGTTTCTTTGAGCAAAGTAGTATCAAGTATTTGGGCATAATTATTTTGGAGAATAAAGTACAGATGGATAAGAAGAAACTTTCAGGAGTTCTAGAGTAGCCAGTACTGACTAAAGTCAAACAAGTACAAGTATTCTTAGGCTTTGTGAATTTCTATTATAAGTTCATTGAGAACTTTGCCAAGATGTCAAAGCTACTCTCCAACTTGACCAAGAAGAATAGTACCTAGACTTGGGGCAAAGAGCAACAGAATGCTTTTGAGGTGCTGAAAAAGGCCTTTACTACAGCTCTAGTTCTGAGAATACCAAACAACAAAGATCCCTTTAAGTTATCTACCAATGCTAGCAACTTTGCAACAGAAGCTGTCTTATTATAAAAGGACATACAAACCAGCCTATGGCACCCAGTAGCTTTCTTTTCCAAGTTATTAGATGTTTATGAAAGGAACTATGAAATCTATGACAAGGAACTACTTGCGGTAATTCAGGGACTAGAGAAATATAAACACTATTTAGAGAAACATCTATATAAAGTTGAGATCTGGTCAGATTATCAGAATCTTACTTTTTTCAGGACAGTTCAAAAGCTGACCAGGAGACAAGTAAAATGGGCACTTTTTATGACTCATTTTGACTTTGTACTCTATCATAAACTGGGAAAGACAATATAGGCAGAAGACCCCTTGTCTAGACAAGCAGACTATAAGATAGGAACAGATCTTGACAATATGAACCAGATGTTGCTAAAACCTGAGTTCTTTGCTATCAATATACTAGAGGTTAATCATACAACTTCAATAAATGATGAGATAATCCTAAAGAAGGTCAAAGTAGCACTCTTATCAGATGAAGTCACCAAAGACTATAAGACATTACTCAAGTCTGGTCCAAGAGAATTTGGAAAATCCTTGCAAGACTAGAACTATAAGAATGGACTACTTCTGTATAGAGGGAAAGTTTATATTCTCCACAGTGTGGAAGATACCTTGTGACAATAGATTATTAAGATGCACTATTATTTGCTATCTGCTAGACATCTAGATTGGTAGAAGACCTATGAGTTGGTCTCCAGAAATTACTGGTGGCCTGGAATGACAATATTTGTTAAGAAATATGTTATATGTTGTGATATGTGTCAGCAGATGAAAAATCATACACAGCAACCTTTTGGACCACTTGTGCCTAACAAGATACCTAACAAACCTTGGGAAATAATCTCAACAGACTTAATCATACAATTGCCAGAGTTAAATGGTTATGACACTATCTGTGTTATTGTTGATAGGCTCACCAAAAGGGCTCATTTTATTCCTATCAACAATTGGTTCTCATCCAAAGATATGGCACAGTTACTATATGATAAGGTCTATCTATTATATGAACTGCTGCTACAAATCATTTTGGATAAAGAAGTACAATACTCAGCTGAGCTATTCCAAGAATAGTATAAGATTTTAGAAATAGAATCTACAATGTCAATAGTATATCATTCACAAATAGATGAACAAACAGAATAAGTAAATCAGGCATTAGAGTAATATCTTTGGTACTATGTGGATTATAATCTCAGTAATTGGTTGGATCTACTCCCCAGTGCAGAGTTTGCATATAACAATCAAGCATATAAAGGCATCAAAGAAAGTCTATTCTTCCTTGAATATAGCAGACATCTGAGAGCAGGCCCAATTTTAGTCAAAAAGTTACCACAAAGGGACTTGAATGACCTGACATATAAACAACAAGAAGCCTTGGAGCAGACAAAAGCAGCTCTTACTCTTGTAGCAGAAAGGATAAGGTGGTACTATAACTAGAAAGTCCAAAGTATCCTATTCAAAGTTGGTAGCAAGGTGCTACTCAATCTGAAGGATTACCAGGCTACAAAGTGAGCATTACAACCCCAGTACAAAGGACCATTTGAAATAATAGAAAAGTTGTCCTTGGTTACATTCTAGCTTAGGATGTTATCTTGCTATTGAGTGCTGCACCCAGTTTTTCATATTAGCAAGTTAGCACAGTACTCTGAATCTACCATCTGTGGACAGAAATCCATACCCCCACTACTGGCCTTGATACAAGGCTAGGAAAAATAAGAGGTAGAGAAGATTCTAGATTTGTGATAAAAACATGGAAAAAACAAATTCCTTGTTAGATAGAAAGAATACAGTTAAGGAGATGACATATGGGAACCTGAGAAAAATCTACATAATGCAGGCAAAAAGCTGTAGGAATATCTTCAGAGTTTACCAAAAACGAGATAACTTCTCAATAGAGCTCAAACCAAGAGGGAAGGTAATGTCACAAACTTCATTCAGACCATAACTCTAGGAATACTTGACCAATTTCAACAATCTAAATGGCCACCAAAAGCCCTTAAGAAGACCTTTCAAACAATACCAAAAATGTCTCAAGGCAATCAGTATTCACCGAGTTATCAGTAGATCAGTCAGCAATTACCAAGTTACCAAACACTAAATTGCTGATATCTCAGGAACTGCTTAACGTAATTGTTTGCTTTAATAACCATCATAAAGCTCTCTTCAATGCACTTCTTTCAGCCATAAATAGACCCCAAGACAATAAGATCCCATGGAGATACAAGGTCCTCAATGTTTGTATATGATATTGATCTTTACCTATAGATTATCATCTATTCTTGAATAGAACAAAGGACTGCTCTAAGATGGTTAAGTTATCTCTATTTCAAGAACAATAGTACTCCTATATGTAGAACAATAAGTAGTGATCATGTAGTAGATTGTCCTAGTGCACAGACCACCACAATCATGTATTTAAGAACTATATGTCTGAGGATAAACCTCAGACTTAACAACATCTTTTGCTGCTTGTCTAACTTTGCTTTTTTGAGCACTTTGATTATCAAATCAACCAATCACAAATCAGTAAGTGACCATTTGTGATAACATTAGTATAAGGGGACCCTACTAATGCCATTCCTGGAATGCTAGACTCACATTTCAGAGTGACCTTATGCCTAATTAAATATTACTATATAATATTTAATTCCTCTTAGCTTGACTTGGAGACTTCTGACCCTGACTAACAGGACTACAGGATCAGGGATATCTCAGCTATAATAGTATATATAGTATAGAGTATACTCCAGGAGCCTTATCCTGAACTCTAAGAATTCTCCTGGAGGTAAGTTGTAATGTATATAGAAGTTGTAACATGACTAAGGATTCTTCTAGAGCTCATTCCACTCTAATTACTCTTATAATTAGCTTATTTTCCTCTTACTACTCTTTATCTCTTAATATCTTTACTCCTGCTCACTTCATTTCTTCTACTGTTTTTATTACTTTATCATCTTTTGCTTTTGACTTCCTAATCTTCTCCAACAAGTTCACTTCTTTAATTACTATTTCTGCTATCTGTGTTGCTCTAACTTCTAGCTACTCTTTCTTTACCAATACTCTATCCTTATTGTTCCTTTCAGCTTCCACCTACCAGTCTGGATGCCTACTAAGGCTGTTAGCTCTTCCTATGCTGCTACCTGGCATATGTTTAAGAGTGAAGTCAAATCTTGATAGGTACAAGATCTATCTTACTTGTTTACAATTTATTTCTAGCTACTTATAAAATATTCAAGATTTTTGTGGTCACTCCAAATCTCAAACCTATTCTGTGCTTCTTTTAGTAAGTACTTCTATTTTTCTAAGCATCTGATAATTGCTAACATTTCTTGATTGTAAATTTCATAATTTCTTTTTGCTTTATTCAATGATTTTGAAATAAAGGCCATTGGTCTCCACTTATTATTCTTGCACTTTATCAATAATACACCCTCTGTTGCGTATTTTGACACATTTGTTTCTACTCTCATCTCCTTATCTAGATCTGGTACCACCAACACTGGCCATGTTGTGAGTATCTACTTCAACTTTTCAAATACCTTCTTCTGATCTTCTTTTCAGTTTTACTTTCTATCCTTTCTGACCAATCTATGCAGTAGTTTTGCTATTTTGGCAAAAATCTTTTACAAATTGCCCATAATAGTTTGCTAATCCCAAAAACTTTTGTATATCTTTGATTGTTTTAGATTTTGGTCATTCCAGAACTCCTACTATCTTCTTTTCCTACATTTTTATACCATCTGCCTCCATTACTAATTCCAGGAAGTTGGTCTCTTTAATCTTCTACACATATTTCTCAGATTTCAGATAAAGATCATTTAATTCCATTCTCTTTAGAATTTCTTCTACTACCTCATCATGTTTTCTCTTATCCTCTGTTCCTACTAGTATATCATTCATAAAGGCTACTACATCTCCAGTATCTATTAAGTCTTGCAAAATATTATTCATCATTGCCTGAAATATTGCTAGCAAATTTGTAAGACCAAAGAATATTACTGTAGGTTCATATACTCCTAGATGTATTGTAAATACTGCCTTTCATTCATTTCCCTCTTTTATTTGTATATTATTGTACCCCCATCTCAGATCTATTTTTGTAAACACCTTTCTTGTACCCATAATGTCTATTAAGTCTGAAATCAGAGGCAGCAGATAATTGTTCTTAATTGTTCTCTTGTTTAGGTATCAATAATCCTATACCATGTTTTTTTCCATTTTTCTTTTCTACAAGAAATACTGGTGAAGTCTAAGGCAACTTTGAGGGCCTATGTTATGAGAGCCCTAAGAAGGAACAAGTTTCCCATATATTCAAACACTTAGTCACAAATATCAAGTCGTACAATGCAGACAAGATATAAATAGTGTGGGAACTTAGGTAATCATATCATATGACAAGGTCATGTGATTGTAGAACATTCTAGAAGAACATATAATCGTGGACTAGTAGTGTACAGCCACTTGTAAAAGTAGGTAGTCCAATTCAACGGAGAACTCCATTGAGTTCTTCCTAAACACTCACATCGAGTGGTCCTTGAGTCGTCAAGACTTAGTGATAACAAAAGAACTCAATTCCACTCCTGAGCACTGATCACCTCAATCCCTGCTCATATTTGTTCAACGCGCAGTTGGCTTAATTCTGGCGCTGCGAGCAAGTATCCCCATCATCACTCACTCTCTCATCTCCCTTGCTAGTGAGCACAGCGCTCACAAGCATCTTGGATAGCAGGCCCTAGCTGTAAAGGGGACTTCTCAGTCAGGAGAGACTGAGGGAGGAGACTGAACACCAAGTCCAGGTGTTTTGTTCAAGTCC
>Ga0154004_1000417_pt1 | contig 11690 bp, 14 predicted proteins | sample TSFL088MetaG_FD_104727 | JGI IMG/M metagenome (GOLD analysis project Ga0154004, IMG submission 104727) | Attine ant fungus gardens microbial communities from Florida, USA - TSFL088 MetaG | ecosystem: Host-associated > Fungi > Mycelium > Unclassified | place: USA: Florida, Lake Talquin State... | reverse complement strand
TGGTTAGTTATTGTTTCAGATTTTATTGTTTTGGATAGCTATATAAGTAGCATTCTTTCTTTGTATTCACTATCCATTTGTAACCTTCCCCAATCATATTTCAACATTTTGATCAATTTGATAGAATTATTCCCTGATAAATCAAAAACAAAGAATGAAACTTGCAGATTTAAGGATGACAGGAGCTATTTGATCAGAGACTAGAGCGCTAAACTTCAGTACAAGTCTGGATGTGTATCCTGTCGCATGCAAGAACGTCTTCCGTGAATGAAATTCATCCTTGTCATTTCTGCAGGGAACAGATCGAAAGTACCCATGCGCCAGTTTATTTGACTTATGCGAGTCAATACAGCACCTGACCGTCATTACCGGGCGTTTATTATACTATCTACGAGCCATGTGGATTTATTTTACTCCATTCACCTGTCTTGTCGGATTCACCTCACGTTTTAAGCTTTTGCTTCCCGAAAATTTATTCCTCATTTTCCCGATGCTAGCACTCTAAGCATGAGAATTTGTCACTCTCAGAATATCATGTGTCAATTATGTATGGAACCTCACTTGGCACTCTATCCTACTGTTCAGCTTCCGGCACAAAATCACGATCAGAACTCCATTTGATAAGGCTTTGAAAGATGGCATCGGTAAGAATTTCAATTTTTTCTCTTGTCTTGGAAAGTGTGAAATTTTTTTTCCGCTATACCCAACATGTTCCCCAAAAACGCAGATAAATGAACAAACCTGTTCACTCACACTGAACATTGAAGAAATCCTTTCAGATAGCTCAGTTCATCTTTACCAGAGAGTCCAAAGGAGATTTTGTCGTGACTATACAAAAAGGTGTATCCATGAATCTGATATTAGTATGCACCGAGATAGGTAGATGAGCTCGCAGTTTTTGTAAGAATGATCCGCTGGAGACGCACAAGCATCAGGAATTTGCATGGCGCATCTACAACTGTATTGAACGATGCTTGATATTAATCTGACGGATAGTAATGCTCATTATTTGTAGTATTCAATGTGTTGGAGCAGAGAATGGTCTCTATCTTTGTATACACAGCTTTCCCTTACCTTCAGGCGCTTTCATACTACCAGGATTCGACTGATGACCAAAAAATGACAACTTTGGTATTCAATGACATTCAGATAGAGTTGTGTGCTCTTCACTGATTTTGAATTGATGTGCGATAATTCTGCAGGACAAATTTAAAGACATGAGCATCTACCTCTTTCTCAGAGAACCCTTTTCTAAAGGTGTTGTCATACCCGGAGAGGGGTAATGGGATAAAATGTGGATCCATCATGAGACTCAGTCATCATCTCATTTTCAAAGTCTCGTGGTAGCTCTTAATACCTCTCAAAGAGTTCTCGTGGCACAATTAGGTCGAATGGACGTTAGCAGGTATTCACAAGATACTACTGATGACATCAGATTTTAAGGTTTGTTGCACATGTAGCACATGTAGTCTCGTACGTCACTACATGAGGGTTCTTGTAGCGGCCAATTTATTTCTCAAAAGGTTGTTTGAAGAGCTTTCCTTATATGTTAACAACGAACCTTACACATATTATCTCAATAGAGCAATACATTGAGTGAGATTTAATCTAAATACAGTTCCTGTACAATATATCGACCGGAAAAAAATGCGACTTTGAAGGATGGCCGCCTCAATCATCGCACTAAGGTCTGGGAGTAACTGTAGATAAACCATGGGTTTTCGATACTATCCCGTATCGTTCTCAAAATAGTACCAACCACTGGTGTGTTTGTATATTCCATGGAACCTGTCCAACTGCATCCTGTCAAGAAAGCTTTTCCTTAATGGTTTGCTTGTTTGAATCGCTATCCGGCCATTCCGGACTTCAAGAAAGACGTATAAAGGGGAGTTTATACCGTACCAAAAGCAATACAATCTACAGGCAATGGCATTCTTCTTCGACGACGACGATACTACCACTCCTGATCTTCCCCCCCTGGAATGGGGGCACACCCTCCCAGCCCTCCTCGCACGTACCAGATCTGCCTTATGGTCAATGGACACTTTACGGATAATAAGAACGACATGTATGACGCTTTCTACAACTGGCTTCAAGCCTCCTTACCTAAAGGCTCGAACGTCAAGTTCCAACTTGACCCTTATGAGGCTCAGGAGAAAAAGTACCCCTTACGTGCAGAAATTGACAAGTATGACGTCGTCTTGCTCTCTGGATCGCGTATGTGTTTGCCTCGACGTATATAATCTAGTGGAAACTGACAGATTGCGTATGAATAGCTGCTGACGCATATTCTGATCTTGACTGGGTCACTCGACTCATGATGTTCGTCCAGGCAATTGCAGATGGACACCCGAAGATCAGGATCTATGGTAAGTTTACACACTGCTTCAAACATGATCTTTGTATAAATAACTGCCTTTGATCATAGGCGTTTGTTTTGGTTCTCAAATCGTTGCTCGCGCCCTCGGTGGCGCAGTTGTGCCTAATCGCGGCATTTGGGAAATTGGCGTCACTGATATTCAAACTACCTATATGGGCAAACTAATATATGGCGTAGAGAAATTGGTATGTATAAGCAAGCTTCAACTTTGCAAGTAAACCAACAATAACATTTTTGGAGAATTTGATACAATTTCACCAGGATCATGTTGTCCTCGATTCACTGAGCGATTTCCTAGCTCCAGGAGAACTTTATCTTATTGGTAGCACCAGGAGGACAGTTGTCCAGGGTCTTATCAAATTTTATCCGTATCACGAGGAGCGTGATCTTCCCGGCACAGAGCTGATCCATCGTGTTCATATCATGACAACTCAATCTCATCCCGAATTCACAGAGGAAATTGTCAGCGAGATTTTGCGCAGTCGTCATGGTAAGGGGGAAATTTCTGATGCAGGGCACGAGGAGTACTTTGGGTGTAAAGGACACTTGTCGGACACTCCGCCAGTCATTAAGACTGATACCGGAAAGCGTTGGCTGAAGCACTACGATGGAATTCGAGTTGTTGGAAGAGCCTTTTGGCGGATGTTGGGAGTTGAATATGGAAATGAGCATCCTGCAAGGATTCTGGCATAAGAATCACATCGTCGATGTAGATGCTGTTCTAAATCAATAAATATGCCTGTAGCTTCACTAATTACCTAACGACGGTTGCAATTCGATGTCGGCACGGAATTTTATTTTTCATGACCCGGAAAATTTTCGATCGTCATTTTTGATTTTAAATTCCTACGAAATTTCATTGAAATTTGATTGTTTTGTAGTCACAGTCTCGTAGCTGAAATTCAACTTAAGACTTCAGGTATGTAATACGTCGAGTACTTGATAATAAACCGATTCATATCGGTCTGACTTCAGACCCTCGCCTGTTGATAATTAGTTTATATCCACATCCTGTCTTTACCTACCCTCTATCCTCGAGAGTACCCACATGCAAATTAAAGTTTGAGATGGATATCCATTCAAAACACCAGGGTTGATTGTGAGGCACATAAGTCGACCAATACCTCAAGGTAGCACATGACTCCACCTTTACGTCTTCCAGGTAGAATTGGGGTAGAATTGCTATTCATGGAAATATATCTTAGAAGTAACACTCGGGTCTTTAAATTGTCATGTGGGCCTTTTCAAGATACTCAATTGATGATACCATGCATCCAACCTAGTGTAGAGTGGGATTCAGCAGATTACTTATTCCTATGATGAGGTGATCAACAGATACGAAAGCATAGCTGAATCGCCGTTTTTTACCAAAGAGCTCACAGGACTCACATACGTAGCGTAGCACCTTCAATCATCATGTGACTCGACAGACCCCAGAGCATATTGCAATTGCGTCCTACGTTGGTCCCAGGTTGGTCAGGCTCCAGACTAGTGATATTGCCCAAGAGATTAGAAACAAGAACATATCCAAAAGAGGCTGACGTAAATGAAACTGCAAGATAGAACAACGATCGAGACCAGCGGCTGACAGGCATGAATTATAAGAATCTCCTCATGTAGGGAGTTGCTCAATCTTGTCGTCGCAATGATGCAGCTCTGGATCGTTGCAATCATAATCAACTTCTTTACAATCCAATTTGCCGCTGCTCAACAACTGGGGCCGGATGCTACAGCAAATGTTCAAGACCATGTTGGTGGTGTTCCAGACATCACCACACCGCCGATTGTCACTGCCACTGCTCCCGCCATCACCCCAAGACCGACGCACAAGTTCAGTTCGCCACTTCCACCGTGTGTCCTGGAGTGTTTACAGAAAGCTGTTGATTCTTCAGGTTGTGGCAAGTGCGTTGTCCCAGTAACTGTTTTTCATTTCGATGCGGAAATGGTCTCACAATATGTTGATAGAAAAGCGGTTGATTCTCAAAATTGTGCTTGCGTAAATCCAGTGTACCAAGCGACCAGCCGTTCGTGCATCAGAGAAACATGTTCCGACTCTGACCAAGAGTTGGCTAGCCATATCCAACAGAAGTGTAGTGAAAGTGAATACATTTTCCATTGTTGTAGACTCATGACTCATCATGACGGATGTAGACAAGGAAATTCGTCCAGCTTTTCGCCCACCAACAACCGTATCCCCGATGGTATCATTGACTACAAACATGATGGCAGTCATGACTGATCAAGCTAGAAATGAGGCACACTTGAACAAAGGGAGTGTCGAGATGGAGTTAGCAATGGGTGCTGGTATTCTAGGTCTTGTTTTTGCTCTGTGACATGGTTATGATTACTGTCGCAGCGTGACTACCATAATGCTTTTCGAGTGATCGGGATGATAACTTCATGATAAGATGAGCAGAATTGATTTATTGATCCCACACTGGGTGTTATACATGAGCATCTACAAACATATTTAGCTAGTAAATGAAGGATGGGAGCAAGGGTTAGCGCATTGAAAAGCTCCTAAAACCTGGAGATGAAGCACAATACATGTAATGCAATACAGTAGTCAAGGTGAGAAATAAGAAGAATCAATGCTAGGACAGCATAGCAAGGATGGAGTTAGTACAGTGAGGGGTTATGTGAGATGTGCTTCAGGTTGACATCTCGCACATCGACGATGAAGATGATCGATGAGGATGTTTTTGAGATGAAAAAGAATTAGTAAGCAAATCCATCGTCCCATGTTTCTACATACATAGATGATTATCACATTGATCAAGATAATGAATTTGGAATACACACCTTCTGTTATGCTTCTCCATGCGAGGTATAAGACTCCTACAGATGCTGTCTCCAGGACTGTTGCAATGAATGAACCATCAACTTTCTGATTTGAACTCTGACGAAGGATAGTCAGTGCGGAAAGGTAGATAGGAAAGAAGCTAATGACACACTCGGCAAATGACTCTACTCAGTAAGAACCATGCCAGTTGTGCAAGCACAAAGAGTGTTGCTGAGATAAGATAATACCACATTGGCCTCGTCTCGTTAAGGACACGAAGAACAATGGCAGACATGACAGCAAGATAAATTATGATTGCACTAAAGCAGATAGCTATTAGTTTCATCTAGGACAAAAAAGGGGGAGAGAATGTGGAACTCACACTGGAGGCCATATATTCATCAACACAAACAACGGTATACTGCGAATTCGTTCCGGAGGGTTCGAAAGACCACCAAGGGTTCCCGTAATGCCAAGAGCGATGTCAAGGCAGATGTAAAGAGTGCCACCGAAAAGGATTAAGGAGACAATTGACAGCGGCTATTAGAAAAAAGTGTGAATAAGATAGTATGATATGAAGGCCACAAAGTTGACGCACTGCGATACTAGCCATGGTACCATCTTCTATCCATTGTGTTGCAACAATCGCGTTGGCAATGAGGATCCAGAAAAGAGAAACAACGAGTCCAGCATGAATGGCGGTGAAAACAACAAGAGACATGGAGCCCTGGGGCAAGAGGGATGTATTGGTGATGATTTGTAGGGGGAGAGTAAGCAGGTACACGATGAGAAAAGTTCTGAGCTCCCATCGGCCTAAAAAATAGGGATTTTAGGAAGAATTTCACTGATTGTAGAGCGATCAAGGCTCACCGACAGCAGCTTTTCGACGGTTGCAAAGAAAGATAAGGAGAGCAACGATGAGGATACTCACACCGCATGCAGCGATGTTGGCAACATTTGAGATAGACCCATTATATCCTATTCGAGGGATTCCACATTGAGGATTGACACCAACGGGTGCTGACTCTGGCTCTCCTGAAGACCCTTGAAGAGATTCCGGCGAGTGATCAAAAAGCTAACAAGACAAGACTTAGCAACAAGAAATTGAAATGTAATGAGGAGCAAACTTGACGGAAGAAAAGGTTACACCAAGGATAACTGGGTGTCCAAGTGCAGATAGGTTCAAAGTCGCCAAAGTGAGCCATTGTAACAAAGAAGGACGCGAAATTCAACCTGCCATCAAAACATGAACCAAACATTGCATCAACACCACTTCTCCCACAATAGCACGGAAAACAAGCTGCGGAGCCAATCACCCCAATACAATACGAGATTTTAGAGTTGTGGTATATATTTACTGATGGGGTTTAATGACGTTCCGATGGAGCCGCGGACTGTGTACGTACATCGCATTATAAATTGTTGAATTAAAAAAAAAATGTTCCGATGGAGCGTATATCTGAAGCGCTGCAAAGCCTTGTGAGTATAGGGTGATCTGTCCTCTATCAATCTGTGTCTGATCACTGTAAAGTTGTTCATAGATCAACTACCTTGTCAGTGCCTACACCCGTCTTCCTTCCAACAAGGGCAGAGTCAAGAATATATCTTTTCCTAAGAGCAAAGCATATTGATTCTATCCTGAGTTTGACAGTATTCTTGAGGGTCCATTCTACCCCCGACTCAAAGGTAATGGTAAAGTCAAGGGCACACTTTGGCTACCATCACCCCTTGCCCTTGTTGATATTCTGAATATATACCCCACCCCTGGTGGGCCCTGATTATATGAGTTGATTCAAACATAGGACTTATCGGGCTAAATTATGAAGACAGTCAAGCACTTTGAATGGCTATGAATCTCAGGACATGTACAGTACAATTTTGTACACCACAAATGGAAAACAACAGCTATATTGACAACATCATTTCTCCTTTGGTTGGCACTCTAAAGACACTGGTAATAGTAGTCTTTAAAAATGGTGATATAGTCATCATCAAGTCTTCCAGGAAAGCTTACAAAAACAACTGACCATTGAGTTCCGTACATTTGTACGGAGAAATACAGCTAGTTCCACCTGTCCAACCAATTCCACCGCATTGACCATATTCGGGTACAGTTCCAGCTGAGGTGGAGGTAGTAGGTGGTGACGACGTCGTGGGCGTTGAAGTGTGCGGGGCTGAAGTCGTACCGGGAGGATTTGTCTGTCAAAGATGAGCGAACGGTTCAGCTTTTATCACAAGGTGATGCACGCTTACAGAACCGCTCGAGCCGTAGAGAGGTGGTCCAGGAATTATGTACGTAGTACTGGCTTTGTTTCAGAATCATATTTTTTGTTCGTCTAGATCTGATACGTACTCAGTCTGAGCCTCTTGTGAATAGAGGTTGACAGTCACTGGATAACATATATCATGTCAGACTCTCCAATACAGACCCTCAAATAAAACTCACGGCCAGGGTCACTGTTAGAATAGCCACCAGGCAACGTAACCAATTCCGCTGAAGTAGGCTGTCTGCTGCCGCCATTCGTAATTTGGATCTGAGCACACTCAGGGTAGAGTTGCTTTCATATAGAATGATGTCAGCCATCATCAGTTCATTTCAAAGAGATGACGCACAGCAGGAAGAGAGTGCAGGGCAATAGTCTCAAACCGGATCATGTATTGGCCGCTGGGGACCGAAGAGGGAATAGTAGTCGTCCAACTGCAATTATCAGCGATCATCTTCCCAGCACCCCAGGATCCGTTTCCAATAGTACCAGACAAAAGACCAGCCTCATCTATCTTGAACTACAAAAAATTCAGGTTAACATATCAGGATCAACTCGAGTATATTACCCATTTGAGTGTTTGTGCATTAGCGGTATCACAAGTGGTGCCCGGACATTGCGCGAGGTAGGTGAGCTGGACCAGCATCCATTAGCACAACTCATGATGACTATAAGTTCACGCTCACCATAGGTCCGTAAGGGTGAGGCCAAACCTGATTCCAGTACGCGGTTATAGCAGTACCAGCAGAAGCTGTGGCGGTCAACTGCAAGGCGCCAGCCGTACCGTCATCATTGCAGGCAACAGTGGAAGCGGTAGCGTCCGTGATAGGGTCGCTTATCGAACAGAATAAGAAGCTATACTCTGACGAAAAAACCAAAAAAAAACTGACTAAGTAGCCCAAGGGCGCTGAATGGTTGTCTGGCCAACAGGAGTGTTATAAGGATGCCATCCATCATACCACTGGCCACTCCAAGAATAAGCAAGGACACCACCATGTGCCTGAACCTTGGAAACGAAAAGCGTCAAAGCAACAGAAGCGAGAGCCAACATTTGCGAGAGAGAGAGAGCGTTTGTGGATAACAAGCTATCCAAGACGAATTTATATACTTGAAAGACCTTGTGTACATTCAAGTATGTCTGACACCTGCCGGGAATGCCGCTCCAGGTTCTCTACGGAATATTCACGCATGTGCTTTTTTGAATTTCTGCCATCGGGGAAATCATGCAGAACGGCCTGAAATAGCTTTTGATGTGAAGTGGAGACGTACCTGAGAATGGTCATAATGAATGGCCTACATAACAATGTCGACAGGTCATCTGCATCTCAATCACGACGAGGTGGGGGGAGGTGATATACACACTAGCGAACAAGTGCTACATTCTAATCACTTCCACTCGTGCTATTTTTAACCATTCCTCATTCTCATATCGTGGAGAAAGGAACGAACCATCTGACGTCAACGGTAACGGTACGCGGTTTCATGACCCAAAGCATTCACCCGAAGTTTTATGATTCGCTTTCCTATCACACACAGCCAGAGGGCCAACCACACAAAAAAAAAAAGTCACACGAATGGATCAACTTCGCCGCCTTTTCCAGAGTTTACGCGACACGATCATCGTCAATCGTCCCGAGGCTTATGCACGGCTAAAAGCGTGAGTTCCAAAAAATGTTCAGGTAAAACTCGACGTTTCGAACAAGATTCGTCGATGCATTTCGATTCAGAGAGTAGGTTTTCTGCATTGAAAAATCAGTCTTTTTCGCGGTTATCCTTGTGATTTTCGGAGGATATCGCGGCATCAAAGATAAAGGTCAGCCAACAAGAATAGATCATGGAGAATCCAACATCAAGGGGAAGGGGAAGGGGGAAAATCTCTGGTATGTCATCGGAGGGATAGATAACCGATCCTTCGTCCGCAACCCACCACAAAAAAGCCATACATGACTCAATCTGTCTATTTCATTCACTTCACCGCATACCAGCTTCCTCCCGCACATTGGAAAAAAAAATCTTATACAAGACCGTAAACTCACGACACTACAAATCGTACATACAACTACACTTTAAAATAACAAAAAAAATCACAGAGCAAACACCTCTGTATGAATATCAAGATCCCCCATTTCCATTCCTCTGCGCGTGAGCCTAAGACGAGCCACCGCATTCGATGCTTCACGTATCAACCCAGCAGGCCCACTCGCACAAACACCGACACCACCGCCCGTTCCCAACCACGGTAACTTGTTCGACGCTCTCGGATCCAGTTCATCCGTCGTCACTGACGCGCTATCCACCTCACGTCCCGCCGCGAGCTCGTTCTGCTGATCGTTAGTCGTGCTCGTTTCCAGAGACGAAGAAGAGAGTTTTTTGTCCTGACAGGCTGTGACGAGGTCGTCTAGTATATGATAAACGTCCGGTCGTATCATCGTCACATCACAATTAGGTATGTGAGGCACCGCCTCGGGATCACACAGACACGTCACATACACCGAAATATGCAAAGACACAGGAGCCGCCGAACTATCAGAAGCCGCCGCAATGCGCGCAATTTCTCCAAGAGCCGGAGCGAACCATTCAAGGGTACCTAAACCAACCAATCAATCAATCGTATCAGTGTGCAGAATTCATCTTACCAAACGATTTGATACACCACACAAACTCTATCCGTCTCGTTTTTTCATTCGACCGTCGTCTCAATCTCACACATCGACCTACAACATCATCCAACATCCCAAGCGTAAACGTCACACCCGCACCTCCCGCTATCAACAACACTGTCTCGTATCGTCCAAGATCGAGGGTACATCCGCCATAAGGCCCGTCCATCATGACTTGGACGAGCGCATCCGTGGTTTGTTCTTTCGATGGCTCGTCGAGATATCCTTTGTTGCGCGCGAACAGGTTGAGAGCACGGGACCAGTCTCCCGTCACGCGGACACTGAGCGTGATCCCCGGTGTGTAGACATCGGTCAAACATGAGATGGACGGAGGCGCATTCATGATCGAGAGCGGGTGTGATTCAAAAATACGTCCTTCGAAAAAGACACGAAGTCGGACGTGTTGACCAGCTGTCCAGCCATCTGTACAAAACGGGATATTGATCTGAAAAGCGGGTCAGCGGTCGTCAAGGCCATGGTAATGAAACATAGATACCATGGTAACATGGGTGGAGATGGGGGTAAGCGTAGCATCCTTGATACGGTAGCGGAGGAAACGGAGCAGCATATCCAATCCATAGAGAGCCAGCGGTGGATATATCCACGGAGGAGCGTAGACCGTGTGGTAACAAATCGTGACAAAAAAGGCGACGAAAGCAAGAGTACTAGCCACGTTCAATTTCGGCAGGGGGTGTGAAACTCGAAAACTCACTGGACGACGTAGAAAAACTCGTAGAAAGCCTTCCTCACGGGCCTAGCAGACGTGATCACAATCACACACAGGAGACCGAGCGCAGCGACACCAGACGTCTCCTTCTGCTGCCCGATGATCGGGAAGCCCCAGGTCAAGTGATTTCTAATCCAGAGGGAACCATGGATGAGAGCCGTGAGAAACAACCCACGGCCAGCCCAACGATGGACAAAGTTGAGTCTTTCGTAACCGTTCCCAGGGCCCAGGAGGAGCGACAGCAGCGAGTTTTTGGTGGCAAAGAGGAAGACGACGGGGAGTTGAGCCAGGGTGATGAAGCCTGCGCGGTTCGAGTTGTCGAGCAGTGGTGCGTGCAGGGTTGTGCAAAGGATGACGGTCAACAAGTAGCCGACGATGATGAGGACTGAGAGAGGGTGAGTCCCGATGATGATATAACAAATGAAACCCACGTTGGCAGATATTGAGCTCGACCCAGGGAGCGGTCCAAAGAAGGACAGCGCCTATCTTGCTTGTCCAGTTCATTCTCCGGTCGACTTTTTGGATTGGCTTGTCTTTTTCATAGAGCGCAATAAATCCGTCTACGTTTTCCCTGACGCCAAAAAAGTCGTGAAGAACCCTTCCCGCACGTAATCCACGGACAAAGTGCGGGAGAAAGAAGAGAATGAACAGGGCCACGGCAGAAACCCAGACGAGTGAGAACTTGAGCTGCCATCTTGGAGCTTCGAGGTAGGAACTGGGTGATGGTCAGACGGTGGCTAGAGTGAAATGTGTAGGCATACTCGTATTGACTAAACTCGGCCGGGACTACAGGTGGGGTGCCAGTGTCAGCCATCAGAGTAGATAAAGACAGCAGAAAATACAATATACATAATGATCACGTGACTATACAAATCTG
>Ga0154004_1000415_pt1 | contig 11717 bp, 20 predicted proteins | sample TSFL088MetaG_FD_104727 | JGI IMG/M metagenome (GOLD analysis project Ga0154004, IMG submission 104727) | Attine ant fungus gardens microbial communities from Florida, USA - TSFL088 MetaG | ecosystem: Host-associated > Fungi > Mycelium > Unclassified | place: USA: Florida, Lake Talquin State... | reverse complement strand
TAGGGTACAGCCACTGTAGTAGTAGTATAAATAAGGCTGCAATCCAACGAAGAACTCTATCGAGTTCTTCCTGAACATCCACCTAGGGTGACCACTAAGAACATTCACTGTTCCTTGGTAACACTGTTAAGTCTACTGTTTCCTGTTCCTATTGTCTCTACAAAGGACATAGAGTTGTATTTATTCTAGATATGGGTCTAGGAGGCTATAAGAGAGTCTTCTTGTTTCTGTTACAGAACAAGATAACTTTCCTGAGGGTGTCTCTGTTTCTGTTACAGAACAGATGACTCATTGAGGGCTCAGAGTGGGTTTCTGTCAAGGACCTATCTCTATAGTAGGCTAAACCCCGGGCATAAAGGGAAAGGTCTGTCTCTCAAACTATTGAGAGCAGGCTAGCTTGTGTATCACAGCTGGTCCTAAAAAACTTTGGATTTGTGTAAATATTTTCAAAAAACTCTTGTAGATAGCTAAAACTACTCTAAGACTTCTATTTCTCCTTCATAAGCCAGTGTGAGAAACTAAACATAACATCAAACTCTCCTCTCAAGACAGGACCTATATCATTGGAAGGATACTTTTAGTATAGTTATAGTGTAGTTTCTGCCTACTATACTTTATCTGCTGAACTAGGAATGTTATGCTTACTTTTGCCCCCAAGCTATGTCTACTATCAGAAATACCAAGACTCTTGCTAAATACCTCTTGCTGAAAAAGAAGAGTGCGATAGAGAAGTTATTGCTAGAAAGGATAGGAATAGAATCCACTCTATCTACCAAACTCTACAATAGACTCATTGAAGCAGACTTTTACTGGCACAAAGTAGATGATTTCTACTTTGCATCCTGTCCCCTAGAATTACATTTTTGCAAAACCAAGAAGTTATTATGTATAAAGAAGTACAAAAAACTCCTGGAACCTACCTTGGATCATATATTACTATTTTTTACTAAAATGAGTAAAAACAAGACCTGGGCTGAGGATCCACAGTATGACTCACTGTAGAAATGGTTCAATTGACTACAGGATGTAATTATAGAGCTGGACAAAATTGGTCACAAGCTTACAGCTAAGGAGTAAAGAATACTGAAAGGCACTTGTAAGCATCTAAAGGATATAGATCTTTCCAAACCAGTTACTAGAGTACCAGAGATTTGTAAAGCTCTTCTAGAGCTCAATATCACTATTTCATAGATATAATATTATTGGAATGGTATCTGGTATAACATAATGGCATTAAGAGGCTAAATTTGGGTGTTTTTTCCTTTTACCCCCTTGAAAATATACTCAAGAACCATAATTAATTACTTAAATAGATATGTTGACTTTCAACAACTTTACCACTACTGTTTTCTTTTCTGATTTCAGTGCTAAGAATTGAAATGCACTTATCAAAGATAGCATAAGCACTAAGTACATGTTCTGGGATAAGACTGAGATATAGATGCTGCAAAATGCATATTAAGAAACTTTTCTCCTTCTCAAGAACTATATTGACTAGGTGCTCAATAGAGCAATCAACCATTATAACAGTGCCTTGACTACCATATACAACAGGATTACAACTTTGGAGACAGAAGTCACCCATCTTTGGGAGGAGCTAACAAGGCTTCCTAGAGAAAACATTGCCTCTAAAACTAAGGTACCAGAGCCACTAACATTTGTAGGCTGTCACAAAAAAGTGATTACTAAATAGTGATATGGAGGTATAACAAAATACCTGTTCAAAGAACTACATAAATAGCTGGACCCTCATTAGCAAGTAGCCTTGCTAATGTCGCCCTTTTGGTGTAGTGGTAAACTATACAGTATGTGACTACTGGTCCATAGTACAACTGTGATACTAGGTATCTTATAACTGCTAGCATCTCCTTGTTGTGACTTTTATAGTTTCGTTCCATAGTGTTCAGTGATTTAGAGATGAAGGCTACCAGTCTTCACTTGTTATTCTCATACTTCATTGACAACACTCCCTCTATTGTATAGTCTAAGGCATCTGCTTCCACTCTCATCTCCCTATCAATATCTAGGATCACCAAGATGGGTTCTATAGTAAACACTGCCTTGAGTTTCTCAAATGCCTTTTTTTGCTTCTTTTTTCACTTTCATTTCTGCTCCTTTCTGACCAGCACATGTAACAGTGCTGCTATTCTAGTGAAGTCTTTTATGAACCTCCTGTAGTAATTGGCAAGGTCTAGAAACTTTTGTACTTCTTTGATATTTCTAGGTACCAGCTAGTTTGGGACTCCTTCTACCTTTTCTTTTTGCATTTCTACTCTCTTGGGACCAATTACTACTCCCAGGAATTCCACTTCTCTCACTTTCCATTTGCACTTTGTCATAACATGGCCAAAACAGCTAAGTTATTATTTATTTTCTTTTTCTTTTTCTTTTCTTTTAAATCTGCAGACATGTGAAACAACTAAAAGGAGATGCATGGGAGTTTATAAATAGAAGTAAACATGGGAGGTATATAAGTAGTATACCACAATTGAATAGGAACTCTATTGAGTTCTCCTTGTCAACTCAGACTAGGAAAGTGTCTAAGTCATCTTAGGCTAAGTTACTACACTAGAACTCAATTTCACTTCTTGAGCACCATCTGCCTTGGACCTTGCTCAACTTTACTCTCATATAAATCAACTCTTGGCCTGTGGTCATCATGATCACTAGCCACCTCCATACATAGCCAGGCCCTTGGCTTAAGGGGACTTTGCAGTCAGTTAGAGACTGTAGATGGAGACATAGTACCAAACCCAGGCATCATGTTTGAGATCTGACCTTACAACTGGGTGGTATTATTAGCTACTGCTTTCTTAGTAAAAACCTTGTACTGTGTTCTATTGTGAGTGGTATACACAGAGGAGTGACAGTTACTTCTAGAAGGCTGTCTAGAGTAGGGATCCTCTCCTTGAGGTGATAGTTTAACCCTATTATTAAGGCAGTAGTTAGTAGGGCAGTAGGCACCTAGCTGGATGAAGATCTTGTGCCCCAACAGACATAGTTGTAACTAGCAAGAACCAACATTACCTCCATATACTTGCAGAGACGTAGCACCATGTTTTTGCAACAATACAATTTACTAATGAGTGACTTGCTCAAACAAAAGTGTGCCCTCGCTTCATTAAGAGCAAAATTGGAAGGAAAGAGAGAACAAGAATGCTGGAGTTGCAAAGGGTTCGGGCATCTGGCCTGAAATTGTAGGAATAAGGGTAGAAAGGAGGAGAGAGAAGTCACTCCCCAAAATAAATTCAAAGTGTTGTCGAGTAGGGTGATGTAGTGTGATATCAAGGAGATGATAACAAGGAGGCAGGAGACAGTGGAGATAGAGTATTTTAAGTATGGAGAAAAGGGACACAAGTATAGAGAATGTCCTCTTTAGAAAGGAGGAAAGAAGAAGTTGTAAGTAGTAGAAGAGGTGGCATATGTGGCCATGCTACAAAAGGTGCAGCAAGAAGAGTGGAGAAGGAGTCTAGCGCATGTCTTACAATGAAAGGCACAGGAGCATTGTGGGGAGTGCATTCTAGACAGGGCATGCCTGTTAGAGTTGGAGTGGTACACAAAAGAGATTATAGTGTCATACGTGGAGTGTGAAAGATGTGGACAGAAAGGATGTCAGGTAGAAGAGAATAGAGAACAGGGGGTGATTTCAGACAGACAGAAGTGGTGTGGATGTCAGAAGAAGAAGGAGACAGAGGCAGCGCATGGATAGGAGTCCCAGAAGGTGCAGCAAAAAGGGAGAATAGGCAAAGGGAAGTTAAACAAACTTTTAAAATGCTAAGAGAAGTGTGGTTGAGTATTGGGGTAGAAAAGCTAGACACCCATAAGAGTGTTACAGTAAAAGCGCTCTTGGATAGTGGCGCAACAGGAATGTTCATGGACAAGAGAATGGCAGCAAAACATGGGTTTAGACTGCAGAAACTAGAGAGACCAATAATGGTCAGAAATGTAGATGGAACAAACAATAGTAGAGGGGCTATTACACACCAAGTGGAAGTAAATATATACTACAAGAGCCATGTAGAAAGAATGAGGATGGATGTATATGATTTGGGAAAAACAGATGTGATATTGGGGATGCCATAGTTACAAGCCCACAACCCAGAAATCAATTGGAAAATGGGGGAGGTCAAGATGACAAGATGCCCTTCATTATGTGGAAGAAACACAAAATTGGAAAAGGGGCAGAAAGCAAAGAAAGGAAAAAGGGTAGTTATACTAAAAGAAGAAAAGATGGTGAGGTGGGCAATAGAGGATAAAGAGGACTGGGGAAGGGATGAAGAGGTTGAAGCGGATCATAAAAAGATTAAGGAGATGGTTCCAAAGAGGTTTCTAAAATGGAGAAAGGTATTTGGAAAGGTGGAGTCGGAAAGGATGCCAACAAGAAAAATCTAGGATCATACCATAGATCTCAAAGAAACGTTTAAACCATGAAAGGGAAGAATTTATTCTTTATCCAAAAATAAAAGGGAAGAAGTTCAGAACTTTGTAAACGATCAACTGAGAAAAGGGTACATCAGACCATCTAAATCCCCTCAGACATCACCAGTATTCTTTGTAGGCAAGAAGGATAGGAGTAAGAGAATGGTGATGGACTACTGTAACCTAAATGACCAAACAGTGAAGAATAACTACCTACTTCCATTAATTACAGATTTAATTGACAACATAGGGAGTAAGCAAGTATTCACAAAAATGGATCTTTGGTGGGGGTTCAACAATATAAGAATCAAGGAAGGAGATGAGTGAAAGGGAGCGTTCACGACCCATATAGGGTCTTTTGAACCAACAGTCATGTTTTTTGGAATGATGAATTCACCAGCCATATTTCAAGCAATAATAAATGAAATTCTAAGAGACATGATTAATGAGGGAAAGGTAGCAGCATTTGTGGACAATGTGCTAGTTGGGACAGAAACAGAGGAGGGACATGATGAGATAGTAGAGGAAGTCCTAAGGAGGTTAGAAGAGAATGACTTGTATGTTAAGCCAGAGAAGTGTGCATGGAAAGTAAGGAAGATTGGATTCCTGGGTGTAGTTATAGAACCTAACGGAATAGAGATAGAGAAAGAGAAGGTAGATAGGGTACTGAGTTGGCCAAAGCCAAAGAATATAAAAGATGTCAGGAAATTTTTAGGCCTTGTAAACTATTACAGGAGGTTTATTAAGGACTTTGCTCGAGTAGCCAGGCCAATGAACATGCTGACAAGGAAGGATATAAAGTGGCAGTAGAGGAAGAAGCAGCAGAAAGCATTTGATGAGCTTAAAAGGATCTTTATAACTAAGCCAGTACTAGCAGCACCAGACCTAGACAAAGAATTCAGAGTAGAAGCAGATGCTTCAAACTATACTACTGGAGGGGTATTATCAATGAAGGGTCCCAACAAGCTATGGAGACCAGTTGCCTTTATTTCTAAATCTCTAAGTGACACAGAAAAAAACTACAAGATTTATGACAAAGAAATGTTGGCAGTAGTCAGATGCTTGGAAGCATGGAGGCATTTCCTAGAAGGAACAACAACAAGGTTTGAGATATGGACAGATTATAAAAACCTCAAATACTTCATGAAGGCGCAAAAATTGAATAGAAGACAAGTGAGATGGGCATTATACCTATCGAGGTTCAATTTTATACTAAAGCATGTTCCAGGGAGTAAGATGGGAAAGGCAGATAGCTTGAGTAGAAGGCCAGATTGGGAGATAGGAGTAGAAAGGGACAATGAGGACAAAATGCTAGTAAAACCTAAGTGGCTAGAAGTCAGGAGAACAGAAAGGGTAGAAATAATTGTAGAAGGAGTGGATCTATTGGAGAAAGTAAGGAAGTCAAAAGTAAAAGATGATAAAGTAGTCAAAGTAGTGGAAGAAATGAAATGAACAGGAATAAAGATGCTGAGAGATGAAGAATAGAGGGAAGAGAATGGTATAATATATAAGGAAGGAAAGGTGTATATACCCAAAGATGACATACTGAGAGCAAAAATAATTAGGCTGTACTATGATATACTAGTGGGAGGACATAGAGGACAATGGAAGACAGTGGAGTTGGTCACCCAAAACTTCTGGTGGCTAGGAGTAACTAAGAAGGTGAAATGATATGTAGAAGGATGCAATTCTTGTCAGAGGAACAAAAACCATACGGAACAGCCGGCAGGTAAATTAATGCCCAATTCAATACCTGAAAAACCTTGGACATATATATCAGCAGACTTTATTACCAAACTGCCAATAGCACAGGGATACAACTCAATCTTAGTAGTAGTAGACAGATTAACAAAAATGGTCCACTTCATCTCTACTACAGAGAAAACGTTGGCAGAAGGGCTAGCCAGGTTGTTTAGAGATAATATGTGGAAGCTGCACAGGTTACCTGAGAGCATTGTCTCAGACAGAGGACCACAGTTCACAGCAGGAATAATGTGGGAGTTGAATAGGATGTTGGAAATCAAGAGTAAGTTATCAACGGCGTTCTACCCTCAAACCAACAGACAGACAGAGAGGGTTAATCAGGAACTGGAACAGTACTTGAGAATGTTTATCGACCACAGACAGGAGCAGTGGCCTGACTAGTTAGAAACGGCAGAGTTTGCCTACAGTAACAAAACACACTCAAGTACTAAAGTGTTGCCCTTCAAGACAAATTACGGACAAGATCCTAGAATGGGGTTTGAGATGAGAAGGAAGGGGAAATACAAAGGAGCAGAGAAATTTGTAACAAAAATGAAAGAGATCCAGGAGAAAGCAAAAGCAGTGCTAGGAAAAGCACAAGAGGAGATAAAGAAATACACAAATAAAAAGAGAGGAGAGGTCAATGATTATAAAGTAGGAGACTTAGTGATGTTGAGTACAAAGGATCTAAAATACCAGATGGCTGGAAGAAGGACAGAGAAGTTAATGGAGAGATTTGTAGGCTCTTATAGGATAAAGAAAATCGTATCATCGAATGCAGTAGAATTAGAACTACCTAGTACAGTAAAAATATACTCAATAGTTAACGTTAGCAGAATACAAAGATATATAGGAAAAGTAGAGGGGCAGAGAAAGGAGCAACCAGCTCCAGTAATAATCAAAGGAGAAGAAGAATAGGAGATAGAAAGAATCCTGAATAAGCGGAGAATATGAGGAAAAGACAAGTACCTGGTATGATGGAAGGGATTCATAGCAGAATCAGATATCTGGGAAGGAAGGAAAAACTTAGGAAATGTAAGAGAGGTGATTGAAGAATATAAAAAGGAATATCAATGAGATATGGAGGATGTAAGGAAGTAAGAAAAAGAGGAAGGGATGTTTAAAAGAGGAGAATTGCCAGGATAGTTTATGGTAAGAAAGTTATTTGGATAGTTGGATAAAAGGTACGATAAAGAATACTGGGCAAGGTTAGAAAGAAACTGGAGATGATAAAAAGGAGGAAGGATAAGAGGGTGAAGAACCATGGAGACAATTAAGGAAGAAGAAGATGAATCAGGGGTAAGAGAGTGGACAAAAGAAGACGATGAGGAAATGGGCAACATAGTTGACCTGTACTATGAGTTATAGGGAAATCCTCAGGATGAGGAAACTTAAGAGGGGGATGATGTCATAATATGGCCAAAACGGCTAAGTCATTATTTATTTTCTTTTTCTTTTTCTTTTCTTTTAAATCTGTGAACATATGAAACAACTAAAAGGAGATATGCAGGAGTTTATAAATAGAAGTAAACATGGAAGGTGTATAAGTAGTATACTACAATTGAATAGGAACTCTATTGAGTTCTCTTTGTCAACTCAGGCTAGAAGGGTGTCTAAGTCATCTTGGGCTAAGTCACTACAAATCTTTACCTATAGATTATCATCTGTCCTTGAATAGAACAAAGGACTGCCCTAAGATAGTTAGGTTATCTCTATTTCAAGAACAATAGGTAGTGATCATGTGGTAGGCTGTTCTGGTGCACAGACCACCAGAATCATATATTTAAGGACTATATATCTGAGGATAAACCTCAGACTTAACAACATCTTTTGCTGCTTGTCTAACTTTGCTTTTTTGAACACTTTAATTATCAAATCAAGCAATCACAAATCAGTAAGTGGCCATTTGTAATAGCTAAATAGTGGAGCAACAGGTTTATTCATGGATACAACCTTTGCCAGAGAAAAGAGATTTAAAATGAAGAGGTTAAAAAAACCCCTGTTAGTTAAAAATGTAGATAGAACAGTAAATGCAGGAGGAGCCATAACATACCAGGTAGAATGTAATATGTTCTTCAAAGAACATGTAAAAAGAACAAAGATGGATATATGTAATTTAGAAAAAATGGAGGTGATACTGGAAATGCCATGGCTAGTAGTCCATAACCTAGAAATAGATTAGGAAAAAGGGGAAGTAGAAATGACATATTGTCTGCCTATATATGAAAAGAGAAAGCAAGAAGAGAAAAAGAAAGAAGTAAAGAAAGTAGAGAAGAATAAGAATGAAGAAACATTAAGAAGATTGGTGCCCAAAAGGTTTTGGAAGTAGAAGAAGGTATTTGGAAAAAGGAAGTTAAAAAGAATGCCAGTGCAAAAGACCTGGGACCACGCTATAGAGTTGAAAGAAGGGTTCACACCAAAAAAAGGAAAGATATACTTATTGTTGAGAGAAGAAAGGGAAGAAGTACAAGCATTTATAAAGGATCAGTTGAGGAAAGAATATATCCGACCTTCCAAGTCATCCCAAATGTCACCAGTACACTTTGTGGCAAAAAAGAATAGTACACAAAGAATGGTACAGAACTATCGATATATAAATCAGTGGACAATAAAGAATGGGTATTCCTTATCTCTCATTGCCAACATACTGGATGGAGTAGAGAAGAGGAAGGTGTTTATAAAGCTAGACCTGAAATAAAAATACAATAACATCAGGATCAAAGAGAGAGACAAATGGAAGATAGCATTCATAACACATATTGAAGCTTATGAGCCTACAGTCATGTATTTTAGGTTAACAAACTCCCCCACTACCTTCCAAACAATGATAAATGACCTGTTCAGAGATCTCATAAACCAAGGAGATATGGCAATATTCATCAATGATATCCTGGTAGCCACAGATACCGAAGAAGGACATAATGAGTTAGTAGAGAAGGTACTAAAAAGGTTGGAAGAGAATGACCTATTTGTGAAACCAGAAAAGTGTAAATGGAAAGTAAGAGAGGTAGAATTTCTGGGAGTAGTAATTGGTCTAAGGGGAGTGGAAATACAGAAGGAAAAGGTGGAGGAAGTACTGAACTGGCTAGTACCCAGAAACATCAAAGAAGTACAAAAGTTTTTAGGCCTTGTCAACTATTACAGGAGATTTATAAAAGACTTTACTAAAATAGCAGCACTACTATATATACTGGTCAGAAAGGAGCAGAAATGGAAATGGAAAAAGGAACAGAAGGAGGTATTTGAAAGACTTAAGGTAGTATTCATCACAGAACCTGTCTTAGCGATCCTAGATATCAATAGGAAAATGAGAGTGGAAGCAGATATCTTAGACTATGCAACAGAGGGAGTGTTGTCAACAAAGTGTGAGAATGGAAAGTGGAGGACAGTGGCCTTTATCTCTAAATCATTGAATACCATAGAGCAAAATTACAAAATTCATGATAAGGAGATGCTGGCAGTTATTATATGCCTAGAAGCATGAAGGCACTATCTGGAGAGAGCAAAACTCAAATTTGAAATCTGGACAGACCATAAGAACCTCTAGTATTTTATGACAAGCCAAAAATTAAACCATAGACAAACAAGATGGGCCCTATACCTATCACAATTTAATTTTGCACTTAAACACATTCCAGAGAAGAGCATAGGGAAGGCAAATGGATTAAGCAAGAGACCAGACTGGCAGGAGGAAGTGGAAAAAGACAACAAGGACCAGAAATTAATAAAGCCAGAATGGATTAGAGAAGCAAAAACAATAATAGAGAAAGAAAACCTAAAGAAAAGAATCAAAAAGGCACAGAAAGGGAATGAAAAGGTAGTAAAAGCAGTAGAAGAGTTGAAGAGGGTAGGAATAAAAACGTTGAAAGACAAAAAATGGAAAATAGAAGATGGGATAATAATGAAGAAAGAAAGAATATATGTGCCAGAGAGAGAACTCAGGGAGGAGATAATATGATTATACCATGACACCCCAGTAGGAGGACATGAAGGGAGATAGAAGATGGCAGAGTTAGTTGCCAGGAATTACTAGTGGCCAGGAATAATGAAAGAGATAGGAAGATATGTGAATGGATGTGATACATGCCAAAGATATAAAAATCAAAGCAAAGTACCAGCAGAAAAGCTAATGTCTAATGCAATCCCAGAAAAACTATAGAGCCATATCTCGGTAGACTTCATCACCAAACTACCATTAGCCTAGGGATACAATGCTATCTTAGTAGTATATGACTGTTTTAGCAAAATAGCACATTTCATAGTGACAATAGAGAAAATATTAGCAGAGAGACTCACAAAGCTGTTTTAAGATCATGTATGGAAGTTGTGTGGACTTCTAGAAAGCATCATATTAGATAAGGGAGTGCAGTTTGTAGTGGGAATAATGAGAGAATTGAATAACTTGTTGGGAGTCCAAACAAAACTCTCAACAGCCTATCACCCTCAAACAGATGGACAGACAAAAAGGATAAACCAGAAGTTAGAGCAATATCTGAGGGTCTTCATTGACCATAGACAAGAGCAGTAGCCAGATTGGTTAGGAATAGTGGAATTCATATACAATAATAAAATTCATACAGCAACAAAAATATTGCCATTTAAAGCAAACTATGGTCAAGATCCAAGAATGGGATTTGAAAGAAGAAGAAAAGAGAAGTACAAAGTAGTGGGAAGATTTGTAGAAAGAATAAAAAAAATCCAAAAGGAAGCAAAAGCAGTACTAGGGAAAGCACAGAAGGAAATGAAGAAATTTACAAACAGAAAGTGAAAGGAGGAAGAGGAATACAAAGTAGGAGACTTAGTACTGCTAAGTATGAAGGACTTGAAATGGCAGATGAAAGAAAGAAGATCAGAGAAGTTAACAGAGCATTTTGTGGGTCCCTACAAAGTCAAGGGAATTGTCTCTAGTAATACAATAGAGTTAGAACTGCCTAAGTCTATTAAAATACACCCTGTAGTTAACATAAGTAGAGTATGACTCTATAAACCACAGATAGAGGGACAGAAGAAGATACCGCCAAAATAGGTCATTATCAAAGGGGAAGAGGAATTTAAGGTAGAAAAAATCTTAAACAAAAGAACAGTTAAAGGGAAGGAAAAGTTTCTGGTGAGATGGAAGGAGTATACGGTGGAAGAAGATACTTGGGAGAATAGAGAAAACTTGGAGAACACAAAAAAGTTAGTAAAAGAGTTTGAGAGGATATATGGAAAAGAGGTTGAGGAACTAAGACAACAGGAGCTGAAAGAAGAGGAGAAGGAATTTAGTTGGGAATTACCTAGGAAGTTTACAACAAAATTGTTATATGGTTGGGGAAAAAGGAGATACAAAAAAGAAAGGAAAAAGAGATGGGACGAGAACTGGAGTCAATGGAAAAATTCCTCAGGATAAGGAAACTTGAAGAGAGGGCCATATTATAAGAGCTCCAAAAAGGAAATAGATTCCTGTGCATTCAAGTACTTAATTATATAAAGAGGTCAAGATATAAACAGCATGGGAACTTAGGTAATCAGATCATATGACAAGGTCAAGTGATCATAGAACATTCTGGAAGAAC